>Ga0302140_10008945_pt1 | contig 12452 bp, 15 predicted proteins | sample I_Bog_E1_1_FD_202095 | JGI IMG/M metagenome (GOLD analysis project Ga0302140, IMG submission 202095) | Peat permafrost microbial communities from Stordalen Mire near Abisko, Sweden - I_Bog_E1_1 | ecosystem: Environmental > Terrestrial > Soil > Wetlands > Peat | place: Sweden: Abisko, Stordalen...
GGCATCTTTCCGTTGCTTTGCTTGAGCTAAGGCGTATGGATCCTTATGCTTCCTCCTTTGAGCCATTGTAGCAGCATTAGCTATGGATGTGATAGGCAGACGAGCATTCGATGAAGGCGGAGCGGGTCGAAAGCATACTGGATTATGCAATTAGTCTCTCTACAGATCATGTCTTTAAGAGAGGGAACTCACAATTGGACACGCCATGGCGCGACGGAACAGGTATTCGAGGCGGCATCGTTGGTGGGAATGTTTTCTCACTTCAGTTCTCTCAATGTACCTGGCAGTACGGTACTATGGGGATTTTTTTGCCCAGTCCTAATTAAGACTAGAGCCTTGGTCTGTGCACTGTGCGGCCGCTCGCTTGTTCGCTTAATCGCACGTACATTGAATTTTTGCGCACACCGGCGAATTTGAAGAACTTCAAGATCTCCTCGACAACTTCACAACCACCGCAAAGATGGCGCCCTCAAATCTTCCCGCGATCTTCAATGCCACCTCCCAGGATATTGAGATGCTTTTGGCAGCTCAAGCCCACCTAGGCAGTAAGAACCTGCAGGTTCACATGGAGCCTTACCTCTGGAAGACTCGCCCGGATGGAATCAATGTCATCAACGTTGGCAAGACCTGGTACGAGAACATTGGAAAACCCTAGAGCTTTGCGCGCAAAGAGAACTGTGTGCTAACAATTTTATGACAGGGAGAAGATCGTCCTTGCAGCCCGCATCATCGCAGCTGTCGACAACCCAGCCGATATCTGTGTCATCTCTGCTCGTCCCTACGGTCAGCGTGCTGTCTTGAAGTTTGCCGCCCACACCGGTGCCGTCGCCATCGCTGGTCGTTTCACCCCCGGTAACTTCACCAACTACATCACTCGATCTTTCAAGGAGCCCCGCCTCATCATCGTCACCGATCCCCGCACCGACGCTCAAGCTATCAAGGAGGCATCCTACGTCAACATTCCCGTCATTGCTCTCTGCGATACCGACTCCCCAACTGAGTTCGTCGATGTTGCCATCCCAACCAACAACAAGGGTCGCCACGCAATTGGTCTGATCTGGTGGATGTTGGCTCGTGAGGTTCTCCGTCTCCGTGGCTCAATTGCTTCTCGTGAGGCTGAGTGGGATGTCATGGTTGATTTGTACTTCTACCGTGATCCTGAGGCTGAGGAGAACAAGGAAGCTCTTGAGGAGGCTAAGGGTGTCGATGAGCTCGGTACTACTGCTGTTGAGACTGGATTCGTCCAAAGCTCTGACTGGGAGGTTTCGGGTACTGCTGCTACTGCCTTCGCTGGTGCAACCGCAGCCCCTGCGACTGGTGCTGGATGGGAGCCCTCCGCAGCTGGAGAGGAGTGGGGTGGAGCTCCGGCTGGCGAGTGGGGTGCGGCAACCGAGACAAAGCCTGCTGAGCAATGGTAAATTCGTCACCAAGGGAAGAAGATACGAACTATCTGCATCTAGCTGTCTTGCTTGGAGGTTACATTGAAGGTACTGATGAAGGAAAGATACCCTGCTGCTGTTCCTTACAGTCGTAGGGGGAAAGCCTTGTGCCGTCAACCGGAGTCTTCTTAATCGAGCTTCACCTCCGAAATTTTCAGACTCTGTAATGTAGCATAGCAAAACAAATCAAAAGCGGAATATAGATTTCTGCAACAACAAGTCACATTCAAATGTGAAGTCGTGCAACCCATAAGATTTCTATTTTTTCGTACTTGCAAGATTTTCATTTCTGTTCTTTCCACAGCCAGCCAGTTGCTGTGCCATTCGCTAAGCACCCCCTTTTCTGAGACTTCCAACCGCAAACACACACTTAACCTCGATCTGTTACCTTCAACTTTTTTCCACCACGTATCTTCGAATGAAAGTCATCTTATCAATGCTGTGTTGACTGTTTCCTGCTGTTTCCATATCATCAGTGAACCTGAGTTGGGGCCCTAGCTCTCCTGTTTTGCGCCAACCTTCCATATATCCAACCACTTAGGATGATTGACCAAGTGATTCGGCTCTTAAATATTCAGACCAAGGAAGAGTTCTTTCTTTTATTAGAAGCATACTCAGAGACTTTGGGGTTCTACACCGGAGATCCGATTTTCCTGATGTCACATCCGCTCTCTGGCTTTGTAGCACAAATTTTCAGATGTGTTTAGGACTTCCGTTCGTTTTGCTGTTCTATATGCGGATGTCAACTTCATGATCATTCTTCAGCCTCAATAAGTGCTGGACTGTCCTGCAACTCAAATGATCATCACATATGCAATGCGTTGATACCTTCGATATCTGTCAGCACGTGAAAGTCAGTGTACCCAAGTACTGGAGGCAGTGGAGCAAGTGAGATTTCAAACGAACCCAATCGCATGTGTTCAGTTCAAGCTTCACCCGAGTTCCCAAGTACGACTTATTTCTCCAAAGCTGGTTCTCAAGTACCTCAAAACTTACGCTTTGAGCCGCATGCGGGAACAACCGCAAGCACAGCAACAAATATGACGTGTCAAATAACGTCCAATAAAACATTCAACTAAGTACTAGGTAACCCTATCCCAATTCACATTCCATACTTTTATATCATCTTGGCACCTTACACAACTACGCCAATCACCAAATCTCACACGGCGATTGGACAGCACCCAGTCTCACCATCTGAGGTCACCCAGGAGCGAGCCTGCTTATGTCATATCACACGACTACGGGGTACTTCTTGGACATCCAGAGGGTCCTGGTCACGGGGAGGGCTGTTCTACGGGTGACGGATTCGAAAGACGTGTCTCACTGCTGCTACGTAAAGCATTTCCTGCTCGGGGGAGGAATCTATGCCCAATGGAGGCATATCTCACGGTGTCCCAGGCCAAGCAGCCAGTCACAGCACCTCCTCACACAGGAAAAGGGTATGAATCCACTGAAATTACTAAAACAGTTCTCGAGAAAGGCAGAAGACCACCACCACGCTATCCTAAATGGGAGCAAACGACCCCCGATGCAGCAAGAAACCAGCCAGAAGCAGTAAGAAAGGTCTCTGTTTTTCCCCTTCTCAAGGACGCAACCCACCCACCAGCCGCACCCGCAGCTCCACCACCACAGGCTCTGGCAGCTGCCGCCCCGTCCCGAGCGGCCGGCGAGCCAGGGGGAGGGCCACCATCATGCAGAGGGCACGCACACCATACGGGCACTACTGCAGCCCCGCGCCTCTGAGCGCCGTGCAACCCAAACGAAAGGCCAGCGCAAGAAACATCATCCAATCATAAGTCATAACGTCGTAGCCAGAGACGCGCCCGGCTGTAAAAGCAGCAGTCGACGCCGCGGCTGTTAACCGCGCCGCACAACGCTCAACATACATACAAAGAAGGAAGGAAAAAGGGGGGCCGTCGAGCAAGCGACGACGACAACAGATTGCCGAATTAGGAAATTTTTGACCACCGCAAGGAAACCTAGTATTCTGGTGACGGATACCGCGCACGAGCTTGCTTGTATTCCTTGGGGTGCTTTCGAGAAGCTTTTGTCTTCATTGATCTGAAATTGACGTCAGCTCGATTCTTGCGAAGAAGGTAGATTTCAGGGATTGGCTTTGGCTGATTATGATAGCGAAATTGGAGAACTTACGAAACGCGCTTTTGCGACCATTCCAAATCTCTCTTCACCTCTCTCGAATCTGAGTAGGCTTCTGCGAGTCTAGCTTTTGATCTTTGCAGACGCTGTTGCGCCTGTTGTTGCAAATCCAGAAGCTCTCGGTGCTTCGCATTCATCAATCCAGATCTGTGCGGATTGTCAGAAAAGTGAAAGTGTTGCGAGGGTGTGAAACTTACGTTTGGGCTTGCATCGCCAAAGTGCGGTCAAGAGGGAGAGGATCGCAAGCGCCAGCAAATCGATCTTGCATGTACTCTTGCATATCCACATTGTTCGCGGAAGATTGGCTGTCATCATATCCGCTCATGCTTCCTGCGTAACTGCTGGAAGTTGCGGAATATGCAGAATTGCCGTATGAGGGCGTCATCCCCGAGCCTGTAGTGACAGACTCAGGAGCCTCAGGAGGAGAAACGGCGTAACTGTAGCCTTGAGGAACGTGATATTGAGCGTATTGAACTTTGTGAGGAACGGCGATGGGGAGGGAGGTCTGGTAGTAGTTTTGTTGGTACGCCATGACGAAGATGGAGTAGTGTCAAACGACGACGGACTAGTCGGTGACAAAGAAGTGTGTGTGTAAAGGTGAAGAGAAGTGTGATGAAGTGTTTGCTACAAACGTCAAGCAATGGCAAGAGTATGTGTCAAGTGATGTGTGGAAGTGGAGCCTTGTTTGTGAGACAGCCTGTTTGTAGGGAGATGAAGTTTGAGAAGTTGCAAACGGATGGAAAGGAAAGAAGAAAGGAAACTCCCCAGACCGTCCCTCGTCCTCCCTTTTATACCCGTGGAGGAGTTCCCTCGCTAAGGGAACTGCCAACCATCAAGGAGAATCAAAGGGGGATGGCCTTGACCCCGTCTCTGCATCTCTCTATCTCTGACCCCGCTCGAGGAGCATGAAGATAGGCCGCTTGGTCTTGGACTCTTGGACTAGTCGCCCTTCCTCTTGCCCTTCGATCCGCGTTCCCGCCCTCTCACGTTTGCTCCGGGCCCTCCAAGCATGCAGTAGTATGGACGATGGGGTGATCCCTGGAGTTCTGGCTTACGCAGCGGGAGCGGATTGGCCTGGACTAGAGTTTTTATTGCTCAGAGATAGCCGTCATGCCATTGCATGTGCCGAAGCCGGTCTGGATTGGTGGGTAGGAGGGGAGGGGAGCGTTCTTTCGTAGTATGGATTTTCAAGCATGGCAGCTCTACTCGGCCATTTGATATGGCACAAACGAGCAAGCGCGGCACCCATGCTCGGGGGCAAAAGCAGCGAGGCCCAGAGCCCGCACGGCTGTATGACATGCTGCGGCGCGGAGGGGCGACGGTGGCTGCTGGCTGCTGGCTGCTGCTGAATGGGTAAAAGAGAGGGAGAGATGGTCAGGGAGAAGTTGTGGTCAGGCTGCAACGCATATAGAAGTTCCTGACGAGATGTATGTTGCGTTGGCAATTTTTCTCCATCAGCCCCTCCGAGCCCCTCCAAAATTTTGGACCCCGGTCGACTCCCCCCCATGACGACCAGTGGATGCGGCACCACAACCTCCTGGGCCACCACGGAACAACCTCATCGCTGCCTCCCGCGGGAGTTCGATCACAGGACTGTCCCGCTATGCGGACGACGGGTGCAGCCCGAGTGATTGATACGTGTGCTCCGAACCGCGAAGGAGAATGGGACGGAAAGGGGGAAGGGGGAAGAGGGAAGGGCAGGAAAGACTAGGAAAGACCCACGCGCAGACCAGGAATCCGCTCTCCTCGACCGCCCGGAGGCAGCTGAGCCTGGATCGCCAACCTGCGAACCTGCTGTCCTCTGCTCCGATGAAAATCTGCGCCAGGCAGGTCCCCGTTTTGTGTGATCCAACGGTGCGCAAACCCACAGCCGACGGCCGCAGGGCTGTGTATGGAAAGGCTTCTGGGCCAATGGGGCACCCTATCATCCTTAAGGCGAACTCTCGTTGCAGAAGACCAGAAGCAGAACGGACAGCATGTCTGGCATGATGCAGACCAGCAGCTCGGGGCCATCTGCTGCTGCATGGCCAGCGAATCTCCACCTGCTGCAGGCTCTTACCGTAGATTTCGAACATCAGATCAGGGAGCCCTATGAGACGCCCCAGTTTACAGCCATATCTTGCCCCATTGAGTTGGGACACTTCATATGCGTGTCAGTGTCCAAGCACGACCGGGACTTGATCCCAGTTTACAGACGCTTCAAGACCAGGCATTGAATCCTGACAATGCAGATGGGTGAGCATGTTCTCATTTGACTTTAGTCTAGTGTACGCTACCGTGATGAGCCCACGAACGCCTGCCCATTCCCACAGCCTCGGGAAATTACTCATGCATTCTAACCAAAGATCTTCAAGAATCCCCACATCCCCATGCCGCTGAGAACCGGAATCGTCAAGTTGTCATCCCATCCGAAGATGTCAACAACTTCGCTTGCTGAGGCAACAAAGCCTGTCCATAAACTCATGATTCCCAAAGCCCACGCCCCAGAGATGCTCGCTTGGCCCTCGGTCAAGCCAACAGCACTGCTGATAGCGGTTGGGAGGGCTAGGGTCCCTGTGAACATAAAAGGGAAGTTGTCATTATCAACAAAAGAACTCATTCGAGGAGCTAGCCAGCCCCAGAAGTAGATTGAGGTCATCACGCCCACGAGGAACGCGGCAAACGAGCCTGCAAGCGACTTCCCACGTCTGATGCGAGGCGTATAGCGTCCATACAGCCGTCCAACAGTACTGGCGGCTGTATCACACCAACTGAGGAGGAGCACACCCATCAGTCCAACGTCCTTGGGGAAGAAGGCGAGCACGATCCAGGCACCGAGAAGATACCAGATGACGCCGTTCCACCCGTCGTACTCGGTTTCCCGCATAAGAGCACCGAGCACACGAACATAAATGCGGTTGAGGGAAGGGAACGTGTGTCGAAGATAGTCGGTGGTTGCAATGGGTATGAGGGCACCCATTAGATAAGGAGTGATGGATGTGGTCTGTACGCCCGAGACATATAGCCAGATAGAGAAGAAACCGATAGATACGTGTAAGAGCTTTCGTGGTACCTCGTGTCGATGCACAAAAGATCGCCATTGTCTGTGGATAGGGATAAGACCTAGAGGACTCGGGCTCCGACTGATATCCCGCCAGCTCCAGCCGAAGGTGCCGCCTGCGCTCGCGGGTGAAAGATGGCCGTTTGTGGCGTGCCCATTCCCATTCTCTAGCACTGGCTCTTCTGGTATGGTGGAAGGCTTGGGTGTCGCTTTGGCGGTTGGCTTTCGAATTCTCATAGGACTTCGACTCTTGGACCTCGCCCTCCGCAAGTCGCCGTTGACCTCCCCATCTTCGTCAATACCGTCATCATTTGGAATAGCCGCCTTCTTCTTGGCGGATCTTGTCACTGGGCCGAAGTACCCATCCTGCGAACTCTCTCGGGTTTCTGAAGGTGTCGGTGAGGGTGAAATGACTCTCGGAGTCGCCGGAATAGGGTTTGAAGACGATCGCGACATGGTAAAAGGCGGTAAAGAAGGCATGCGAATAGCCCCAGTGAACAATCGTCCGATTTCTGTGAAGCGCAGGAGCCAAGATGAGGTAGAGTGGAGATGTTTATCTTTTCGTGAAGCGCGTATCGTCGTGACAGAAGGAGGGGAAGACAGGGAGCCTGTTAGCTCCAGCGGAGGCGATGGAGCAGGGCAGAACTGCACTGCATCGTTGGAGAAAGTTATGGTGCCTCTCTCTGTGCCGTTGAAGTGGCACACGGGACTTCTTGGTGAGGGTGGTGGTGACGAGAGGTCACGATAAAGAAGACAACTTGGAATATTTCGGGAACCCCTGTTCACCAAGGTTTGCTCGCGTGCTTATCAAATCAATGTCACATGCCAACCAAAAGGAACTGTCGGCGTCAGAACGAGAGTGAAAGCATCAATAATTAACATCTGAATAGTTTCAGAAGGAGTACCTGGGACGATTCGTGAACCCCAGGAACTCGAAGGGAGACTTCTATTACGTGTGTCTTTCAGTGAAGTGTGCCAAGAAACTTCATAGAAAATCCGAGGCCTGGCTCTAGGCTGGCCAGCCATGCGCTAGGCGATAGCGATAGCGATAAGGATCAGTGCTGTAGAAATTTGCTAGACCGTTCAACCGCGGGAAAACACCTTATGCGCCATGGCTCCGGAGACTGACAACAAGAAAGACCCTAGGGCTTGGGATGCTCTGACTCCTCCTTTGGCAGAATGGATTCTAGACGCCATTAGTGCTATGGGCTTTGGGAGAATGACTCCAGTCCAAGCCTCCACAATTCCTCTCTTCTTTGGAAACAAGGACGTTGTTGTCGAGGTACGATACTTACTTGAACTCTTGAGCATCTGGCTGACGTTACTAGGCTGTAACTGGTAGTGGAAAAACTTTGGCCTTCCTAATACCTGTTGTGGAGAAGCTGTTGCGATTAGAAGAGCCCATCAAAAAACACCACGTTGGTGCAATTATTGTGTCGCCGACTCGAGAACTCGCAACCCAAATACATTCTGTTCTCCTCTCTCTACTCGCATTTCATGGGCCGTCGGCAGAAGCCTTGAAACCATTGGAGGAGGACGAGAAGAGAAAGCCATCACCTACCCTCGCGGTTGTCCCACAACTTCTTCTCGGCGGCACAACAACACCGGCTCAAGACCTAAGCAGATTCCTGAAAAATAGTCCAAATCTCCTCATATCTACTCCTGGAAGACTCCTAGAACTCCTCTCCTCTCCACATGTTCACTGTCCACAGTCTTCGTTCGAGGTGCTGGTACTGGACGAAGCAGACAGATTACTGGATCTAGGATTTAAAGATGATTTACAGAAGATTCTGGGACGTTTGCCGAAGCAGAGACGAACAGGCTTGTTCAGCGCCAGCGTCAGTGAAGCCGTTGGAGAAATCGTGCGAGTTGGATTAAGGAATCCGGTCAAAATTTCCGTAAAAGTCAAAAGTGCAGCTGGGGATGATAAACGGACGCCAGCAAGCCTACAAATGTCATATCTGCTGACCCCCCCAACTCACAAGTTTCCTGCGCTGCTCTCACTACTTTCCGAATTGGACCCGACGCCGCAGAAGACTATCGTCTATCTCTCGACTTGTGCTGCTGTTGACTATTTTCAACACATCCTTTCCGCCTTGCTCCCAGCTCAATTCTCCCTGCTTCCACTTCATGGAAAGCACCCACCAAATGTTCGACAAAAGAACTTCTCAAGATACATCACAGCCGTCACGCCAACTATACTTCTCACAACCGATGTTGCAGCGAGAGGCCTCGATATCCCTCAAGTTGACCTTGTCGTACAAATCGACCCTCCTTCCGATCCAAAAGTCTTCCTGCATCGCTGTGGACGAGCAGGTCGAGCAGGTAGGAAAGGCTTGAGCGTCATATTCCTACAGCCTGGCCGCGAGGAAGACTACATCCCATTTCTCGAAGTACGAAAGACGCCCATCTCTCTTCTGAAGCGGCCGGCCATAGCTATCACGGATGAGGATTCGAAACTCGTTATTTCCAAAATGCGGAAAGAAGTCATGGCCGATCGAGCTCTGTACGACAAAGGCCAACGAGCTTTCGTGAGCTGGGTAAAAGCATATTCGAAACATCAAGCTAGCAGTATCTTCCGAGTGGCTGACCTTGATTGGACGGAGCTTGGAAATGCATGGGGTCTGGTCCGCCTCCCTAAGATGCCTGAGTTGAAGAAGTGGGATGGCGACAAGACTCTTGGCGTGAAGATAGATATGTCAGAATATGCATATAAAGACAAAGCCCGAGAAAAGGCAAGGAGAGCGGCGATGGAAGAAGAGAAGACCAAGGGGCCTTACGTTCCTAGCGAGGAAGCAATTAGGAAGAGGAAAGAGAGAGAAGCATGGAGTCACAAGCATGAGCAACAGGACGTTAAGGAAGCTCGGCGAGAGAAGAAGAGGAGAAAGCGGGAGGCGGAGAGGATAGAGAAGTTGACTGAGGAAGAGAAAGCCAAAGAAAGAGAGGTTCAGGAGTTGGTGGAGCAGGTTAGGAAGAAGAGGCAGGAGGAAGAAAATGATGTGGAGTTCACGGGTTTTAATGATTAGTTGAGTACAATAGTTGCCATGCTGCAATAGTGGAAATACTCTCCATTTATTGTGCACCACCAAAGCCAGTAAGTGAGGGAATGCAAGTACTATACGTGTGCAAGCACGTTGATTTTTCACGAAAATTAGGTATTCATGCCATTCCTCGACCACCTCTCCTCGGCTGATTCTCCAAGAAAGTCCCAATTGACGGTAAACCCTTCTCCTTCTCCAACTTCGCCCAAGGATTTTCGTTAAACGTCGGATCATAATAGCCCTCGTACCACTTTTCATTGTACTCTCCTCGTTCTCTAGCTCCCCCACCACCACCCCTGCCTCTCCCTCTACCACCTCTCGAACTCGTACTCGTAGCATCACTAAACGCTCTTCCTCTCGAGGCACCTTGCATGAATTCCGTGTCGCTTGTTGCCGTGAATGCTGGCCGTTGCGGCAATCCGGGTGGAGGTGGCGGTAATGTACTCATTCTTGTGTTTGCATCGTCGTCTACCGTGGGATCTGGTTCTGAGCCAATGCTGGCCAGGATAGCATCAATCCGCGCCTGCATCTCCGCAGCTTCTTCAGGAGAGACCTCGCTAGCAACGACTTCTGCAGGAGCAGGAAGACTCGTATCCATATATCTCGGTCCATCGGCGCCCTCATCTTCATCGTCCATATCAAGCTGTATCTCATCTTCATTTCCCCGCTTCTCCCCCAGTATCCTCATCTTCCCTAACGGCACGTTATTGCCCCCACTCCCAGACCCTTTCTTCCCTCCCCGATCCAACTTCGCCATCTCTTGTCCTTCTACGAATGCATCTGTCGTCGGATTGAATTTTCGCTTTTTTGTAGCGGGTTTCTGAGATCCGAAGGCGGAGAAGCCCATGAAGGCTGCCATGGCGTTTGCGTCCTCATCTTCGGAGCCCTCGGTGGAGTTGTATTCGGGTCCCATTGTTGTTGGCGTAGGATTGATGAGTTGTGATGTTGGGATTGAGGCGAGGCGGATTTTCAGCCTTGAGCGGGACGAGGCGCTAGCGTGGATTTTATGCATGCAGCACTCAGCCAACGTCACCTTCTCTTTCTTTTCGTCTAAAGTTTCATATCTCACGTATTTCACATTGATTGGTGATAATGCAAGGGTCGAATCTTGTGTTTTTCATGTACTCTTAACTGCCAACACTCTTGTCATAATCCCATCCAGCAATGCACTATTCATTTGACCAATTTGTCCCTCAACGGTGGCCACTACCTTTCAGCTTCTGTTTCAGATGATGTGTATCTAGGTCACTGGTTTTGAAATGAATCTCTGGAAGTCGCCAAGAAAATTGGATGCTCCAAGTGGCACATGAGGACTCCCTTCTCGTCATCTTCTTCAGTCAATTCCTTCTGCCTTCCCCTTCGGAGATGAGTACGGCGTATTTTCATAGCCCATTTGACACGATTTATACAAAGCCAACCACCTCGTATCACTTCGTCGATTCTTCAGACCTCAGAGGTATCATAGATGTCCTAAATTTTTATGGCCTCGATGTCGGTTCACTTCCTATGGCAGTCGGTCATGCTTGCAAAGTTGATCGTTCTTTGGTCTATCTCACCACAGAAGAGATCTCGAAGGCGCATTGAATAGCAACAGTTCTGCATTCTAGCTACATATACACAATCTAATATTGCTTGGAGAAATGATCGAGCACGCCTTTGTTCTTTCTAGGCGTTTTTTTTATATTTGGGTCAACGTATACCGAAGACTGAATAGGTTTCAGCCCTTTTAGATATGTGGAAAAGAACAGAGCGACATCCATAAGATTTGCACACTATCTGGTGCTATCGTATCCGTAGCATGGTAGTGATATCTTGGTTATAATTCAAATCCAAGTCCTGCTAAGTGATGTCCCCCATTCCGAAGTAGAAGATTCAGTTTGAGATGGCCAATGGGAGCTCATCGTCCTGTTTAGTGGCAATTATTGTCTGTCACGATTCCCTCTTTCCTATCCGATACCATAGTAATTACTACGAATTCATCTCATGCAAGAATAGCCCAATCGTCTCCCTCATCTCCGCCTTCAGATCCTCGTCAGCCCAACACATATCCACAGCATTCATCTGGATCTTTACAATCTCTTCATTCGTGAAATCTCCTTTCATCTTCAACAGCAACAGATTATCAACAACCCAGTTACTTTCAACGTATGCTGGGCTGTCACTGCTGATGTTGACCAGGATACCTGCATCGAAGAGCTTTCTGACATATCCGAAGACGTTTTGCTCCTTGTGATGCCTCACATAAGCCCACGGACAAAGCGTCATTCCGATCCCCTTGGCTTTGGTTAACTCCACCAGCTCAGGAACTTCGGCAGCATCAAGACCGTGGTCGATACGATCAGCTCCCGTTCCCCCAAGCTCACAAGCAACTTGCCGAATATGCTCATGCGTATCCTTTTGCGTGACATCGCAGTGGCAAGTGAGTTTAAATCCGTCTATCCTGGCTCTCTTGTACACATCATCAAAGAGTAACGGAGGTCGATTATACTCATTTGAGTCAAGTCCAATGCCGACAATCATCTCTCGGTACGGAAGGGCCAGCTCATAATGCTTCATCGCATCTTCAGGCGAGAGGTCTCGCAGAACACACATGATATAGTTCACTGTCACCTATTCTTATCAGCCCTCACCCATCCCTCAAGCCATAAGACATCAACTCACACCTAAGCTCTCCTCAGCGTCTCTCCTAGCCCTCCCCAAACCCCCCATCAAAACCCCAATCTCGACTCCCCGCCTCGTATGCGCCTGCATATCAAACATAACCTCACAATA
>Ga0302140_10008950_pt1 | contig 12448 bp, 13 predicted proteins | sample I_Bog_E1_1_FD_202095 | JGI IMG/M metagenome (GOLD analysis project Ga0302140, IMG submission 202095) | Peat permafrost microbial communities from Stordalen Mire near Abisko, Sweden - I_Bog_E1_1 | ecosystem: Environmental > Terrestrial > Soil > Wetlands > Peat | place: Sweden: Abisko, Stordalen...
CTGGCCTCCTCCACCGCCGCCGCCAGTTCCGGGCTGCTCAACACCGCGAGACTTTCGCCCCGATGGACCTTCTGCCCGGCGGTGACCCGATACGACTCGAAACGGGTGCTGATTTCGGATGCGATGTGAATTTCGGTTTCGCGGACCACCCCGACCAGCGGCGGCGCAGCCGAATCCCCGACCGTCCACTGCCCGACCGTCCACTGATAAAGCCCGGCAGCGGCACCGCCGATCAGAAGAACCATCGCTGCCACCGGCACCAACCGCCGGCCGGGTGATCTAGCGGCCATGACGGAGTTGCTCCCTGCCGGAAAGATGGGTTGACACGACCGCCAGCAGGCCATAGCCGCCGACCAGCAGCCAGAGGATCATCCAGTCATGGATAACGTCCCGGAGGCTGGCGCCCATCTGGTTGATGCGCACCAGCCCGTCGATCGCCGAGGTACTGGGAATGATCCAGCTTGCCAGGCGCAAGGCGTCGGGAATCGCCTCAATTGGCCAGGAGACACCGACCATGAAGAACAGCGGCAGGCTGGTGGCGATGAACAGGAGCACCGCGGTCTCCCGACGTTTGAACCAGGTTCCGACGAACTGGGCCAGGAAACTGACCGACAGCACGAAGGGTACTGCCATCAACAGCAGATCGAACAGGCTCCCCAGGGTTGGAAAACCGTACAGCCGTGGCAGGACGATCAGATAAAGCGCCAGCCCGGGCATCACCAGGCAAAGATGGGCCAGCGCATGCCCGACGACCATCGGGGTGCCGGCGCGGGACCGGCGCCCCCGGCGTCCGCTTTGCTCGAAGGTGACGCCCCCCAGGGTGGCGGAGCCCATGAGCAGCGTTTGCTGCAGGATCAGCACGAAGGCGGCGGGAACGATATAGCTGGCGTAACCGCCGGTCGGGTTGAACAGCGGCTCGGTCAGCACTTCGACCGGAGAACTCCTGATCAGCGCCGCATGGGCGAGACTGCCATCGGCGCGCGCGCCGTGCCCCTGGACCCCCGCGGTCACTGCGGCACTGGCCTCCGAGATGCCTTGCAGCGCGCGGCTGTACAGAAGAAAATAGGCCGAATCGACATAGGCCGGCAGCCGCGCGTTGTTGCCCTTCAGAACCTCCCGTTCCGTGTCCTTGGGAATTCCAACTATGGCGAAGACATCGCGCTTGGCAAGTGCCGCCTGCGCGTCAGCGAAGGTTTCGGCGCGCATTTCCACTCTGATCGCCTCATCGGCGTTCAGAGTCTGAACCAGCGTGCGGCTAAGTTCGGTGTGATCCTGGTCCACCACCGCGATGGGGATGTCCCGAAGGACCTGACCGAGATACGGCTGAGGATAAAGGACACCATAGAGGACGGGGGCCAGCACGATCAGGCCGAAGGCGCCGCGGTCCCGAAGGACGTGACAATATTCCGCCACCATCGCGGTTCCGATGCCACGCCCGTTGCCCGGTACCTCCAGGGGTTTCGGGGCGGCCCCGCGGTCCGGCACCGTGCGGGCGATGGCGCGCAGGCGGAACCAGGCCAGCCCGAACAGCAGAACCGCCAGCGTGGCCAGGGCCATGAACGGCCATACCGAAATCCATGTCGGGACGCCACGGGCCGCCTGGTCGAAAAGAATCTCCAGATACCAGCGCAGAGGCAGCAGATCCCCCCAGAAGCGCGAGAACCCGTTCATGGCAAACAGCGGAAAACCGACGCCGGCAAAGCCAAAAGCCGGCGAGCAAAAAATCGCGGTAAGACTGAGCCCCGTGGCCAAATTCTTCACCAGGAGTTGAAAGAGAGCCCCAAGGGAAAGATAGGCGATCACCAGCAGGCACGCCGCCGCGCCGACCATCACGGCGTCGCCCCGGAAAGGCAGGCCATAAAGGCCATGGATGAGTCCGGGCCCGGTGATCGCCATCATCAGCACGAAAATGGCGAAAAGCGGCGCCAGCTTTCCCACCAGCGCCGCAAGCGGGCTGCCCCCCGCGGCCTTCAACCAGGCCCGGCGCCGGCGTGTCGAGAACTCCGAACCGACCGCATAGCCGGCGGCGATGGCCATGACCACATGAAGGACGGTGGGTAAAATCGCCCGCAGCAGAAACTGGGCATAGTTCAGGGCCGGGTTGGTCAGAACATATTGCTCGACCACCAACGCCCCCAAAGCCGATGCGGCGCCCTGGCCCGGTGATCGCGGGCCGAGGCTGGCCGTGGCCGCGGCGATGGCGTTGGATATGGCGCTGGAGGCGCTGTTGCCCGGGGTAAAGTACTGCCGGTTGTAGAAAACGACGATCTGGGGCCGCTCCCGCGCCATCAGATCGCGTTCGAAATTCCGGGGGATGTAGACCGCCGCAATCGCCGCCCCGGAGCGTATCGCATGCATCGCACTGGTGAGGTCGCCCGGCCGTTCGGCAACGATCACGCCGGGCGCCGCGGCGATCGACTGCACGTAGGTCATCGATGCCGCCGTCCGGTCGGCATCCACCACGCTGACCCGAAGGTCGCGGATGACCGCGTTGCTGAAGGTCCAGGCCAGCAGGGCCAGGGCGATCAACGGCACACCGACGGCGAGAAAAAGCGCGAGGCGATCGCGGCGCATCCAGCGCACCTCGCGTATGGCCACGAGCAGGACCCCGGGATGGGGTGGCGGTCTCATCACCGACGCCCCGTCCATTCGGCGTAGACACTCATGCCCGGTCGAAGGTCGCGAACCGCGGCAATCGGATAGGCCCGAACCTCGAAGGTCCGCAAATCAAAATCGCCGGTGGCGCGGGTTGCGCGCCACCCGGCATACTCTCCCTTCGGCGCGATGACCTTGATCGCCGCAACGATCCGTCGATCGCTGAGGGCCGGAACCCGCACCTCGAACCGGTCGCCGACGGCCAGGCCCTTCAGCAGGTCCTCGCGCAGGTCAAAGCGCAACCAGACATCGCTCAAATCCACCAACGACAGCAGGGGTACGCCGGGAGAGACATATTCTCCGACTTCCGCTCCGATCTGATAGACCTGCGCCGAAATCGGCGCCTTCACGACCAACTCGTCGACCTGGGCCTTGATGGTCTCAACGGCGGCCTGGGCCTTGACCACGGTAGCCCGCGCGACGGTGCGCTCTTCCGGAGTCGCGCCGGCGACCGCCTCCACATAGGCGAGCTTCGCCTGATCGGCGCCGTGCTGGGCAACCTGGAGGGCGTTCATGGCCTCGTCCAGGCGCTGAACCGTGGCGAACCCCGGTCCCGACAACTCCTTGACCCGGTCGTAGGTCCGCTGAGCCAGCGTGACATTGGCGGTTGCGCCAGCAACCGCTGCCTCCCTTTCGGCGATCACCTCCGCGCGGGTACCGGCTTCGATATGGGCAAGCGCCGCCGCCGCAACGGTCCTGGCTGCCTCGGCCTCGCGCAGTCTGGAGAGCAATTCGGGATTATCGATCCCGAACAGCACCTGCCCTGTGCTGACGGTATCGCCACGCCCGACCGGGCGCTGTCCGACCTTGCCGTCGACCCGGGCGGCGATATCGATACGGGTGGCGTCGGCTTCGCCCTGAAGGACCAGCGGTTGCGGGCGCGCCAGATACCACAGGGACAGGCCGACAATCGCCGTAATGATAACGGCGACGATGAGCGCCGGAGTTCGGGCGACCTGGCGCGGCGCCGGCCCTCCGGTCCCGGGTTCGGCCTTACCGTCCCCTTCATGGCTCTCGTTCGCCATCGGTCAGTCATCCTTTCGCGACAGGGGTCACATGCCACCGCCTGATCCCTTCAGGCAAGAAAAGGCGCCACGAGGCCATTGCTACGGCACCAAACTATAGGCCGGTCGAGGGGCCACTTCCAGTCCCGCGACGCAGGATCGGGCGGGCGGCCCTACCCCCGCCAGTTGTCGCTCAGCAGCGCAAACAGCAGGTGGTCGCGCCAAGTGCCGTTGATTCGCAGATAGCCACGGCCCAGTCCTTCGCAGGTGAAGCCGAGCTTCTGGAGCAACCCGCGGCTGGCCTGGTTGCCCGGCAGACACGAAGCCTCGACCCGGTGCAGGGTCAGGTGATTAAAAGCGAAGTTGAGGGCCAATCGCACGGCGGCGCCGGTGTAGCCGCGACGGGCGTAGGGTTGGCCGATCCAGTAGCCGAGGGTCGCCACCTGCGCCACGCCGCGCCGGATGTTGCCGAGTCCCAGCCCCCCCACCAACAGGTCGGTTTCCTTTTCGCAGGTGACAAAGCTGTAGCCGGCGTCGTCGCGCCATTCGCTGGCCTGCCGGCGAAGACGGCGGATGAAGGTGGTCCGGGAAAGACAGTCGGGAGGCCACGCCGGCTCCCACGGTGTCAGAAAGTCCCGGCTGAGAGCCCGCAATTCGGCCCATGCGCTCCAATCGCGCACGGTCGGCGGCCGCAGATAAACGAACTCTCCGTCCAGGCGCACCGCCGGCAGGTTGAGCAATCCGCCGCCGAAAAACCGCATCATCGGCGCCCGCCTTTGGTACTGGTCAGGCACCCGGCGCACCCCACGAGACCGGTTGCCGGATCATCAGGCCAGGCGCGCGGCGATCCGGTCATAGGATTCCAGGTCGTCGAGCGGTCCCAGGGCGGTTACGGTCGGCGCCGACCGGCTCAGCTGCCCGGCCACCCGCCGGACCGTTTCCAGGTCGACGGCGTTGATCCTGCGCACGACCTCGGAGGTCGGCACCGGCCGACCATAGGCCAGCAACTGCTGGCCCAGGTGTTCACACCGCGACATGGTGCTCTCCAGAGCCATCAAGGTGCCGGCCTTGAGTTGAGCGCGGGCGCGCATCACCTCCGCCTCGGTCACGTCCCGGGCCACCCGGTCGATCTCGTGACACAGGATCGGCACCAGTTCCCGGGCCTGGCTGGGTCCGGTACCGGCATAGATGCCGAACAGGCCGCCGTCGCGATAGGTACCGGCAAAGCTGTAAATGCTGTAAACGAGGCCGCGCTTCTCTCTTACCTCCTGAAACAACCGCGACGACATGCCGCCGCCGAGCAGGGTCGACAATACCGAATGAGCGTAATAATCGGGATTGTGGATGCCGATGCCGTTAAAACCGATGATCAGATGCAATTGTTCCAGGTCGCGTTGTTCGCGGAAGTCGCCGCCGCAATAACGGGCCGGATCCAACAGCGTTTCGGCCCGGACGGGCAGATTACGAAAGGCCTGGTCGCTCAATTCGACCAGCCGGTCATGGTCGATCCGTCCGGCCGCCGCGACGACGATGCTGGGAGCGCCGTAATGGCGGCTGAGATACTCGATCAGCGCCGGCCGTTCCAGATTCCCCACGGTCCTGGCCGAACCCAGCACCGGCCGCCCCAGCGCCTGGCCAGGATAAGCGGTTGACTGGAAATGGTCGAACACGATGTCGTCCGGGGTGTCGATGGCCTGGCCGATTTCCTGGAGCACCACCGCCCGCTCGCGGTTGAGTTCGTCCTCGTCAAGGACCGAATTCTGGACCATGTCGCCAATGATGTCGAGGGCCAGCGGCGCATCTTCGGCCAGCACCTTGGCATAATAAGCGGTATGTTCGCGGGTGGTGTAGGCGTTGAGGTGGCCGCCCACCGTTTCGATCTGTTCCGAGATGGCAAACGCGCTACGGCGTTCGGTACCCTTGAACATCATATGTTCGCACAGGTGGGCGACACCGTTGACCTCGGCCCGTTCGTGGCGGGTGCCGACACCGACCCAGCACCCCAGCGACACCGTCTCGACCCCGTCCATGGTGTCCGAGGCGATGCGCAGGCCATTGGCAAGAGTGGTAACCTTGACGCTGCTCACACGTTCCCCCGGGGTTGGGCGTCGCCCAGGCGGGCATGGCGCAGGATGAAAGCCTGGACCGTGCCAAGGTCGTTGGGCAGAACAACCAGCCGTTCCGGCCGCTCGGGCAGGTCGGCCAGCCGTTCGGGCAGGGCTGGATGGACGCCGGTGGCGGCGGTCACCGCCTCCGGGAATTTGGCCGGATGGGCGCAACCCAGCACCACCATGGGCACCGCGATCGGCACCGCCCGATCGGCGCGGGCCGCCTCGGCGGCGTGAAGGCCGACCGCCGTGTGGGGATCGACCAGCATGCCGTTGCGCCGCCAGGTCCCGGCGATGGCGGCGCGGGTCTGGTCGTCGTCCGCTCGATAGGCGGCAAACAGCGCCCCCGCGGTTTCCAATTGGTTGGGTGTGACGCTGAAACTGCCCGAGCTGCGAAACCGGCGCATGCCATCGGCCAGCGCGACACTGTCGCGTTGATAGAGATCGAACAACAGGCGTTCGAAGTTACTGGAGACCTGGATGTCCATGCTGGGACTGAGAGTAGGCGTGACCGGCGCGGTGGCCATGACCCCGGAGCGGAAAAAGCGCGTCAGAATGTCATTGCTGTTGGAGCCGACCACCAGCCGCTCAATGGGAATGCCCATCGCCCGGGCGCCGTAGGCGGCATAGATGTTTCCGAAATTGCCGGTGGGCACGGTGAACGCGACCGCGCGGTCGGGCGCCCCCAGCGCCACCGCCGCCCCGACGTAATAGACGATCTGGGCCATGATCCTGGCCCAGTTGATTGAGTTGACCGCCGAAAGCTGAAGGCGCCCGCGGAACCCGGCATCCCCGAACATCGCCTTGACCAGATCCTGGCAATCGTCAAAACTGCCTTCAATGGCAATGTTGTACACGTTGTCGGCCAGGACCGTGGTCATCTGCCGGCGCTGGATCGCCGAGGTCCGGCCCAGCGGGTGCAACATGAAGATGTCCAGGCGGTCGCGATCGCGGCACGCCTCGATCGCCGCCGAGCCGGTGTCACCCGAAGTCGCGCCGACCACCGTGATTCGATGGTCACCGCGAGAGAGAAAATAGTCAAATAGCCGCCCCAGAAGCTGTAATGCCACGTCCTTGAAAGCCAGCGTCGGCCCGTGGAACAATTCCATCAACCAAAGGTCATGGTCGAGCTGGACCAGCGGCGTCACCGCCGCATGGTCAAAGCCGGCGTAAGCGTCGGCGGCCAGGCGACGAAACTCGTCTGGAGCGATGGCGCCGCCCATGAACGGCAGCATGACCCGTGCCGCCAGTTCGGAATACGGGAGGCGCGCCAGCGCGCGGACTTCGTCGGAGGTAAAAGTTGGCCAGCTTTCGGGCACATATAAGCCGCCGTCGCGGGCCAGACCGGTCAGAAGAGTCTCTTCAAAACCGAGGACCGGTGCGGTGCCCCGTGTACTGATGTATCGCACTGCCTTGCCGATGGTGGTGGTGTTCGCGGCGCACCTTATCGAGGTTAACGATGACGGCGCAAGGGCGGGCTCCGGCTAATTCAGGGGCATGCCATCGGGTTGACCGCCACCTGTGGCAAAAACCGCCCGTACCTACACCGGCAATCACGATCCCCGGCGACGGGCCGGTCCAGCGCCCCGGCACCCCCGGCCGGTTCGCCCCCGTCCGACCGGTTTGCCCATTGCTTTGGCAGCCATTCTCATTGGCCGGTTGGTGCGATTTTTTCAGGGTGGTCGGGCGTTGGGATCGGCGATGGTGGCCAGAAGGTCGTCCCATGTGGGGAAGACGATACAGGCGTTGATGGTGCGGAGGTGCTCGAAGAATCGGTATGAGAGGCACCACGTGCGGCGACGGCGTTTCTCCAAAGGCTTATCGCGTTGTCCCAGGTAGCGCGATTTTGGTTGTACAGTTCTCTCCACTATTCAGCCCGAGATTGATTTACGCCCCTGCCTTCGACGGTTGAAGCAGGGCGAACCGCCCAACCGCTTGGAGGCAGCAGTTGGCCATGACCGAACGTTGCCATCATTTGTCTGTTTCGTAGCTGTTGCATCATTTTAACCACAACCCATTCACTGGAACCTGGGACAACGCGATAAGCCCTTTTCTCCAAGCCAGTGCGGTGTGACGTGGGCGACGGCATGGAGCGAGGTTTCAGCGGTAACCGGGAGGTCGGTTACGAAGGAGTTGTGATGGGTTCGTCGGCCCTTGGCATTCAGAATCTCGACGGAGAGCCAGTTGAAAATCAGAGCATCCTTGCTATCGCCCAGCGGAATCTGGGTCAGCCAGCGAAGATGAAGGTATTTTTCTTTCCTGGCTGATGAACGACTTGACGGTGCTCGGTCAGTTTGGCGCCGTCGAGGTACTCGGTGATCGTCTTGTGCGAGCTTGGCTTGCAGGTCAGGATGAAGGCGCCGCCGCTGGTCTGGATGGCCTCGGCGATCGGTTGGCAGGGATACACAAGGTCGTCGCCAAGATGGACCGGCCGGAACGGCGCCAGGGGTGGCGCCAACGCGGGCCAGCCAACGCTTGGCGACGGCGCGCTCGCAAGTCCTGCTTTTCCGCTCCGTCCTGGGGCGTAATGAACGGCGGCGGCAGTGGCAGGACCCGGGCATGGCCCGGAGCCCCCAAGGGTTGCACCGAGAAAGGAATGGAAGAAATCGACCTTGCCGTCCGGGTGTTGCCGGCGCGAACAGCACGGGCAATGGATTTCTCGACCGGAAGTGCTTGGTGCCATCGAGCGCGATCAGCACCCGATCATCCAGACGCCGGAACGCCGCCAACCCATCCGCCGCCTCGGCCACCGCCACCGCCTTCAGGAACATCAATCCGGCGCAGACCCCTTTCAGTTCCATCAGCAGCTTTTCCAGCGTTTTCATGCCACCGTCGAATCACGAGTCGATTCCCAGACGCAAGTCGTGCCTCAGCCCCGAGTCAACGGGTCGCACTCCAGAAGCCGCAAATGCGACTCAGCCGCACTGAGAACCGCTGTTGCTTTGGCGGATATTTTCGGCTATCGACTCCGCCGGGGTAACCTGTAGCCGGGGTGACCGGGGCGTCTCCGCAATGCCTTGATCGGGTTGTTACGTCCTGATCGGGATGTCTCAGGACCGGGTGGGTGCGCCCGGGCCGGTCACGCGGTTGCCGCCGCTGTCCTGCCATGATCGGAGACTTCCAAGAGATGACCGCCCGCATTTTCCAGCCGAGCCGCGCCACCACCCAATCCGCACTGGGCAAGACCCGGGAGTGGATTCTCGAATATGAACCCGTGACGCCGCGACAGCCCGAATCCCTGATGGGCTGGACCAGCTCCGCTGACACCATGAACCAGATTCGCGTCCGCTTTCCGACCCGCGAGGAAGCGGTGGCCTATGCCGAGCGCAACGGCCTGACTTACTGCATCTCTGACACCGCAATCCGCCGCGTCCGTCCCAAAAGCTATACCGATCGCTTCCGCCTTGGTCGTCCGAACTGAGCATCATACCCCCCGGCCGATTCAGAGAATCCCAACGACCTTCGGGCGATTTTCCGGTGGGGCCGCCGCTTGCCGGCAGAGGCACTCTTCATGTTGGGACTGGAGCGGGCACCGCGTGTCACGCCATGTATCATTACGTCTTCAAGGCGCTGAATGTCGAAGGCGGCGGAGCAGATCTTGGAGGCGTGGGCGCGCGGTGAGGGCCCGGCTCGGCCACGTCCATCGACGGCAAGCGCCTCAAGGGCAGCGCGCCACCCGGGCGCGGCGGCGGTGAAGGTGTCCATCTTCTGGCTGCCTTCGCCAGCCGGCATGGAGATGTTATCGGTCAGTTGCGGGTTCCGCCCGATGCCAATGAGATTACCGCCGCCTTGGTTCTGCTCAAGGTCTTGTCGTTGGATGGGATGATCATTACCGGCGCGCGGCGTTCTGCCAGCGTGCCATCTACCAACTCATCCGGAACGGAAGCGGCGATTACCTGTTCACGGCCAAAGCCAACCAACCAGCCTTGATGGCCGATATCGCCGTCGCCTTTGCCGACGTTTTTTTTCCCCCGGAACTGGTCAATGTGCGGCATGGGCAGGTGCAGGGCAATCGGGTGAAGGAGTGCTTGACAGGGGATGGAAGTTTCGAATCGATCAGAGGCATTGATTCTGCGAGGGGCTTCCGATGGATGCGAGCGGTGCTGGGGCTGGGGCGTTAGGGGAAACTGTTGTTTTTCTTGAGTATTTTAAGGGGCTTCCGGACCCGCGGCAGGCGGGCAAGGTGGTTTATCCGCTGAATGAGGTGTTGCTGTTGAGCCTGCTGGCGGTGTTGGCCGGGGCGGATGCGTTCACGGATATTGCCCGCTTTGGTGAAAAAAAGCTGGAGCTGTTGCGTCGGTTCCTGCCCTTTCACGACGGGACGTCGCCGCATGACCGTCTGGGCGACATCTTCGCCTCTCTTGATTCGGAGAAATTCCAAACATGCTTTGTCTCCTGGGTTGCTTCCGTTACCGGAACACACCTCCGGTGTCATCGCGATCGATGGCAAGACGGTTCGCCGTTCGGGCAAGAAGAAGGACTCGAAGGCTCCCATCCACATGGTTTCGGCGTTTGCGGCCCGCCAACGGTTGGTGCTGGACCAAGTCAAAGTAGATGACAAATCGAATGAAATCGTGGCGATCCCGAAATTATTGGACATGCTGGCGATTGAAGGAGCGATCGTGACCATCGGTATCTGCTCATCCCCCCCCTTTAGGCCGGCCTGGGAATGAGGTGAGAGGGGCGCGCGGATGGGATTGACAGCAGGCGGGGTTTGCGATTCACCCTCGGAATGACCTTGCCCCCGTGCAGCGGCCCCCATAGCCGGGTAAAATCGGCAAAACGATGGGGGACGAGATGGCGAAGGGAACGCGGGCGCGCTACACGCAAGAGTTTAAGGAAGAGGCGGTTCATTTGGTCAATGGCGGCGAACGGGTTGCCGTGGTTGCGAAGAACCTTGGGCTATCGGAGTAGACGCTGCATAACTGGGTTAGGGCGGCGGGCGCCGGTACATTAAAAGGTTAAGCGAAGTCTGAAGTTAGCTCTGAGCAGATGGAGATCAGTCGTCTCCGTGCCGAATTGGCTCGTGTCAAGATGGAGCGCGACATATTAAAAAAAGCGACGGCGTACTTCGCCAGGGAGTCGCTGTGAAGTACGCCTTTATTGAGCGACACCGATATCAGTGGCCGGTATCTATACAATGCGATGTTTTGAAGGTTAGTGTCAGTGGCTTTCAACAATACCTGCATCGAAAGGTCGCTTCCAACACACCAACCGATGGTGGCGGACGGGTGAACGACATGGCGCTGCTGGCTCACATCAGGGCAATCCATGCTGAAAGCAAGGGCGCCTATGGCTGGCCGCGCATGTGGCGCGAGCTGCGTCGGCGCAACATTAAGGTTGGCAAAGAGCGGGTGAGAAAGATGATGCAAGACAACGACATCCGAGCGCGGGGGAAGAAAAAATATAAGGCCACGACTGACAGCAATCATGGCCTGCCCGTCTCCGAAAACCTCCTGAACCGCAACTTCACGCCTGAGCAGCCAAATCAAATTTGGACCGGAGATATCACCTATATCTACACCAGTGCGGGCTGGCTGTACCTGGCCGTGGTCATCGACTTGTTCAGCAGGCAGGTTGTTGGCTGGTCTCTGGGCGAGCGCATGACCAGACACCTTGTGATCGATGCACTGACCATGGCCTGGTTCCGGCGCCACCCGGCTCCAGGCCTGATTTTCCATTCAGATCAAGGCTCTCAATACGCCAGCGCCGATTTCCAGGCAACCTTGCAGCGTTTCGGGATGCGGGGATCAATGAGCCGGAAGGGCAACTGCTGGGACAACGCGGTTACAGAGACCCTGTTTGGATCCCTGAAAGTCGAGCGCATCCATGGCAAGCTCTTGGAAACTCGGCGGCAAGCCAAGGATGAGGTGATCGATTGGTTGCTTTTCTATAACCGTAGACGGATGCACTCAACTTTAGGTTATGTAAGTCCCATGGACTTCGAGGAAATTTGGCATTGTCAGCGGAAGGCGCTGGCGGCATAATCGGGGGGCTATGGGGGCCGCAGCACGGGGGCAAGGTCATTGCACGACTGCCTGCACATTTGGTCCCTCGTGTGCCTGTTAAACAAGTTGTCGGGGACGCGCCCCCATCGACTCAGGAAGCAAATGCAGGGGGCTCTAATTCGCTTAAACTCCCTGGAATCATACTAGGCGTCTTTGCCATAATAGCCATAGTTGTTATTGCGTCAAACAATCTAAAGACAAAACAACAGGTCCAACTGCCAGATGTTCCTGTGCCTCAGGCCATAACTAAATCACCTGTAGTGGCGGAATTAGGTCCAGATCATCCAACTATTCGTAATGCGACAGTTCGTTTCTTTGAGTCAGGTCTCGGAATCACTCCTGCTGATCAGCGTTCTTATTCGACAACCTTTGAAAAGGCAAGCACGAAGTACATTAACTTTGAGGTTAAGCTGGATTATGATAATGCGCGAAAAGATTATACCTTAACTATTCGGTATCGTTATACAAATGCTAGAGGAGCTGTGGTTTCGAAAGGATCGACCGACTTCCAGATTCAAAAATCTTGGTCTGGTTCGAGTCACTCAATAGTACTACAGTTGCACTTCCGCAAAATGGGGTGGGAGCGCCCCGCCCGCTGTACGCATCGGGTACGGATTCCCTTGGGAAACCGGCCCAGCCCAGCGATCCGGTAGCCGCCTTTATGGGCATGGGC
>Ga0302140_10008952_pt1 | contig 12447 bp, 3 predicted proteins | sample I_Bog_E1_1_FD_202095 | JGI IMG/M metagenome (GOLD analysis project Ga0302140, IMG submission 202095) | Peat permafrost microbial communities from Stordalen Mire near Abisko, Sweden - I_Bog_E1_1 | ecosystem: Environmental > Terrestrial > Soil > Wetlands > Peat | place: Sweden: Abisko, Stordalen...
TGGTGTCGGATCCCGCATGGATAATTAGTGCAGAACCTTTCGATGGTTCTAATTGAAATTCCTGGGGATGGAAGAGGCCGAGCACTCCGATACGAACCTCTTGCGCAGCCGAAACAACGCTGATCAGGATGATGACCGTGAGCAGCGCAAGTTTCGTGTACGGTTGACACGGCATTACGCGAACCATCGTCTCTCGATCATGGGTCTTCCGATCTGTCATCGTGCCATTTGTCTTCGTTGCGATCTGTCATCGCTCGAGGCGGCTCAACATCTGCCCGGCAACTTGTGCGGCCTGCGCTCCGGGAACGCCATGCACGCGGACCAGCAGCAGAATTTGGGGAGCATCGACTGGAAGCATGACGAGCGCAAAACCGTCCCCCGGTGCATGATGCGCGTGCGTGCAACTGGCCGTGCCGGTTTTTACCAGAGCGTCGGGAAATGGTAGAGAGCGATCCACCGCAGCGCCAGTTCCCTGCTTTGCCGATTGCGACATCCCGGCAAGGATCGCGGGCACACCGGGCATTTCGCGATTGTGGACAAGTTCGAGATAGGCGTGCGTCATGTTGAGGGGCGAAATGAGCCACAGATTTCCAAGGCCGGCAAGCGCCGGACCACGGGCTTCGGGTGCAGGAGGATCGAAGCCAAATCGCAGCGCGGTCGGCACAACGTCAGCGGCAGTCATTTTTTCGGTCAAGTCTCGAAAATAGGAATTGCAGGAATAGGCGATTGCGGCCGAGAGATCGATTTCACCGTGGCCGCGCGGAAGCCAGCATCCGGTCGAGGTTCCGCGACAAATGTGCATCGGATAGCGAAAGGCGTGATGCTCGCCGTAAGCCAGCGCGGTGAAGGGCTTGACCAGCGAACCGAGCGGAATCGGCTTTTCGGGACTCTCCCAGCGCGAGGCGATTATTCTGCCGGTGGTCGCATCGATCAACAAGAAAGAAATGTCGGCGCTCGGAAAATCACGATTCAACAGCGGGACCGCCGACTGCGCAAAGAGCGAAGCCGTAGCGCGATTCGGACTCACCGCAGCCGCCGGACCCGCGCTGCCAGATGACGACATGCCCAGCAATCCAAGGCTCAGAAGCAGGATGAGATGTCTTACTGTGACCATTCGTAGGTCACCGTCTGCCTGACTCTGTCATTTTCCGGTCGAACCACGATGCGCTCAGCAGAAACGCCCGCGAAAGTTGTACTGAAACTCACCATATTTTCTGAAAAGAATTGCGGCTCGCGCTCCATACCAGGAACGTTCGACTGCGCTTTGCTTGGACGGTCGACCACGCTTGAAAAACGGGCGAAGTTTTCGCGTTCGCGAGCATGACGGAAACCGGCAACAAAGAGTGCGGGTGCCGTTTGCGATTCCCGGCCAAAGCTCGGCCGATCGGGGTTCACCCTGTCTAATTTCAGGCGATCGAGATTCGAGAGCAGGTCCGTCATCAATCTCGGATCATCGGAGACAAGAAGATATTTTTCTTGAATCGAAAACACGAGCGGCCATAAGCCATCGAGCTTCTGATATCCGGATTCCCGCTGCCACGCGAATCCGAGTTGGCTGGCGGTGAGACTGGGAGCGACAGAACCCGTGAGTGCCGATTGGACGCTCGCTTCGCTCCAATCAGACGCCGCTGCGAAGATGATCCCAGAATGAATTCTGACAAACACTCCTGCCCGGTCGCGCTCCGTGGATTGCACTTGCAGCGACGCAAGAATCTGGGTTGCTCCGATGAGCTCTTGCAGTGCAGTAAAATTCTGCGGCGCGGAGGCCGTCTGATTCTGCACATCGTCAATTCGCGTTTCCAAATCGGAGCTGCTACCCGTTTCGCCCGAAGTGAGTACCACCTGCGGCGCGACTTGCGAAGGCGGCTCCGGGCCGAAACGCGGGGCCAAGAGTTTCGTTTGGAGGAGTTCGAAACAGGCATCGGACGCTGGCAACGCCTTGGCTTCGTAGATGCTCGCATAATCGGGTACAAGGCGGACCAACTCGGCGGCAGCATCCATCCCGGCATTATCTGAAAGTGCCATCGACGAGGACGATGAAGACAGCGGAGCTTTTCGTATCAGGACGCGCTCTTCGCGATATTGCTTTTCGGTACGAAATAAGTCACTAACGGCCGCCGAATATTGTTTCAGATCGGTGATATTTTGTTGCACCCAATAAGTTCGAAAATAGGGGCTGGGGACAATCTTTTCAAGATTCAACACCATCCGCAGGTCACCGGGTGCATCGGTCGCCCTCACGGACTGCGACCACCATTGTTCGGTCTCGATGGTGTGGTCGGGACTGCCGGATATGAGTTGCAGGGCCCCCGCCAACAAGTCTTCGCGCGTCGCCAGAAACAGGTAATCTCCAGAGATGGCAAAAGCAACTTCTCGTTGCGACTCCGGATCGCGGCGCACGTAGAAATTCACGCCACCGACGCTGCGCGGTTCAAACTTGGCGCGCGTTTGCCAAAGTGTTGTCTGCATCGATTTCGCGCCAGGCAGATAAGTGATGTAGAGGAATTGCAGATTGCCAATGTCGTAAAGTGCGATCGCGCTGTGGCCGCCCGCGACCTGCGTAAGAAAATTCATGTCCGGAGGCAAACCGGCCGCAGCGGCAAATTGCTGTCCGGCGCCCTGAAGACGAAGAAAAAGCCGCGAGCGAGAAAACACCTCGTAGTTGCTGCTCACGATCCACTGCTTCTTTTCGGGGGAAGAATTCCAGTCCGCCAGGAGATGTGAAAAATCCTTGGCTTCGAGATAAAGCAGCGGTCCGGCAGGGATCCATTTCGACAGCGCAGCAGGAGACGGCGGAGCGGTTTCGTGAACCGCCCAAACAATGCCCGCGCCAAAAAGCCCACTCAATAGTAGTAAGAAGATGGCGGTGCGTTTCATCGCTTCACCGCTCCTTTCGTAATTGCCGTTTTCGTCGGCGGGGTTGCGTGCGCGAAGACCCGCGGCCGTACGATCCTGTCCTGCTCCAATGCTTCGTGCAGGATGGGCTGGCGAGCGGCGTTCTGATGTTCGATCCGGAGTGTGGCCTTAAGCGTAGCGATCTTGTGTGCGAGTTGCCTGCGGTTTAGGTCGGATGTCTCAGTGCGGCGCCCGATTTCGAAATAGAAAACGGCGTCGGACAATCGAGCAAGCCGCTCCATCGTCTCTGCCACCAGTTGCGCCATCTGTGACTGTTGGGCGCGACTCAGTTTTAGTGATGGAGCGGCGGGACCGGCAGCATCCTCATCGCCCGCCTCTTCGTCCTGTGAAGCCGCGATTTGCTCATCTTCAGATTCGGGAGTATAACGTGCGACACGGCCCAGAAATTGCGCGCTCAGCAAAGGCTTCAGAATTCCGATCGCAAATTCGTCGGAACGCGCGCCGGACGTAGCCTGGAACAGTGGAATTCGCGCCTCATTGCGTCGCGGGAAATCGATGATGCAGTGGCTGAGCAGTTGCACTTTCGTTTGCGGGTCGACTACCGTCTGAGCCGCGGCGATCCTCGCTTCATAGTAGTAAAACTTATCCGCGTCCGCAGGCGGAATGTCTGCGCCAAATCTCGCCAGCAGGTTGAGTTCGCCGCTCCCGAGATTTGCAGACGCTCCACTGGGACCGAGGCTACGCGCCGAGTCGACGCGAAGTTCATAGGGCACATTCGAAGCCGAAGCGAGAGACGCAAGAAGTTCTCGCGACACGGGCGTGTCTTTGCCGGTAGCAAGACGAGCCTTTGCGAGACGGGCGCGATACATGGGATCCCACGGCGTCGACTTTACCAGTTGATCGAGAAACTCGATGGCCTCAGCGCGATGACCATTCTTCTCGAGCAGGGCTGCCGCGGGATCAAGGTTTTCAAACGGATTGCCGACGACAACGACCAAGCGGCGAAGCAGATCCAGAGCGCCAACAGTATCTCCCGAGGCAAGGCGGATCACGGCTAGCCCGAGAAAGTTCGAGGCGTTGAGCTGATGATCATCGATCTCACGAGCAAACACGAATTCGAGAATCTTGCGAGCCGATGGCTTGTCTCCGGCGTCAAATAGTTGACGAGCCGCATTACGAAGCAGAGTTAAATCGGGAACGGTTTGGGGCTCAGAGCGATAGGCGGCGATTTTCGAATCCAGTTTCCCCAGATGGGCACTGACGCGAAGATCGAGTGGCACAATAGCGGCATTTTGTGCGTCCCGCGCCTCTTTCGGCAAAGCTGCGAGTGCATCGAAAGCTTGCGTATACTGCTTGGCACGAACGAGGTGTGCGATCCAACGTACCTGCCACACATCGAAATCCTGCTGCGCGCTGTCGCGTTCGAGGCCAACAACTTTAACCAGTTCGACTTCCTTCGATTGCAAAATACGTTGATAGATGGTCGAGCGTTGTGCCAGAGGAATCCACGAAGCATCGATGACATCCGCGAGAATATGCGTAGGATCTTGCGCGCTGGTGGATACATCCAGCAGCCAGTTCGTGGCGAGCGCAGGATCTCCGATGGCTGCGTAAGCCGGTTGCAGCAGTGCGTTCGAACGATAGTTTCCATTGCGCCGAAGATAGGTGCGCACGATGATATCGGCATCGGGCTTAAGTTCTGCAAAGAGCTTTCGCTCGCGGAGTTGATCGCAAGTACGCCCGAAATCAGTCCAAAAACTTTCCGGCGTATGAGCGCTGTTGAGCTGCTTGGCTAGCTCGGCGAAGGCTTGCTTCCACTCCGCAAGCGCCGCTGCACGATCGCCGCGCTTGTAATAGGCCAGCGCCAGGCTGTCATAGACATCGGGCCGGTTCGGAGAAAAGTCGAGTACATGTCGATAGTCCTCGATGGCACGCTCGGTGTCGCCCGTTTCGGCGTAATAGTCGGCCAGCGTTAAATATCCTGACGATGAAGCAGGGCTTTGCTCGAGGATCGCAGGCAAAAAATCTTCGGAACCACCCCGTTTGGTTGCTCCCAGATATTCTCCATAACGCGACCCGTAGTAGAACCAGACATCGCCCGCCAGTTGCTGCTTGCGGTCGACCGGCCGGCTGAGGCGTTCGGCAATCGTGTTGTCACCAAGCGCCCCAATGAACGCGTTATTAATATCGGCTGCGGGATCACCCTCATATAAGCCAACGAGCGCCTGATACGATTTCGTCCACACTGCGGGACGGACCTGTCCGCGCGAGGCGACCATCTGTTGCGACAAGCCCACGTCGCCATGCGTCACGATGTAACTGGCGGCCTTCTCTCCAGCAGGATGATTCCAGGTTGCAGCGATCTTTACCAGATCTTGCGGCCTTCGTTGCAACAACAGTTGGAAGAGACGCTGCTGATGGCTGTCATCAAGGTAGTAGGCCGAAATCCCGGCCAGTAGCCGCAACTCGTTTGGTTGGTCGCCTGCGGAACGGTAAGCGTCTGCCGCTTCGACTAAGGGACTATTCCGATTTATGGCTTGCAGAACGGCCGCGTACTGCTCCAGTTGCGAGCCAAGTTCGGCGTAACGGCCGCGCCGCCGCTGCAAGTCAACCAGCGGCTGCGTGTTCGGGTACGAATTCGGAAGTGCGGCACGCTGCATAATGGCCTCGAAGCGCCAGCGAGATTCCTGCTCAGACAGTGCGGCTGTCTCCGCTAGGGGAATCGCAAACTTTTCGAGATCCTCGAGACTCATGTTCTTACGCGTTGCTTCCGCGAAACTCGCGAACGCCGTTCTTTCTTCGGGAGTGAAGTAGAGGTTGACGGTGCTTCCCATCTCTTCGAGAGCGGCGGCCATGCCCGCGCGGGCATTGTCGATTCGGCTCTGTCGGACACGCTCCCGCCAACGCGCGTCACTCATTGCAGACAGTCCGTTCCGTTCCACTTGCTCCTTAAGAACCGCGAGGCTGGAGGAAGCGTCCGTGAGAGCCGCCTGCATCGTGCCGTATGCCTGGTCCTGCTGCCGGAGTCGCGTCAGGATGCGTACATATATCTTTGCGCCCGCGTGGTTTTCGGGAAGTGCCAGCACGTCTGGTCCGGCAGTTTTCATTCCCTGTTCGGCGAAGGTTCGGGCCTCAACCAACATCCCCCACGATTCGAGCCGGCGCGCCACCTCGAAGTAATTCGCCGCGCTTTCGGGATGGCCATCGATGAGATCGATCTTCAGTGCAGCAACTGCCTCGTTCGTTTTTCCCTGGCGCGCACGCAGAAGGGCGACCTTCTCCATCCACTGCGGATCTTTGTAAGCAAGTTGATAGATGTGTTGGTAGTCGGACACGGCGTCATCGAAACGCATCAGACGTTCTTCGAGGCCCGCACGCGCGGTAAAAAGGTCGACACGATCGGGCCGAACGGCGATCGCCTTCGCATAGGTGTCGATGGCCGCAGGATAATTTTCTAAACTGGTTTGGATGCGCGCTAAAACCATCGGCCAGTGGTAGTCACGCGGCGATTGCGCGACGGTCTTCGTATAGAAGTCGACCAGTTGCTGCTGGCGTTGATAGCGTAGCGCATAAAGCGCCGCCTCGGTAACCAGCCCGTCGTCTTCTGGAAAATTATTGATAAGCTCGATGTATTGATCGACCGCCCCTGTAGTGTCTTTCATGCGCGTGAGTGCTGGGATCAGACCCCGGCGTAATGTGGCGATTTGAGCCTCGCGTGCGTCCGCGCCGAGAGTCGACGCGCGGAAGAGGGCGATTTTATCGGTATAGAACTGTTTCAGGCCCTGATCGTCTCCGGCCTGCGCGTAGGTGTCTGCCAAGGCGACGAGGTATTCGCCGTTGTACGGAGCGTCTTTCAACAGCTGGGCGAGCAACTCCCGGGCCTGTTGGTACTGCTTCGCATCAGTCGACTTGCGCGCTGCTTCGTAGGTGAACTGAATTTTCAGGTCTGGATTGGAATCCTTCGCAGCCTGCAGCAAAACAGAAATCGCTTCGGGATAATTCTTCGTCCGCCAGTAGAAGTCAACGGTGGCGCGGACTACGCCCAGGATCTTCGGATTCTCGTGGTACAACGCTTCTACATTTTTCTGAGCGGACGCGAAGTCTTTGCGGCCTTCGTACAAACGAATCAACGAGTAACGCAATTGCAGGCGAGCGACTGGGTCGACGGAAAGAACCGCTTGACGCTCCAACGCGTGCTGGCGAACGGCTTCGAGCGACTTCTGTTGGGCCAGAGTTTCGATGTCTTCTGCTTGCTCGATTGAGGTTGCGCTGGTCGCGATCTGGTCGAGAAGAGCTTCGATCTCCGGTTTACGATTTTGCGTTTCGAGAATTTGTACGCGCAAATAGACGGCCCGCATCGACAGGTTCGATGGGTCCGCAATTTTGCCCGTGCTTTGATCGACCAGATCGTGGAACTTCGGGCGCCGTGCCAGGGCAAGCAGGCGCAGGCCAGCCGGTGAATCCGCGGACGACGCCAGCGCCCCTTTCACATATTCTTCGATGGCTTGCGGATAATCGCGCTTGTTTTCATAAATCGCGCCTGCTTCGTAAGCATAGAGCGTTGGATTCGAAAGGCGATCGCGACCCTGTTTCAACAAACGTAGCGCGTTATCGAAGTCATAGTAATCCCAGTAAATGGTCGCGGCCTCCAGGTATCCTCCGGCCTCACCGGGAGCGACGCGGGGAATGCGCTCCCAATAAAGAGCAGCTTGCGCTAACCGCTCGCGGTCGGAATAGATGTCTCCAATTCGAGTTAGTGTTTCAATATTTCCAGGATTCGCCTGCAGAAAATTGTCTTCAATCTTGGAGGCGATCGCCGTGTCGTCCGCGTCGAAGTAGGCTAGCGAGCGATAGACTGACGAAGCCGTATGGGCAATTTCTGGTTCGGCCGGATATTGCGCCGTAAGCGACTTAAGCGCGGGCGCACTCTCCTCAAAATGGGAGCTCCATAAATTAGCGTTCGCAAAGAAGTCGGCGGCCGCTGGATTCTTGTCCCAACTTGCGGCCTCGGGCGCGCTCTGGCGTAACGCGCTCAGTTCGATTTCTAACTTGCCCGTACGCGAAAGAAATTCAAAGAATTCGTTGCGGAGACCGGTTTCTTCAAACCAGTGCTGGCGAATCAGAGCCTCCCACGCCACGGGATCGCGCGTAACGGTCCACTCGTAGGCTGACAACAGATTGTGGACGAAGACCGGGTTGTGCGGAAAACGCTGGTGCGCGTACTGGTTCAATCGGAGATAGAGTTCCGCGCTGCAACGGTTGTTGTCGAAATAGCGTTCGAGGTCGGTGCCGTTAAAGCTCTTGACGGCGTCGCGCGTCAGCTGTTCGAACTCTGCATCTCGCTTGTACCGCAAATAGAAGCGAGCCAGTTTGTCATACCACGACCGGTCGTTGAAGTGAGCAATCGCGCGCCGGTACACCTCTTCCTGTTCGGCACCCAACTGATTTTGATCGAGGAAAACGGCGAGCCGCTGGTAAAGGCCGGGGTCATCCGGATTCCGGTCGATCTCTTTGCGCAGCACGGCGAGTGCTCTCGGAATCTGCTTCAGCTCGACAAGTCGCGCGAGATAACGCTCCAGAACACGGGCGTACTCCGGCGAACGGGGCCCGGATTGCGGCGAGGTCGACGGGGTGGTTGCAACCTGGAATGCCTGGCTGCTTCCGCGTACTTGTCTTCCTTCTTGTGGCACCGTTGACTCGTCGGCTGCGTCGTTTGTCTCTGCCTCTTCGGCGTTCCGCGTTTCGGTCAGGTAATCACTCGACTGCAGTCCGTCAGCCCTCGATCCGAGTGGAAGGTTCTCCGCTCGCGAGGCCAACTCTTGAAGCACCGAATCGTAGATCGCAAACTCACTTGCAGCGTCGCCTTTCCGCGAATAAGCGTCGGCCATCAGCAACGCAATATCCGTGCGTTGCGGAGCCTGGGGAAAGGTGGCGAGAAATTGGCGTCCGCCAGCGACTACAGCGTCGCTCTCTGCCGCTCCGGAATAATAAGCAAGCAGCTTCGCGTGCAATTCCGGACGCGAGCCGGAGTCCGGGAACTTTGTATCTAGCAAGGTGAGCAACTCGGCGGCACGAGCGCGGTGGAAGTAGGGCTCGGCACGTTGCTCCTCCTCGGAGTAAGCCGACGCGGGCTGGGTTGTGTTCAGAATCAGCGATAGCATTCCGTTCAGGTAGCCGGGTCCCTGGTCGACGGTGGCAATATCGCGATACATCGAGAGATCTCCCGAACCAATTCGGATGGGGGTCTCGGGAGCAGTTAGAAGCAGATTCGTCAGACCTGCGATAGCTTGTTCCTGCGCGTTTGGGTTTCCCTGACTGTTATAGAGCGCGAAGTAGTAGCGCGCTGACTCTGGATAATTGTGAATGTCTTCCAGAAGGCGGGCGCACACGGAAAGCTCTTGCGAAGTCCACCCTGATTTGCGTTGTTCTTTGCGCATACGAAAATCGGCAATCGCCTGCTGCGCCAGATCGAGCTTGCCCTCCTGCTGGTAGTAATAAAAAACACGAGCTGTTGCCTTCAGGTCTTCTGGATTCGAGTTGAGCGTGGCGTGAGCCTGGTCCAGAAACTTGCGCAGGTTCTGCGTCTCGCGTAATAGATCAAAATAACTCTTGACCAGCTCGGGATCCCACAACGGCTGAAAACTTTGTTCGTAAATCGCCAAGCCTTCGCGGACGGAGCCACGGTTGTATTCGACCGTCGCCTTTGCCTTTGTGGGGAAAATCTGGTCGTCCGGAAACTGCTTGCCGTAGGCGGCGATCAGTTGCTGGGCAGCGGTATAGTCTTTTTGCTCCACCAGAAATTTCAAATAGCGCGCGTAGATCGAAGGCTCATGCGGATAGCGCGCGACCCAGGCGCGATACTGGACGATTGAATCTTCTTTCGTGAATCCTTGGGCTTGAATCACGCGGAATATACGCTCAAACGCCTGCCATGAACTCTGTTCTGCCGGCGGCGTGAGTCGTTCGGTCGATGCAGGCGAAGAATTCGCGATGAGGGAGAGTATTTGAATTTCGTCCGCGGAACGCAGTCGTCGATGGTAGAAATCGGCCAGCGCCAACTGACCGGTAATCTTGTCGGACGAATTGTCGACGTAGGACTTCCAATCGGATTCAGCGGCGATGAAGTCGAGTTCCTGTTCATCTTCAAGAGCGCGCAAAGAGTAAAGCTCGGCGTTGCGCGGTTGGCTCTTGATGAGATCGGCCAGCGCGGGCCCCGTCTCTTTTGGGGGACGCCGAAATAGGACAGCGCCGGCCGGCAAGGACATCATCCGAAAGAAGACTGCTTCGAGAGCGCTCGAGGCTTCGATGTTGCGAATCCATGAAGGCAGTTCCGCAAGTGCGGAGACTGCGCAGACCAGGGCAAGTGTTCCGGTCAGTGCGAGCTTGCTTGCGCGCCTGCGAAATAAATTAAGGAAGGACTTCAATTTGCACCTCCCCGGTTCCAATGTTGTGAGCAATGTCTTCGCCGGTTACGGTCAGCTTGTAAGGTCCGGGAACGGTTTGCTCGGGAATGACCAACTCGCCAGTGCTGGCCGCGGCTTGCGGATTCCATCTGAGCTCGACTGGAGCGGCTCCTTCGATCCGCGCTACCAGAGAACGCGTGCTCTGTGAAGATTGCACTCTTATAGCGATCGCCTGGCCGCGATGAAAGCGCTTGCTGTCGAGTTTGACCTCGACTACGGGCGGCTTGCTGGCAATCACAAACGTCTCGGCCTCGCGGTAGGTTTGCCCCAAACGATCACGCAGAATAAGGCGGACAGAATATGTTCCGTCCTGCATGTCGGCGGGAGCAAGGAAGCGCGTCTGCCATACATCTTCGGACGACAGATAGCGTAAGGGCTGGACCAATCCGAACGGAAAAAGTGCGACGACAGAAATTATCGACTCGTCCGTTTTGACGCGCAGTACGGGATCGCCAGGGCGGATGACCCGCGGGCGCAGTAACGCGCGCGGCACGGCCAGGAACGACGTGTACGGCGTGACGAATTTATATTTGCGTGCAAGTGCAATGATCTCGTCGATCGTCGCTTGGTCTTCGCCGTCCCGCTCAATCTTTTCCAGGAGGGCATCGACGCGGGCCCGCGCCCAGAGGCGCGGCAGTTGTGGGTGATCGAAAGACTCTCGTGGGAAATTGACGTTCCCTGTCATTTCCATCGGGGCGCCATCGCGCACGCCATGCACTTTGAAACTCACGTTTTCCTGCGGCTGCTGATATCGTCCGACCCACGAAGCGAGCGATCCGGAAAACGTGGTAGCTTGCAGCGGATAGACGGCACCTACGGCACTCTCTGGCGCGCACGCTAAATCAAGCTGCCCCACTGGACTGCGCCCAATCTTCGAAAGAAACGAATTCAGTTTGAATTCCATCGGTTCGGTCGAAAGAACATGTTCAAGAACGCCATCCTGCCGGGCGAGCATACGGAAGAGTGGCAAATTGGCATCGTCGCCGACCGCCAGAATGTACGTACGTGGGCGCTTCGCCTCCGGTAGCTGCTTCCAAGCGGAGGCGTACCACGCGGCGAGTTTCCCGTTCGTGATCGGGCCCCGCGTCGCGCCGCCATCACTCAGAATGACCAGATAAGAGTTGGACGCGCCCGCAGAAACGGCTTGGTGCAGCCCTGCATCGAGCGCGCGCTGCATGTCAGTGCCGCCGCGCAGACGGCTGGCGCGAACGAAATCGATGGCGTGTTGAACGCTTGGGCCATCAGCGGAACTCAGAGGCAGAACGTTCGTCTCCGAGTTGAAGAGAACGAGGCTGAAGTGGTCGTTGGGATGGAGCGTACGCAAGAGAGTTTCCAGAGTTTGATAGCTGCGCTCAAGCTTCTCCCACTGCATCGAAAGCGAAGTATCGAAAAGAATGATCACGGTCTTCGACGAACCGGTTATCGTCGAAGCTGGCGTTGCCTTCGGCGCAGAGCCGCTCGCCGGATTCGCTGGAATGTAATTCCCCCCAAACCCGAGCAGCGCTTCTGTTTCAAAGAATCCAGCTTCGTTCGTGCTGCGAACAGGAGCAGTCTCGGTAGGCGAAGGCTTGCCGCTTACCGGATTGCGGTAGGTCAGAATCTGCAGCGTGTCAGAGGCTGAAGGATCGAGATCATAGGTGGTAACAAAGTCTTCGCCCAGATTTACGTTTTCTCCTTCGAAGTGGCCGCGAACGGCATGCTCATTTTTCTGATCGATCTGCAGGACGAAGCTCTTGGCGGGCGCTTGGAAATTGCGAATTGGATGCGCCGACCGAAGTTCGAAATTGATGCGCAGATGGTGGACCGATTGTGCCTGATACGCGTCCGGGCGCAGAGGGATGGCGAAGTAGGACTTCAAATTCTCGACGGGAATCGATTCGTGATATTCGATTTCAAGGCGCTTGGTTCCGAAGGCAGGAATGGGAACGATGCGCGCGCTAAAGACAGATGTGCGCTTCGCTTCCTCAGAGCCGCGTTCGCCCATTTGCAGCAGGCCGGGGTCTATCGACTGCTGCTTCAACTGGTTGTAGATTTCTTCGGCTCGCTTGCGTTCAAGTATGACTGCGGGAATTCGCGTGGGACCGTCCCATGTGGCGAAATCGGAGATCGTTGCGTGGCTGGGAAGCGC
>Ga0302140_10008954_pt1 | contig 12447 bp, 8 predicted proteins | sample I_Bog_E1_1_FD_202095 | JGI IMG/M metagenome (GOLD analysis project Ga0302140, IMG submission 202095) | Peat permafrost microbial communities from Stordalen Mire near Abisko, Sweden - I_Bog_E1_1 | ecosystem: Environmental > Terrestrial > Soil > Wetlands > Peat | place: Sweden: Abisko, Stordalen...
TTTGGCAAAGCAACCGAAACATCTGTCCAGAATTCGAGAGCTGAGAGGTGGCAACCACCTGGATATTCACCGCAATAACCTCGATATCCGGTTGCAAAACGCCATTAAGCTAAAAGCAAGCAAGGCTTTGGGGCTAAAGGCACCTGCACCAAAACTTCTGCAGAAGCGGAAGGCCGAACCAAAGGAAGAGAGTGTACTCAACGACAACATACTCGAACCGAGTCCTCGAAAGCGGGCCAAGAAATCGAGCACAATCTCGGCCCCGATCTCCACAAGACGGACGAGCAGATCCGCCAAAGGTCGTAGTAGCATATCAAGTTCATCCTCGGCCCCGACCCCAGAAAGGCGCAGAACTCGCAGCTCGACTTCAATGGACAGCCAGAAGAGCAAAGTCCAAAGTCCAACCTTGAGCAGGAAGAGAACGAACCAAGAAGACGCTGACTTCGTTCCCTCCTCACGAAAGCGCAAATCGGTTGACTCTGATTCTTCCGAAACGAAGAGGAGAAGAAGTCCAAGAAGCCCAGGATTCAATCATTCCGGGCTGAAATTCTAAGCTGCCCCAGGTGGGTTTTGCCAAAGGTAAGTTGCATTACACTTAATGCTTGCCTAGCATAGATTATCCGTTTCAATTCTTATTTATACAATATCGTTCCATGATAAATGACATTCCTCCATTCTGCAATGTGTTTATATGAAGTGTCAGAAAACGAACCTCGTAGGTCGACATGCTTGAGTAACGTACGCTTGAATAATAAACTAACTAATGCTGCATAAAATGAATAAGTGAACGCTGGTATAGGGGTTGTTGCGACATTTTTATGTGGCTAATTACTGCCGGTTGGCGATCGTCGTGGACAAATCTTGGCAGGTTATGGGGCAAACTAAAAAATCATGCTTTTGTCAATGGGGGGAGGAGGCTTAGAGGCTTCCGTCATTTCTTCTACATTATCTCCTTACATAAAGCATGTTCGTAGTCCTGTCACTGCACCACTTCCCTTACGCCTTCAGGTGGAGGAACAGCAGGAACATCCTGATTTGCAGGCTGAACTGGCTCTCCGTTCTCGCCATTCAAATCTGTGCTTCCCTCAGCTGTCTCGCCATCTGCGTTATCCTGGGAAGTCTCGGCTGCACGAGCGGCTTCTGCGGCTTGAATTTGGCGTTGTCTCTCTTCCTCAACAGCCGCATTTTCAAGTTCTCTCGCTCTGACATGTCGCTCACCCACGCCAGGAACCAGACTTGCAAGGAATAAGAGCATAGAATGCTCAGCACGCCGTACTTGTGTAATCAACCATCCAGCATTGGCTTGTCGGTGCTGCTCAATCAATCGAGCGGCAACCTCAGCCTCATCAAGCTCACCAGGCCTACGTCGTTGCCGCGGGGCATCATTCGGAGCCGCTGGGGCAAGTTGTTGAGGATCTGCAGCTGCAGCTCTTTCCAAATCTGCCCTCCGCCTCTCTTCAGCGTTCGGTGTATTTTCGTCAGGGATCTGAAATTCCGCATCAGGCGGCTGGGGCGGGGGAAGCAGGGGACGCGCGACCGGGTCTCTCGGAGCGAGAGGTATCAAGGCTTCAAGATGCCTACGAACAGGTCCCCAAACCTGCTCTGCTACTCCATTGAAAACTCCTGTGTTAATTATGAACACAACAAACGCAAGACCGCTGACCATAAGCCATCTGGTCCAACTAGGATTGCCTGCCGTGAAAAACCATACGAATCCAACTAAGCGCACGACAAGCCAGAGTAATGGACCAATGCGTGCGGCTAGTGCTCCGCCCCCTGGATTGAGATGAGGAGCGTTCACAGGCTCAAGCGGAGCACCAGCACCATCTTGTCGGTGGTTGCGTCGAGCGCGCTGGGCTGGCCTGTTTCGATACTCCGGGAGGCCAGCTGCGGCTCCTATTTGGCCAAGAGCTGCTGCGGGGGAGCGATGTCGTCTCGAATGCTGCCGTGGCGTGAAGAAAGTCTCTGTATCACTGACAAGGAGCGCTCGAGGGCCTGAGGGAGAGGACAAGATATACACCATAGGCCCATTCGACGAACCGGTATTCGAGGCAGCCAGTTGAGCGTTTGAATTCCAGGATGGCAAAGTTGAGGGAAAGGTGGGAGGATTAGGGATCAAAGAGGCCGCTGGGGAGCTGGTTGTGGTAGCAGGTGTATTGTTTGATGCAGGGGTCCCGGGCCGAGTCACCCCTGGAGCAAACGGAGCTGAGCCACCAGGAGGAACTGAGGAACTTCGTTGCATGTTGTTGCGTCCGCCGCTTTGGGCAGCCATGAATCTATCGGCATTGCGTAAGACTGCTTGTATATCTAGTGCAGGATTGACGCCACCGTGTTGGTGATGATGATGCTGATGAGGCTGCTGGTGTGGCTGGAGCGTAGGTACTGTAGTAGTCGTCTCATTTACTGTCACATGCCACCTCTCACCATTGGGACCGACGCCCTCTCGAGTGTAAGTAGTGGTATGATCAGGCCGGTGGATATTTGGACTTGCTCGGCCAGACGCTGGTGGGGGAACAGGACTGTATGAGGCCGGCATTCCCCCGGTATCTTGAACACCTTGACGCCCGTCAGCTGCACGCTCTCTTTGTTGTTGGTTGACAAAGTTCTGGAACATTGCTGGGGGAACCGGAGTTTGGCGTAGAGGAACTTGAAAGAGACCTTGCGCTACCGCTGCTGGGTTCTGCAGAGCAGGTGGCTGCTGGCCAGTTGGTAGAGATCCTGGCATGTTCTGTGTACGTGCTCTCTGCTCGAGCAATCCCATTTCCTGATGCAGGCGTTGAGTTTCTCGTTGCAAATGTTGCAGCCTCTGGGCCATCATATTCTGGATGTGCTCTACTTGATGTAAAACCTGGTGCTGCTGCACATGCTGAAACCCAGGCAGAGGCTGCTGGGCGTGCATGCCGTAAATCGGATTTATAGGTGTAGATTGGGGCCGTGGAAATTGTTGGGCAAGCGGGTTCACAGCTGGAGGCTGAGCAGGAGCGGCGGAGACTGGAGCTGCAACTCGGGTAGATGGGCCTTCTGAGGCTGTAGGACGGAGGACTAGATGGAGGGTTTGGGGCTCTGTGTTGGCAAGCTAGACAGAGAAAGAGTCAGTAACCATATTGACATGACGAAGATGATGCAGTTACAGTCTCTTGACCAAAGATCTCCAGCATTGTCTCAGTCTCCCTCGCAAGCATTCGGCCTCGATGAATAAGCCGTTGGCTTTCATCGACGGGCTTTGATGGCAGAGCATCTCGAATTTTGGCCTTCAGCTGTTTCACTGTTGTCGTGGCAGGTAGCAGGGGAAAGCTCAGAGGACCAGTGACACCAATAGAGGGTGATATGATCTGAAGGGTGAAACTCAATGATCCCGAGCCCTCTTCCTGGGTGTCGGGCGCAGCAGATGTGCCAATGGATTTAGACATAGCGAAGACAGAGAGGCAGTGTTGACAAAATGTCAACCTAAGGTCAGTCGAACTGTACGAATGGTGACCCCTCTGGTCATCATAGGAGCATTTTGTGATAGACGATGAATTCAGAGCAAGGGAAAATATCAGGAATGAATCACAAAGAAGGAAAGGTTGTCAAGCGGGCTGCTGTCCGTCTACATAGAGCTTTGAGCTGTTGAAAGGTGGTCGTAGGTCGACCCCTGTCACCGCCCCCCAATCGAGCTGTCGGGGGAGGCAAAATCCGCCATGACCAGCAAAAAGCAACCACAGTCGTCATCTTGAAAGCTTCTCCCATGTCGAGCAATCCGAGCTCTATCCTGGGAAATTCTCCTCATACTCTTTGAAATGGCGCTCCAGCCCTTGGCAATAGCAGCGAGGCCCCAGGTATTTGCTCAATCCCACACCTTACACCCTGTACCAGTCCTGCTTTCGCTATCGCAACAGCAAAGTCTCTGCCGCTGCCACTACTCACGACTCTTCTCCTCCTCCACAAAGCTGTATCGACAGCAACCTCACTACAAAGATTCTTTTGGCACGCGGCTACGGAAAGCCCTAAGCGAGACGAGGATAAAATGGTATCCTATACCGGTTGGTCTGGGCATCGGTTTCCTCGGTCTTGTTCATTTCTACAAGGTCAATGAGCGTGAGCGATTGAGGCGAGAAGAAGAATGGGAAGACGACGGATATATCAAGACTGCAGGATCTAGTGGAGAGAATGGGGACAGAACCTCTGAAGGGAGACCAAAGAGAAGAGAGAGGATTCGACCAAGTGGGCCATGGTTAGTTTATGGCTTTCTGAATAAGAGCAGAAGTGGCTAACAACTGCTAGGCAGGTCCAGGTCATGTCTACCCTGCCATTAAAGGCTATATCGAGGTTATGGGGCAAGTTCAATGAACTCCAAATACCATACTATCTACGTGTGCCTGGTTTCAAGCTATATTCGTTCATTTTCGGCGTAAAGTAGGATCCTGTTCCCAATTTTCGGAGCTTACTCTCAACTAACATGCTCCAGTCTTTCCGAAGTTTCAGAACCTGATCTTCACGTATACCCAAATCTTGCATCTTTTTTTTATCGAACGTTAAAACCTGGGGTCCGGCCGCTTGATCCCAACCCCAATGCTCTACTCTCTCCAGCCGATGGTCGAGTGCTCCAATTTGGGGCAATCGTGAGTGGGGAGGTAGAGCAAGTCAAAGGTATGACCTATAGTCTCGATGCTCTGCTTGGAACCAGCAAGCCTGAAACGTCACCCAATCCGGCCGACCCAGCAAGGATCTTCTCATCCAAGAGCGACAATCATCAACAGAGTACCGCCACTCACAAAGATGGCGATGAAGATGTTATTAAGCAAGACGAAGAATTTGCTAAGGTCAACGGAATCTCGTACACGCTTCCAAATCTTTTTTCGGGTCCACCGCAAAAGAAATCTAAGAAAGCCCAAGATGCATCTACCACGCCAAAAGCCTCTTCAGAAGCTGAAGTTCGAGCAGATCTTGCTCTAGGAGAGAGACCGTGGTATGCTCGTCTAACTTCAGAACATCAGACTGCTCTTTTCTATGTAGTCGTATATCTCGCTCCTGGCGACTACCATCGCTTCCATTCGCCGTGTTCCTGGGTTGCTGAAAAGCGTCGACATTTTGCAGGCGAGTTGTACTCCGTGTCACCTTATCTACAGAAAACTCTTCCTGGGCTTTTCACTCTGAATGAGAGAGTCGTACTTCTAGGAAGGTGGCGTTGGGGCTTTTTCTCCTTCACACCCGTAGGAGCGACCAATGTTGGCTCAATCAGGATCAATTTCGATCGAGAACTGCGGACGAATTCTTTGACGACAGACACCGCGGCTGATCGAGCTGCCGAAGAGGCAGCGAAACGTGGAGAGCCGTACAGTGGCTTCGCTGAAGCTACTTATGAAGCGGCAAGCCCGATCCTACATGGTCACGCTTTGCGAAGAGGGGAGGAGATGGGCGGCTTCCAATTGGGGAGCACGGTTGTGCTAGTCTTCGAGGCACCGAAGGGCCGAAGGCCAAGCTTCGACGAAGGCTGGCTAGGGGAAAAGACGAAGAGGAAAGGTGGGTGGAATTGGGCTGTAGAAAAGGGTCAGAAAGTTAAGATGGGTCAAGCGCTTGGTTGGGTTGATGAGTCATGAAAGCCCGTGTTTTTATATACAGCGGTTTCAGCAAACACGCCAGGGAACGAAGATACCTCTTGATGTCCTAGGAGTTATGTTCAATAACTATCAAAGGTAAACAACCCCAGGAATTTCAGCATATATTGAGAATTCGTCAGGTTGAGTCAGCGTTAGCTTGTGAAAGAGCTATCAATGTTCACCCTCACGTATACGGAATAAATTCTTCCTTCACCTGATTTTGAATGCGACGATACTGTGGCAGATTTAGACCCGGGCACTTCCCGACACCACATGTTCGTTAGTCGTTCTGGGTGCCTCTCGCACTTCGCAGAAGAGCCTTCAACCTATTGCCGGTCATGTTTCCACCTCAGGTTTATTGACATGCGGAAGAGATAACTTTGTACTTTTGTGGTAAGGACTGCCATTTTATTTCAGACACCGAGGCACTCTTCGATTTAGTGTAAGTACGGTGTCGTTCGAGATAGTGGGTAAGATTAGGCGCTCTTCATTTATTCCATCCACTCTAAAACACATTTCAAAGGATCAAATTTTGTCTGTCAACCCTGGAGTATTTTGAGATGCTGGAGTCCTGAGTTTCCAATGTTATGTCTCAAGTGGAAAACCTCCAGGTGCACTAATTGCCGGGCTCGCTAACACTTACAACAAATCCAGGGGACTTTGAGTCTTGAAGACCAAGTTGTTTCATGTGCACCTAGAGTAGTGGCAAAGCATATCACCAAGACGAGCATGTGGGTTGTGATAAGAACTTGATGTGGAAGTACTCGCCTACCAAGGCGACTTGCTAGCCAATATGGGTCGTCTTATTCGGTTTTGAGATAGTGAATCAATGTACTAGAACTTTTGGGACACTCGAAGCAATATGGGACAATGTCCTATGCCCTCTTTTAGACTAAGTACGATTTGCATAACCCTCTACCAAGTAGGTTAAACAAGACTATCAATAAACTTACCGCATGTCCCAGACGAGAAGCTAGTAAGGTGCATGGACTCTTTCCAAGAAGATTGTTTATTTTGTGGTTATTTCCTCATATTTACAGGCATATCAGCTCAACTCTCGGCTTCGATCGAAGGCCCAGCAGCATCAATCCTGTCAATCAGACTCGCAGTCACCTTGAGGTTCTCTGCACCGCTCAGAGCTTTTGCGATCATAGTCTCGCTACGCTCCCTCACAATCCGTCTTAAGGCGCTGACCAAGAAGCCAGAAACAAGCTCCACCGACCATGTGTCAGGTATCAAGCTAAGGACGTATCCGATGTCGAACCAGCTGCCAAATCTTTCGAGTAAGCTGCTTGTCTGCTCAACTCGATTGCTAACATCTTCGATTCGTAGAAATTCTGCCAAGAGCAAGTTAAAAAGCGTCGCTTGTTGTTCCTGAGATGGAAGACTTTCTCGAGCCAAAGTTCCAGAGATAATAGGAAAATAGATGCTTGAGCCGCCCCGTAAGCAATAACTTATTGCAGTGTCGTAATCCCCAAGACCATGGGTCAACAGCTTGAGAGCTTCCTCGTGATGTCCTTGTCGACCATCAAGAATAATAACTTCTGGAACAAGTTCCTGAGTATATGGAGCAATTCTGGCCAGAATCGCAGCCACATCGTACTCCGAGGCTGAACCCTGACTGCCTCCGAGCAACTGAAGCAGCCGGAGGCGACTGTGCCACCATTCTTCATCAAAAATATTGTCAGTGATGAACTGTCGATAGGTAGGTTTAGGAGGGCGTAATGCACGATACGACTCATAGGTCTGCGCCAGGATATCCCTTGCTTCCTTTGATTCCTCGAGCTTGGCCGTAACGATATCCAGATAGTAGGCAATAAGCTCATTAATGTATTCAGCATGGTTTTTGTCGAATACGAGGTATTCCAAGTAGTCCTTGACAGCACCAGGAGCCCCTTCACGCAGAATTCGGACAACTTGGGCGGGCTGGAACCTGACAACGCTCCGATCTTCTGCGAAGACTTGCACACCTAATCTAGGATTTCGAGTCGCTAACCACACACCATATTCCTCAACCAGGGCGGAGTTGCGAATTTTGGCAAGATATGATCGCAGTCTATGCTCTCCATCACCTAGTTCGCCTGCCTCGTCAGTCTCGCCTTCGATGATGCGGCGCCACGTTGCCAGCACTTCTCCTGACATTTTGCGGCTATGATAAAGTCGGCTCAGTGGATAGAGGCGGTGATGGGACTCAAGCAGAGAAACAGCTCTCTCGAAGCAATCGACGCCACCATCAACTAATGCATAAAGATCATCTCTGACCGACTTCCATTCAGGAGCATTTGAGGACGATTGGTCAAGATGGAGAAGGACGATCAGCAGGGAGGCATCCACGCTCCTAAATACCTCGGTCTCGTTCGCGATGCTGCCAAAACCTTTCCTCTTTCGCCAAGCAGTAAGGAATCTCCTAAGGAAATGTAGGATATGATCAGACAAAGAGCTGTCTCTTGTCGCGTCCGGACCGTCTGACGGAACACTATTCGTGATGAAGCCATCCACTACATCCTTGACTCCTCCATGAATCCAGATACCTGTCCTTCCTTCGAGGATTTCATTCCGTAGATAGGGGACGATGGCGAGAATAACTCGAGGATCAAGACCACCTTCGAGTAGAGCGTCTTCAGTTATTCTGTATTCGGGCTCCGTAGGCGGATTTGCGAGCGCATCTAAGCCACTCAAGAAAAGCAGTAAACCAGCTCGCTGTCTGATATATCCTAGAGTGAGAAATTCTGTCTCGGTCTTGGCTTCACGACCACGAATCGAGTTGATCAATTCGATCAATTTCCGGCGATCAAGGGAGGGATATGTTTGATCGGTACGGATCTGAGGAACAATCACTGCTGAGATAAGAGAGTCCAGACGTAAAGCCAGAGGGTTTCTGACGGCCCACCAAATGCTTTTCCCAGACCAGGCCACCAAATGAGTCCGACAATGACCTAGTCTTTGAGCAAACTGTATCTCTTCTTCATTCCGATTTTCCTCCCATCCCTCCGGAAGAGAGTCACCGCTCTCAAATAATTCTCTCTCCCCCGAGACACGTTCTAACGACATTGCAGTGCGGGAGTCAACGCTGTGGAGCGACAAAATAGAGGCATCCATTGATCTACTTGCAAAAGGTTGGAAGCGTTTCAGGCGCAATTTGTCGACCACTTCGTCGAAATAAATATCTCCGATATCAACCACGGAGCGAAGTCCGATTCTGGCCGTGCGTTCGTCTTCTGCAGGATTTGGAGACGGCGTTTCCAGCCAAAACTTTTCTGTTTCTGCTTCGCCGGGATCCAGGTCCCATCGTTGAATTTCAATACCGTGCCGCTGCTGGTCGCCAAAGTCTCTGACCATAGAAGCAAGGACAAATCCCTCTTCCTCATCCTCCATAGTAGTGGGAGTCGGATCCACTCCCACTCCACGTCCATCGACCACGAGCTCATCTGGATACCTATCGAATTCTAATGTAGACCGTGTAGGATCTCCATCGAGATTTACAAACATACCAACTCCAGGATCCCGTGGTCCAGTCCCGGTGACAAGCAAAAACTCTTGAGGAGTCGGAGATACTATGTGGGGCTTCAAGTATACTGGCGCCGGCGCAGTAGCTGGAGCTGGTGGAAGTGCTTCTGCTGTTGTTGACGTACTTGGCGGGATAGGAAGGGGTTTGTTAGCACCCTGACCACTTAAATCCCATTGGGCCGCTTGGAGAGCAGCAACGGCTGCGGATGGGGAGGGTTCTCGAAATATCCCTTCGGGAGTTTCACGGCCAGACCTGTCGTTGCCGCCCACAGCTGGCCCATGTCTCCGAGAACCACCACTCATGAAGGTACCCAGGCTGGTGCTACGACCATGTCCTCGGTCATCAGAAGCGCCTGAAGGATAGCCTTGAGCCGAAGAAGTGCTTCGTGACAGGCCTCCAGCAGTGTCTCCGGAGATATCCTCAATATGGCCACCGACATTTCCCGAATGAGAGTCATCCAAGGAGGAAATTGGGAATAGGGGTATCTTTTGCATGCGGTCAACGTCGAGGAGTGCGTATGAACGAGCATCAGCTACACACGCAAATGAATCCCGACGAACAGATATCATGCTCCCTGGGAAATCGATAACCTTCTCTACCGTTAGCTCATCGGGGATACGTGGCGTTTTTGTACTGACTCTGAGCCCACGAGGGTCTTCACTGATTTTGATGACCCGTATCCTCTTGTTCAGAGATGCCAGCACCGTTACGGCGGGGCTTTTGGCATCCTGGCCAGCTCCACGGGGGTCAAGGTTGAGATCTATACCACCAATCCAATTGCACGGTCGAATTTGTGTTGTCCCAAACACTGGACTAAGTTCTGGAAGAGAGTAGAATGTGACAGTCCAATTGCATAATATGCAAGCTTTGTTGACTTTGGGGAGGAGGAGTATCTGCTGGACGCCGGGCCGCGCTGAAGTTGGAGGTTCGTGAAAGGCTGGAGGGAGCCTTGAGGCTAAGATATACGAAGGTTTTGCAGATGTATCTTCAGGGTTTGGGGGAATCTGAAAGAAATGTAGGATCTCAGAAGCAGAGGTCCCAACATAGAGGTTCTGATCTGGATAGCACCTTGTCAGCTTGTATTCCTTTGCCGGCATGTAGGCAATTGGCGCTCCGTAGACATACCAAGGAACTCTACGCAATTGATTTCAACATCATCTCTGCCTCCATCTGCGGACAATGGCAGATCTTCGAGCAGGCTTCGCAGCACGAACGGACCAACCTCTGCCGCAAGGCGCTTCCTCTTCCATGACGCCGCTTCTCCAGAGGCCTGTGGTTCCATTCCGAAGCAGCTTGCGCTCAAGCTATCATTGTCGCATATTCCATGACAACCGCCTGCGCATGTAGCAGTCTGCCGCGCGAGGTCGTGGTGGGATGGGTCTGGAAGAGCAGGCTACCATTTCGGGCATACGAGGCAGGGATCTGAGCAACCAAGCAAGTCACCAATCAGAGCCCCTAGTTTTCACTTCACTCACTCCTACCACCTGCACAATTGTTATCCAAACCAGATGAAATAAATGGGCCTTTGCAAATGCCAATATCTGAAGCCTTTCAAGTGAGCACTGTCTGGAAGACCCAGACCTTGAAATCCTACGAATCTTTTCCAGCATACTGGAGGATGTTTATCCCTTGCATTGGCGAGTTCAGCCACTTCTGTTTTACGGCGCAATTGCCCGACAAGAGTCAATGGCATTGGTCCTATGTAATGAGTGTACTAAGCTATGGCATTCAAATCATCATCATTCATAAATCGTCAGAGAAGAAACAACAATCCATAGAGTTGATTCGATTCGAACTCCAGCACAAGACCCAACGAAAGAGAGAGCAGGCCGCAATATATGAAAAAGGTTCAGTATCGGAAGCGAGCTGCTGTTCGAGGCATTTCTCACAGGCCCTCAAGAGGCCATCTCAGAGTAAGCTCCTTTGGTCATCTCAACCCAGATCTTCTCCATCTTCTCCTCGGCCTCACTTTGGCTCATCAGCTTTGCGACCACGAGCGTGCCAGTTTGTGGTTTCTCATTGACTGCGTCCCCTAGAGGTGGGGAAAGCAGTCCACGTCGGTGACGAGGGATCACTTCAATAACTCGATTGCGGCTCTCTCTGTAGGGCCTGCGTCGGGGGCTGAACGATCTTTCTCGGTAGGATTCCCGCTGCCTCCAGGGGTCCTCTCTCCTATAAGGGCGGTATCTCTCAGCAGAGTTAACAGTCTCACCCCTAATTGTCACGAGCCAGTTTGTAGTCGAAGGATCCTTGCCCCATTTCTTAGAAGAATAGGGGAATTTCTCCTGAGATCTCACTGCCACTACGGACCACTGGCGTTTGATCATTCCATTAGAGCAAGAACTAGTCCGCACTCGTAAAAGCTCATCGATCTCACGTCCACCGTCTTTCGGAATTGCCTGGATTGCTTTTTTCATTGCATCCGTGTGCTTCGCAGCAGAGATACTAGCACAAGCGAGAAGGTGTTGATCTTTCATCTCTGCCTGCGATCTGAGCTCCGCGTAGGTCGACCAAAATCCAGGATTTTCATAGAAACCCTTGAATTTGAGCCCCAAGAAGCTACGAGTTTTACCAGTGGTTCGATTGGGGCGAGTATATTCCAAGAGCCACTCCTCGTAAACGATCTCGTTATCATGGAAAGTTCTGGCGCTCGCATCAGTAAACTTCTCTCTGAGTTCATTGTGAACTTACCTATGGCCGAATGAGCTGTTGGAATAGACACTCTCGCAATCGATATCCTTCACAAAGTCGTGTCTGCCTCTCCTTTCATTGACAGCTAGAGTGACATCACTAAACCCATCCGAGTCGGTGCGTCTCAAACTTGGACACGGTCCAGCGTCTATCTTGCCAGCCTTAGCTCCCAACCCAGCAGTCTCCCTCTTCTTCTTCTCCGCCAATTCGAAGTTCTGAACAAGGTGAGGAAGAAGAGTCGCCATTTGCTTCAACTCTCCTACCTCTGCAGCCTCAAGCAAGTTCCTACTTAAGGTTAATTGCTTCTCCACAGAAGGGAATTTTGTGACCGACTTCTCCTTGAGATCCTTCAAGATGATGTACTTGACAGCAGCCTTAGTTCTGAGAAGCTTGTCCCTCACATCGTTCAGGCTCTTCCACAACCTTTCGGCTTCTTCCCAACCACCGATACCAATTGTGATCAAAAACCACGGATCAACTTCAGAAGTCACATTCTGCCCACCAAGCATTCCATCATGTTTCCAGATTCCTTGAGAAACGGCTTCATTGACAAAGACAAGGAGTTTGTCGAAGTTCTCCTTGCACTTCTGCGTGATTGGCTTGGTTATCTCATCCTGGACAGGGAAGTCCTTTGCGTGCTTGTTGATGGTGTTCACGAGATCACATAGC
>Ga0302140_10008955_pt1 | contig 12446 bp, 8 predicted proteins | sample I_Bog_E1_1_FD_202095 | JGI IMG/M metagenome (GOLD analysis project Ga0302140, IMG submission 202095) | Peat permafrost microbial communities from Stordalen Mire near Abisko, Sweden - I_Bog_E1_1 | ecosystem: Environmental > Terrestrial > Soil > Wetlands > Peat | place: Sweden: Abisko, Stordalen...
AGTCTGCGCAAGGCTGGTAATCTTGTACGTTCGCGAATACGGGCTTGGCGGCAGAAGACCGGCTGAAATGGTAGAATTGTCGAGCTGCGTGGGGCGAATATATGGCGAGCTCAGGCTGCTCCCACGCATTCTTCCATTTGTCTGCTCCATCACAGTCGAATCTTCAAATGCTCTCGGTTTCTTGACTTTGATCAGGATTCGATTCATCAGCTGTGCGGGCGTCGGCAGCTGTTCCGCAGATGGATCAATGGGTTGCGTGACAAGTTTCGAGCCACATGTCTCCTTGATGATCTCCGCCATAATCGCTTGCTGTTGTGGGTTGCAATGAACTTCCAGCGATACCCAGAGCGGGTACGGCGATTTAACAAAAGCATATTTGCTGATGGTGGACATCACATCGGCGAAAGAGATTGGTGCAGTAAGAGCGTGTCCGTGCTTCACAATAGGCTGACCATCACTACCATTCCAGCAATCCACTTCCACACATCTGCATCCGCGGTTTAGAGCCGAAATATAAGCCTCGACGCTCGATGGATTAGCGAATTGTCGACCCAAGAGGTATGTATTGTGGGAGCTGGAGATGAAGTATTCATTCAAGGGACGGTTCATAGCTTCTGCCGCAGCATGCTTCTCCAAGGGGACATTGAACGTGGAAATGAGGTAGCTGCTCAGAGCTGCCTCGTTCATTCGTGGAACATCGCCTTCGAGAGCGTCCTTCGGCTTCGATCGTCGCGCAAACTTAGCGAAAACGTCCTCCCAGTGAGCGACGTCAGCGTCGACATTCTCAAATTGGACGTCAGTGAGAAACCGAAAGAATTCTTCGCTTGTGATGCCCTTTTCTGAATCGGATGCGAGCTCTCGGTAAATGGCGCGAACGTCTTCTCGTCTCTTCATCAGCTTTACGAATGCCTGAAACTCCACAAAATTCAAGCGGCCCGATCTTGAAACATCTGCCTGGTCGAACCTAGAACGAAGGTAACTTAACGAGCCATGAATGTGGAGAGAGCGGCAGAGACGTTCTACCCCGACAATATCAATCTCTTCATCGTCTTCGAGATGAGGCTTATCCTGAAATTGCTTATTCATTTCGGTTCGCCAATAGGTTCTGACAGCTTTGTCATTGAAAGATGATAGCGATGCCATCAAGTCTTGACGGTGCTTCGATATGGCATCAAGTGTTGTGGTCCAGAGGTCGAATGTCTGCTCATCGTTGGCGATGAGATGCATAATCTTCTGTTGTGACTTCCCCTTTGACCTATCTGGCACGGCGTATAATATCGAGAAGAATCGTGGCTCATCAGCGGCTGCAACTCCAAATTCTTGACGATAGTTTCGGGCATCTGCTCCGGCTCGGATATCCTTGATGTCATCGATGTAGAAAGACTTCGAAGGTCGATTCTTATCCCAACAGACTTTGGCGGCTTCGCTTTCGAGTACGAAAGTCAGAAGCTTCTTCTTTTTCTTAGTAACTTTCATCATAGTGGTGCCTTGAAGTAGGACCTTGGGAATGACAGGGCCAGGCGGTGGTGTGGCCGAGGGCACAGTCGAAGAGCCGATGGAAGCAGTTGTGCTTGGATAGTCTCCCTTACCATCCAAGCCCACGGGATAGTAGTACTCTTCTCGAATATCCCCAACATACTCATCGTCGGAGTCCGAGAACAAGGCTGCCTTGCCACCTTCTGGTGCTGTATTGGTACTGTCACTTCTGCGTCGCATTGTGACAGGCCCGGTGCTGTGATCTCGACTCATTGCGGTTGTTGATGACTGCCGACGTCGACCCGCGAATTTCGTGGCTCGGTTCGACAGCCTTCTGATCAACCCTGGGGACTTGCTCAATATCAGAGCCTCACTCATGGCGCTCTGACTCGACTTCCGCGAGACGATCGATTCCGGAAGCTCGAAAGGAGGTGGAGGGAACTCGGCCTCACGCCCACGCGTGCTATCGGGCGAGCCTTGTATGGAGGAGTTGTTCGTGGTTAATTGTGTGGTATCGGGCGACATGATGGGCGAGGCTTGCCGGGAACTCGAAGTAGTAACTGACGAGGTGCTGATGGCAGATGCTGGAAGTGAATTTGCGTAGGAGAGGGAAGGTGGGAGATTCGTTTGAACATGACTAGGCTTTGTTTGTCTTGTTGTTGCAGGTTGATTTGGATGTGAGGTCATGGTGGTGGAAGGTTTTTCGAAGGATGTTGTTGCCAACAGGGGAGGACTGGAGGTATTGCCCGACATGGCGCTCTGCAGGAGGGAAGAATTGCCCAATGGCACAGCCTTGCGCGTCGGCTGGTAGGTGACGAGGGTGAAAGGCTATGAGGAACACAAGAATTCCATGATCGAACGCATAGCTCCTTGAACTACCTGCGGGAAGGTGGTGAAGACAAGCGGGAGCGGGATGCCAGAGTAGGAAGGAACAGGTGTGCGCGCGCAGTGGAATCTCCTTCTCGCGGCTTGGTATTCAGGTCAGGTGGTGTCGAAAATGGATGCTCTGGCTCAATGTTGCATTTGATCGTAGGAGAGGGCAATGCAGGTGGCCAGTTATGGAACTTTGGTGAGGTTCGACGGGGGGGTCACCAGCAAACGTTGATTATCCAAGCCGGCGGACGTGGGTGACGCGAAAATGACGAAAATTACAAGTACCGGGAGGGTGACTCAACTAGGCGACGGTCGCAGACGCGTTGACAACAAAAGTAGAGCAGAAGGAGTGAATAGATGCAGCCGCAGGACGAAGGAAGGAGCGCGATTGTAGAGTTTTGTTGGAAAGGTGGTGCGAGGTAGGTAGGTAGGTAGCAGAGCAAGAGGTCGAGGGTAGCAGGGCGCAAAAGCGTCCGTCCCAAGGGGGAGCTGGAAATTCTTGGTTCCTTGCTCGTCCTGGGCCTTGGCGCGCAGGGATGCTTGTACCGATGCGATGGAGATCCGAGGGCGCGAGTTCGTTTGATGTTGGCGGGCTCGAGGCCGTTGCGGGCTCTTAAGGGCCAGGCTGGGGAGAAGGGGTCGACTTGAGGAAAAAAGTCTGCTGCATGGGGCAAAGGTCTGGGATCTTTCAAGGCTTTCGAGGCTTTCGAGGCTTTCGAGGCTTTTGATAGCGGCAGCGACAGCCTTGCAAATCTCAAGCAGCGCAGCACAGGAGGGCGCAGGCAGGCAGGCAGGTGCAAGCAATAATAAGACAATTTGGTCAGGTAGAGGCCATGTCTAGGACTCCAGGCAGGAGGAGGCATGCCTGATTTATTAACTGATTAAGGGCCATTATTTCTGGAAGCAGACGCCTCGACATGATGCCCCCCGCGCCCGCTGTGAGTGGCTGAATCTGGACTCTGCGTCCTGCTCCTCTTGCTTCTCTTTTCACCGCTGCCCGTTCTTTGTTTGCTGCTCCGAACTGTGGTCAGTTGACACCTTTCGCGACAGGGGCGCGGTAACTCCATCACGATTTCGACACGCTCACCATCCCACTGGCCATGTCGCCTACACCGCCGGCATGAAGCTGAGCTCGGCGTGATGAACGGCCTCCGCATCGTATTGGAGCAGCACGTTACCTGGACCGGGGACACGAGGCAATTTGGCGCTGGAGCTTGGCAGCCGGCGAGTGGAAGCGCACCAGAAGGGCAGGAAATGGCAGAAGCCCCAGAAGGAAGCAAGAAGAGCTGGAGTAAGACCAACCTGCGAGCGCTGCTGGCGCTGCGGAATCGGTCCTCGTCATGGCTGTGCAGGGATGGTCGAGATCTGCGGCTTGAAAATGCCACCGCGCTGGGTTTTGGCTGGGACCGTCACGGGAATTGTCCTCTTCAGATCGGAGTTTAACCTTTTCCAGCGTCGATGCGCCTGGATGGGCAACCATGACTGCGTGTTGACTCCTTCGATGCACGCAAAAAGCCACAGCACGCACCGCATTCGAACGGGCGACCTATTTCGAGGTTCACGTTGCACTGCAAGGCTGGGCGGAGATGCGTGCTACCCGCCCAGGTGCATCTCGTATCTCAGATGATGGTGCAGGAAAGGAATGCGATTCTGCTCAGGAACCGCAGCCCCTTTAGTTTAGCGCTGTGGAAGGCCATGACGGCGACGGACCGGGGTCGACGCCTAAAGCAGCACGGCGCTGCCCCCAGCAGCGACGCCAATCGTCGACCTCACTTCTGCTGCCAAGGGAGCTCCGGACAGTGTGGGCAGTGCGTAGGCACTGGAGAATAGTTGGGGGACAGGCGCTGGTCATCTCTGGCACGCTGTGTGCGCTCTTGACTTCACTCTCTACTCATAGGCCATTTCCCCTTCCGTGTCCGGCCAGGGCGTGCTCGCTCACCGCCGTGTCGCCTCCCTCTTGTTCATCTCCTGTCTATCTCTTCCCCCTTTCAAGGCTCGCGCCGAGGGTGGTGAGGTTTCACGTTCCTGAATTTGCCCACAACAGCCTTTCCGGCTTTGCGGTACAGCCCTTCGCCTCCGGCTGTTGGAGGGGCGCTCCCTGCCAAGCGCGCACTCGCGGAGGGTCAGCTGGACGTGCGTGCTGGGATGGCGAGCGGGATGTCGACGCTGCTTCACCAGCGGCCGTTATCCCACGCCCGTTGGAACTATACTTCGTAGAACTTGGGAGTTTGGAGTCCACCTCCTCCACCCTTCGACTAAATTGCCTTGTCTGGCGAGGTGTGGGGAGGTGACGCTGGGCCGGGAGTCGACGGAGCCCAGGAGCCCAGGAGTCTCATCTGAAGCCGCCGTGAATCCGTGACCGTGATGCAAGGTCATCCATCCATCACCCATCCATCACCCATCCATCCAGCGCACGCCGTGCCGTTGGCAAATGGCAAACCGGCTACCACCTGGCAATGGGCAATCGATCTCCCCAGACTCACCGGTCACCACCCCAGGCAGCCCTTCCGTCTTGCTTCCAAACAATGGTACGATTCTGACGATTACACAAGCCGCATTTTGGGCCCCGATTTGCCCTTCCAAGACTCGAGAGAGATCGTGGAGGAGGCTTGGTCAGAGAGAGTGGAGCTACCAGCGCGATGACTGACTGATACCATGTTGCGAGCCTGTCACACCTGGGCAGTCCTGTGCCAACGGGGAGCAGTGCAGCAGCGTGAACAGGCAATCGTGGGCTGTTGTACAGTAACTCATTGCTGCTCCCATCCAGCGGTCCTCTGATCCCTCACCAGCAGCCCTGAGCCCTGGTCCATCGCAACAAATAACTGCGCTGCGTGCACCGATCGAGTGATTCGAGTACGCGTCCTCGGCTTTGCTTCCAGCCTCTCAGGCTCCAACCATCTCCAACAGACTCCACAGCATGATGTTATCCTTTCTACCGCGGTGCCAGAGAAACAGGTCTCCAACCCAGCGGTGCCCCTGGGCATCTTACTTAATTGCAAACAATCTTACCGAGCATGCCGACGTGCAATCCTGGCTCGTACCAACTGTCTCTGCTGCATGACACATTTTGGCAAGCAGTCAACCATCAGCACATCATCTCTCCTTATCGACAGGCCCCCAATCCCAACCCCTGCTGTTCCGGCGAGTCGTCTCGCGATGGACACAAGAGCGGCACCAAATGGCCCAGCGCACGAGGACAATCCGACTCCCTCGATCCTAGATGTTCCCTTCAAGGTAGGATACCTTCATAGTGCGTTTCTCTTTCCTCTCAAATCCAGGAGGCCCATGGGTGAGGATATCCATTCATCCTCCGACTTCTCTGGGTCTCGGTGGATTGTGCAATAATCCTGAGGACCATGAAGATGAGTGCCGCTTTTGTGTTCACTGCGAGGCCGTGCAGCTTGTCGCAGGCGGTGGAACTCGGCGCTCCCTTCCTCGCAGGCGGAAGGATCTTCTGGAAGCTCGCGACCCATGCAAACCATGTGGTGTTTCACAGGCTGGCTGACAGCGATTTGCGCCTGATCCTAGCCTTATCGCGTTATCGGGGTAATCAACCTCAGAACCACGGAAATAGAATGTGGGGTTGTCTTGTCAGATCCTTATCCATTGATTTCCCGCAGCCAAGAGGTGCTTCGCCCTCAACGTCAAAATAGATGAAGGCTGACCTGGCAGAGGAGTTTCGCAAGAATGCTAATAATTATCGAACTTACGAGTACGAAACAAGCAATGGGCGCGAGGTCCGCAGGATGCAACTCTTCCACCTGCTGACCCCTGCGGCCATCTCCTGCTGCAGGCCATCATCGATCTGTTGGTGCAGCTGCATCAGCTATTCGTTGACAATGCGCAAGGCGTACAACGCTTTGTTGGTCTGACATAAGCCTAAGTCATTATTGACTGCAGATGGACTTACTTCTTATTACGATGATCGTACTGAAGCTTTGCGTGTGTCCCGAAACAGAGCATTTTGTTCGCGCGTTTTCTTTTCTCAGATCGTGAGCCCTTTTGTCACCGTCGTACCAGATCTCATTCACGGCGCAGGACCCTGACCCCGCATCTGTACGACAAGTTCTCGTGCCACTCGAGGGACTAACTTGCGAAGTCATGAAGTCACGACTTCGGAAACACTTCCTCTGGCAGTGGCTTGGGGTGCTCCCGAGAAGCAGAATCGGCAGCGCTCCGGGCCGAGTCCAGTTTCCTCTTCCGCGCATAGCTGCATACAATTCTGTCAACAAGCTGCATACGAGGCCGCGATTTAGACAATTACCCCTCATTCAGAATGCTCCTCAAGATCTTCTCCCAAGAAGGGCACCGCCTCACTTTTCATGCAAGGTCATGCAGGTGTCTATAACAGTCGATCCTGCAGCCTTGAAGGGCACGCGGAATCTGATATATCATTTTTTTAGTATTTTTTCCTCGTCCCAGCGATCACACCCTCGACCCTCCTCTCCACGAGCACGATTGAACCCGCAAGGTCTTACCAACCGTCTGTTTCTGCGACTCGCTGCACTATCGTGCTGCAGCTCTTCCTCTGGCCCGTGATCCGAGTCAAGATGGAAATTTAGAAGCAACTCATATTTTGCGAACCATTTTCCAATTCGAAAACTTGGCTTCTGATAGTGTTTGCCTCAAAATGTGTTCAATGCTCATTTGCTTCCAACTTTACGGCCGTCTCACCGCGTCTGTCTTACTAGTTACATGTCATTCTCTTGCCCTTTTACTGTCTTTGCTGCCTTCCAGCCGCAGCTGACCAGTATCACCAATATTCCCGAGCAGATCGCTTTCCCTCGCTGATTTCGGAAATATTCCCAGACCGGCGAGCCCGATTTGATCGAGTCTCTTTACCGGTGGCGCTCACGCTGCATATAAGATGAAGTATGTCTTATTCTTGCAATAAGATTATTGGCCTGTATAATTTTGCTGAAGAGAACAAGCAAACATGCGAGCATCATCTCCAGACTCGCGTGCCTGGGACACGAGATGGTCCGAGCATATGCTGTGTAACTTTTGGACTGAATAAGCCTGCTGCTTAAAGCAGTACCTTGTCATAACAAATATGTACCACCGTCGGTACACAAAACACCGAGATATTATGCAGAATATCTCAGGAAACTCCAGCATGCTGTGCTATGGTTACAACAAGCACGCAATTCCGAGATCCTGCAATGTACCTAGACTTTCGAGCAATTTGTACACCGTACATGCTTGAAAAGGGATACAAACCCCAGATTTCCCATTCAAGCTTGGTCAGCGCTGTCCAAGACTGGCGATTCGACCCGAGCAAACATGATCTTTCATCGTCAAGTTTCTATTTGCGTATGACACGAGGTCCTGACAATCGAAATCAAAAGTCCGTCGCATGACCTTCGCTGCGATGTGGACCCCCCAATTCTCGGTGTCACGACGCACTGCCTCGACACTCGTACACCGGATTTGAAGTCCTGTCAAGTGAATTCAACACAAACACGCCATGGCTCACCGTCTTTCTCACCTCACCTCATCATCTCTTCAGCATTTGCTATCTCCAGCTAGCGATTACAATCTACTGTATCACATCTCAATTCCTCTCTTTCCTTTCCTTTCTTTTCTGCCTCAGCTCCGGACGTCGCGCCTTTTCCTGCCCGCTTCAATCGTTCTTCATACGGACCATCTCCGCGATCTTCAGCGCTAGGTCGCTGTTCCCCTCCCCTCGTTCCATCTCCGCTCCCCTCTTTCTTCCGTCCTGCCTTCAGGGTCCTCTCCCCTCACTCACACACTAGTATCCACCCGCAAATGCAGCCCTCCCCAAACTCCGATCTCGATCAGCTCCTCCAGTCCCCGAGCCGGAATCGGCACGGCCCTCAGAAGCCGGGCGCCAGGTCGGGCGGCGCGAGGTGGGACTACTGCACACGCCCTCCCGTACTCGGCATCCTCTGCGATTTGCACTTTCCTGCTCTCCCCCTGCTGGCCTCAGCGCCGTGTCTGCAGCGCCGTCTTTTGCTTTTTGCCATCTGGAACGCGGACGGCGGGTCGCTTAGATCTCTGTCTTCGGAGCTGGGTGCAGTGGATGTCCTTCCGTGCGGGGTAGCGAGATGCGTGCGGCTGCTTCGGGAGTTGAAGCCGAGTTGGGAGGGCTGGGAGGTTGGCAGGTTGCGAGGATGAGGCGGATGAGGCGAGCATGGATGGCTGGTGAAGCTGGGGATGGGATGCGGCAAGGATGGTGGTCTGATGGACTGATGTTCTGGCGATGTGAGATGTGATAATGTGTTGATGCTGTGGGGGTCGTGGTTTTTTTTGAGGGATTATCGCCGAATTTTTGTTTGGATAGGTGTGGTGGATAAGGGGTTGAGGGTTGGCACGTGATTAGGGATGCAATGAGCATGTGACGCTGTTATTTTTTTATTGGGATTGAGTCGTCGTTGTTTGTTTGATATTTCTATAGTATTCTTAAGCCAGCTTTTGAGATGCTCATAGTGGACCTTTACGAGTGAGGCTCAGTCTCAGAAATCTTCATCACGTGGTGAACCTAATCTCGGCTCGCGATTTGGTAGTTGAGTACCTCATTGCAACTTCGACCTTCCTTCCCAATCCTACATTCGCAGACGTCAGATCATCACGTTTCGTATCGTTTCGGTTTAGCAGACGAGTGTCTTGTCATCCTACTTAGAAGACCACGAACGAATATTCTGCTCAGCCAGGGCGTGCTGCGCAATGGGTCGTCGGAGCTTGGGATGTGATTTGCTAGCAAAAGGACGACTCTGGAACAACGCCCAGTGGGCCAGCGGCAACCACTCACCATTTGAATTGGCAAGCAGCGCCTCGCCCGTCATGCAAGGGCCTTTTGTACCGCCAACCAGAGCACCCTCGTCAGGACGTCAGCGAGGCTCCAGAGAAGGTCTATTTCAGCATCATCTCAGATTCATATTTGCAATACTCCGTCACTTTCTAGCTTTCAGAAATCGCCCATCCTCGATCCTGTTTTGTCCTCCGTTTTACTTTGTGTATACTCAATATGAACCAAGTCTTAACACTGAAGGCTCCGCTGCCTAACTTGGGCGGCCAGCCTCACAGCTATACCTCCCAAGAATGGGAAGCGCACAGATCTGAAATTAAGAGGCTCTATGCGGACCAGAACATACCACTCAAGGATGTGGTTCAGATCATGAAGACTAGGTATTCATTCTTCGCAACGTATGTATCTAGCTCAAGAACGAGGATGAGCTTGACTAATGGGGCGCCCCCAGACAAAGACAGTATAAGACTCGGATACATCGATGGGGACTGGACAAGAACATAAAGACCAATGAAATGGAAATCATTGCTTACAAGTATGTCAAGCGGAAGTTAGAAGAAGGCAAGGAGACCCAGTTCTCTGTCAGAAAACGGCCAGTGGATCCGAGAAAGATCACTCGTTTCATCAAGGAGCACGATATTCCGGATGGCCATTCTCATATGTCTCGTAAGTGCTTCGAGGCAATATGCCCGCGTGTCCTTAGCTAATGGTAACAGCAACACCCTCTGTAATCAGCTATCGTACAATCGGTCCAGAAATGACCAGCAACGCCTCTTCAGCAGAAAATCAGGTCCCGTTGAATGGCAAACTTGACCAGATAGAACCTGCAATACATTGTGCGGCCCCGCATGTTCCTCCTTCTGTGCTGGTGTCTGTACCAGAAATGAACCAGATGACTCTGACAGGATCCAGAGAAGCAGCAGAGAGCACATCCTTCAGCAGCAACCACCGACTTGGTTCTAAACATACCATGTCTAAAGTCTCTTTTGCTGATCGATCTCGATCGAGAGCATCTACAGGAGACATGACGGCCATGAAACAATTTTTCGACTTCTCCGCAGCTGCCAGGACCGACGACAGGTCAACTTCTTCTAGGACTCATCTCACTCTCGTTGAAGCCAAACCACAGACCAAGCAACCAAGCAAAACCAGGAAGCGACAAGAAGCGACATCAGATACCGAGTCTGAGAGCTCAACACTGGAAAATCTTGACTCTTTGATCGAGCTAGCTGGAACGGTCGAAGATCAAGGACGATATGAGTGGTCTCGGGTCCTGCTGCAACGTGTCGTGCGAATTCATCGGCAGCGTTTCGGAAACAAGCACCCTAGTACCTTCGGTGCGCTTGAGGCTCTCAGCCGTATACTTCGGCGTCAAGGCCGATACTCAGAGGCCGACCAGCTGCTCGACGGCGCACTCAAAGCATTTGTCAATACTGGAGGGCCCAAGAGCCTCGAAGCACTGCTCTGCATGGGTTTGCTGGCATTGGCGAAGGTAGACATGGGGCTTTATCACCAGGGAATGGGCCTGGCCCGGAAAGCTTTAGAAATTGGGCAGGAAACTCTTGATCGAAACGATCCTGTTCTCATTAAAGCTAAGGAAAACCTTGGCATCGTGCTCTCTTTCGAAGGTCATCATCGAAAGGCAGAGGAGATCCATCGGGAAGTCCTGGCGACGAGAAGAGAAACACTTGGTGCAGAACACCCGAAGACTTTAGATAGCATGACCTTTCTCGCCAGTTCACTCGGAGGCCAAAAGAAGTTTGTGGACATGGAAGCAGAGTACGTTAGCATCATCCACATCGAAACCAAAACTCTCGGACCACATCATCCAAACACACTCGATAGCATGCATGGCATCGCAAGGGCGCTCTGCGGCCAGAAACAACACGCCAAAGCCGAATCAATCCATAGAGCGATCATAGCCATCCGTCAAGAGATTTCAGGCCCCGAGCATCCACATACTCTCACCAGTATCCACAATCTGGCTGGTGCTCTACGTGATCAAGGCAAGCATGATGAATCGCGTGCTCTTTATCACCAGCTCCTCGAGATCGAGAAGAGGACAATCGGACCCGAACATCCATGGACGCTAACGACACAAGCAAACCTCGTCTCTGTACTGGACTGTCTTGGTGAAGATGAGGAGGCGGAGGCGTTGAGCAGAGTGACGCTGCAGGCCAGGGAGAGGATATTGGGTGCTCAGCATACGAGCACATTAGCTAGTAAGAATCAACTTGCTAGGCTATGCGAAGACAGAGGCGAGTATCTAGAGGCTCTAGATTTATATGGAAATGTTCTGGACGCAAGGAGGAGGGTGCTTGGAGAACATCATGAGTTGACCGTTGCGACGATGGCATCTGCTGGCCGGGTTGAGAGAGCAATCAGGGAGGATAACGAGTCTGTCTACTCGGACTGATGTATGATGCGTTCGCCTTGTAGAATCGCTATCTAATCATTTTCTCGGACGTGAAATCTCTCTCTCAAGGCAGACTTCGAGGCGTTCTTGGGTTTCATGGCTGCTCCTTTTATTGGCCATGTGCCTCGCACCCATCTGAAGCGAGGCTGCACTTTCTTTTCTGGACCTCTCCGCTCTTCTTTTCTCCTTCTCCTGCGACGAAATCGTTCGAGACTGCGCAAAGCACCCTTTTATTTAGGAATCACAGAACGCACAATCATCGGCTTCAGAGATGGACGGCCTCAGCGCAGCCGCGAGCGGCATCGCCGTCGTGTCGCTCGCGATCCAGCTCGTTGACTCTGTTCGCGAGATGCAGCGTTTCTTGCGAGATGTATCTGAAGCGCCGAAGGAATTGAGGAGGTTAATTGATTTGCTGGAGCAGCTTGAGCTCATTCTCGAGAATATCGGCGCTCTCGTGGAAAGACAGCAGCAAGGCGCTGTGCAGACTGAGCTGGATCTGTCTGCCAGCATTTTGAAGGCAATGAAGACTTGTGAGAGTAAGTTGAAGATGTTGGAAGATGTTGTTGGGACTGCGAAGAAGAGTGCAAATGCTACGAACAAGGCAACTCGAAAATTTGGAGATTTCAGGTTGGCTTGCAAGAAGGATAATATCGAAGACTGCGAGAGACAGCTACATGATGCGATTAGCTTGCTACATTTAGCAATGACAACGAACCTTACGTACGTTGAAACCCCTAATGATATGTGCCAGTTTGACTGATAAACCTAGTGTTATTCATTCCCAGGGCATCGACAATCTATTGGCACAGGTCCAGTCCACAAATCAGATAACAGCGACAATCAGCAGGGACTTGCTGCTCCTTAAAAACGCTTCAAGTCATGACACCAAAAATGATCTTTGCACCACTTCTG
>Ga0302140_10008957_pt1 | contig 12445 bp, 9 predicted proteins | sample I_Bog_E1_1_FD_202095 | JGI IMG/M metagenome (GOLD analysis project Ga0302140, IMG submission 202095) | Peat permafrost microbial communities from Stordalen Mire near Abisko, Sweden - I_Bog_E1_1 | ecosystem: Environmental > Terrestrial > Soil > Wetlands > Peat | place: Sweden: Abisko, Stordalen...
CTGCTCACGCGCTCCGCCTCGCAATATGCCGAAGGCGCCGACCTGGTGGACATGATCAAGGAAAACCTGATCGCCGAGCGTATCGCGGTGGACCATTACCGCGACCTGATCCGCTATTTCGGTGATGACGATCCGGGCACCCGCAAGCTGATGGCCGATATCCTGGTGGTGGAAGAAGAACATGCCGACGACATGCATGATCTGCTGATCTCGCATGAAGGCAAGCCGATGCTGAAGAAATAGCGCCGACCCGGCCTCAGAAGGGGCCGCGCTGTTTCAGCATGTCATACTGGTTTTTCAGGATGGCAATGCGCCCGCGATAAAGCGCGGTCAGGCAGCTCGCGTCGCCGCCGCAGCGGCGGCGCGATACCAGAAACGCCCGCTGCGCATCGCCCATGTCGCCGCGCGCGCCCATGGCGACGAGCCCGGCCAGGGTTTCGAATCGCACCGCCATTTCGACATCCAGTTCGCTCAAAACGCGCGAAGCGCAAACCGCGCGTTCATCGGCGGCGTGCGCCCTGGCGCAATCGAAACTCGCGGCATTTGCCGGGTTCGTCAGCAACACGGTGCCGAATGCCAGGCAGAGCAAGGAAAATTTCATGCGTGAATTATGCGCTGGTGATGGAACAGAGTGCAACCTTTCGGAACTATTGTTCCATCTTGTAACGCACGGCCAAAGTCACTAAGTACCAGCCAGCGCGCCAATGGCGCCGCCGTTCCCCTGATGGGAACACCGCCGCGGCGGAATTCTCGCTCACACTTGCAGGAACCTCAGTTGACGCACTCTCGCGCATTCGAAGAAAAGATTTCCGCCCCGCTCAATTTCGGAACGCTGGTTGGCACCAGTCTGATGCTTGGCGCCGTCGCTTTTCTGCTGCAAAACCGACCCGCCGAATTCGCGGCGCTGCGCCATGCCGCGCCGGCGCATGTCACAATCATTGATGCCGCCGCCCCGCCGGTCTCCAATCCGGAAGACGCCATGTCGTCCGCCCAATTGATGCAGCGCTGGGAGCCCGCCATCAGCGACGCCGCCAAACGCTTCAAAATTCCCGCCGCCTGGATTCGCAATGTGATGCGTTCGGAAAGCGGCGGCCGCACGAGTTTGAACGGTCAGCCCATCACTTCCGACCGGGGCGCGCTGGGTCTGATGCAGGTCGAGCCCGGCACCTATTCCGAGATGGCGGCGCAATACCGGCTCGGCGGCGACCCCTTCGATCCGCGCGACAATATTAATGCCGGCGCCGCCTATCTGCGCTGGCTGCACGGCAAATACGGTTTTCCGGCCATGTTCGCTGCCTACAATGCCGGTCCGGGAAATCTGGAGGGGCACCTTTATCACGGCCAGCCCTTGCCCCTGGAAACCCGAACCTATGTCGCCGGCATTACCCGGGCGCTGGGCCAGGGCACCGAGTGGCTCGCCAGCCATGACAAGCTCACCGTGACGGCGCCCAACGGTGCCCGGATCGCGCTCGACCGCGACAAGATTCGCTCGGTGCGCGCCGCGCTGCCGGGCGAGTATGCGCCGGGCGTCGCCGCCGTGATCGACCTGGGCAAGACCCGCCAGGGCGTGCAGGAAAGCCCCGAAATCATCCTGGCCGCCATCACGCCGGCGCGGCGCCGCGGCGCCTGACCAAAGCCGCTTCTGACGCTATACTGCCGTCAGGAGAGCGCCTTGTCCGCAGCCGCCCAAGCCTTCATTCCCGCCGCGGCCCCGGTTCACAAGCGGCGGCTGAGCCGGCTTGAGATCGCCTTCGCGGCCCGCCGCAATGTGCTGGAGCTGATTCCCGCCATTTCCTACCGCCAGCCCATCGTTACCGGCGAAGTGCTGCGGCGCTGGCACATGCTGGCCGATCCCGCCGGTTACAAGCGGGTGCTGCTGGACAATCTTGCCAATTACCCCAAATCCGAAATCATGCGCCGCATGCTGCGGCCCGCCATCGGCGAAAGCCTGTTCAATGCCGACGGGCCGGAATGGAAATGGCAACGCCAGGCAGTGGCGCCGGTCTTTACGCACCGCAATGTGGTGGCGCTGGCCCCGGCGATGAGCGCCACCGCGGCGCGGGCGACGCAGCGCCTCGCCTCCGGCGGACGCATCGAACTGGTGGCGCAAATGCTGACCGCGACCTTCGACGTCATCTGCGATGTGGCGCTGTCGGGCCGCGAACATTTCGACGCGGCAGCCTTCAGCCATGCCATCACCCGCTATTTCCAGACCGCGGGCCATACCTCGCTGCTGGATTTTCTTGGCTTGCCGGAATGGTTTCCCCGGCCCGGCGAACTGATCGCCGGCGCCGCGGTCCGCACCATGCACGGCATGGTGGCCCAGGCGATCGAGGCGCGCCGCCGGGAAACCTCAAGCCCTGCCGACGACCTGCTCGATCACATGCTGGCGGCGGAAGACCCGGAAACCGGGCGGCGCATGTCGCCGGAAGACCTGATCTACAATATGCAGTTCTTCATCGTGGCGGGACATGAGACCACGGCGCTGGCGATTTCCTGGGCCCTCTATCTGCTTGCCAACAGCCCTGAGCACCAGCAGCGGGCGCGGGCGGAAACCCGCGCGCAATTGAACGGCAAGGTGGCGGAAGCCGGCGACCTCGCCGCCATGCCCTTCATCAACCAGGTGCTGGAAGAGGCGATGCGGCTTTACCCGCCGGTCGGCCTCTTGGCCCGGCATGTGGTGGCGCGCGATGAACTTTGCGGCCGTACCATCAATCCCAACGATATTCTGTTCCTGCCGATCTGGGCGCTGCATCGCCATGAGTTGCTTTGGCAGAAGCCCGAACTGTTCGATCCCGAACGGTTTGCGCCCGGCACGATGCGTGACCGTTACCAGTATCTGCCCTTCGGGGCGGGGCCGCGGGTCTGTGTCGGCGCCAACTTCGCCATGATGCAGGCAGGGATCATTCTTTCGACGTTGATTCAGAATTTCCGCTTTCGTCCGGCCCAGCCATCGCCCAAGCCGGTGATGACCATGACGGTGCGGCCCGATCCGGGCATTTTCCTGGTGGTCGAAAAGCTGGCCTAAAGATCACCGAATTTCTTCTTTTCCGCCGCCAGCTTTTCCAGCAGGGCCGCGGGCGGCCAGCCATATTTGCGCACCCCCGCCAGCACGGTATCCAGCCCGATAGTGTCGGCATAGAACATCGGCCCGCCGCGCCAGGCGGGAAAGCCGTAGCCATAAAGCCAGACAATATCGATGTCGGAAGCCCGGCTGGCCTTGCCTTCCTCCAGGATTTTCGCGCCCTCGTTAATCATGGGATAGATGCTGCGCTCCAATATTTCCGCTTCCGGAATCTTGCGCGGCGTGACGCCTTTTTTTGCCCACAGATCGGTCAGAAGTTTCTCGGTGACGGGCGAGGGCGTCGCTTTGCGCGCGGCGTCATAATCGTAATAGCCGCCGCCGGTTTTCTGGCCCTTGCGGCCCGCTTCGTTCAAAAGGTCGCGCAGCGTCTCGCCATGCGACTCTTCTTTTACCCAGCCCAGATCGAGCCCGGCCAGGTCCCACATGGCAAAACCGCCCATAGGAAAGCCGAACTTGACCAGCACCTTGTCGATATCCCAGGGAAATGCCCCTTCCATCACCATCTTGTCGGCTTCGACGCTGCGCGCCGCCAGCATGCGGTTGCCGACAAAGCCATAAGCCACGCCTACCAGCACGCCCACCTTGCCGATGGTCTTGGCCAGCTTCATGGCGGTGGCGACCACGGGCTTGCTGGTCTTGGCGCCGCGCACGATCTCCAGCAACTTCATCACATTGGCGGGCGAGAAAAAATGCAGCCCCAGCACATGATCCGGCCGCGACGTCACGCTGGCGATTTCGTCAATGTTCAGGAATGAGGTGTTGGAGGCCAGGATGGCGCCCGGTTTGGCGATCTTGTCCAGCTTGCCAAAGACATCCTTCTTGATGTCCATGCGCTCGAACACCGCCTCGATGATCAGGTCGCAATCACCCAGTTCCTCCATCTTCAACGTGCCGGTGAGAAGCGCGAACCTCTTCTGCGCCTCTTCCGCCGTGAAGCGGCCCTTGGCGGCGCTGGAATCGTAATTCTTCTTGACCACGCCAAGCCCGTGATCCAGCGCCTCCTGCTTCATTTCCAGGATGGTGACGGGAATGCCGGCGGTGGCGAAATTCATCGCGATGCCGCCGCCCATGGTGCCGGCGCCGATAATGCCGACCTTTTTGATGTCCAGGGTGGGCGTGTCCTCCGGCACATCGGGAATCTTGGATACCTTGCGCTCGGCAAAGAACAGATAGCGCAGCGCCGCCGACTGCGCCGACATCATGCGCGCCAGGAACAGCTTCTGCTCGAATGCGATGCCGTCATCAAAGGGCAGTTTGGTGGCCGCTTCCACCGCGTTGATCGCGTCCAGCGGCGCCTCGAAGCCGCGCATATTCTGGCTCTTGGCGAAAGTGAAAATCGGAGCGAAATCGCCAGTGACTTTTTCATTCAGGTCGCGGGTGCGGCGGATGCCTTTGCCGTCCGCCAGCAATTTGGCGATGAACGCCAGCGCGCCTGCCTTCAGGTCGCCCGGGACGATTTCATCAATCAGCCCATTGGCCAGCGCATCCGCCGCGCCGATCGCCTTGCCGGTGGCGACCATCTCCAGCGCCTTGGGCACACCCGCCAGCCGCGGCAAACGCTGGGTGCCGCCAGCGCCCGGGATCAGGCCCAGATTGACTTCCGGCTGGCCGAACTTTGCCGACGCCACCGCCACCCGGTAATGGCAGCACATGGCGGTTTCCAGCCCGCCCCCCAGCGCCGTGCCATGGATCGCCGCCACCAGCGGCTTCTGCGCGGCGTCGAACGCATTCTGTGTTTCCAAAAAGCCCGGGCCTGACGGCGGCTTGCTGAATTCGGAGATATCGGCGCCGGCGATGAAGGTGCGTCCGGCGCAGATTAGCAGGATCGCCCTGGCGCCCGCATCTTTTCCAGCCTGGTCCAGCGCCGCGATCAATCCTTCCCGCACCGCAAGTCCCAGCGCATTGACCGGCGGATTGTTGATGGTGATGACGGCAACGTCGCCCTCACGCGACAGATCGGTGACGGAATTGATGGCGGTCATGCAAGGCTCCTGAAGGCTTGGCCCATCCTACACTTCTCCAATAAGAAGTCCTGGGTCTAATAGGGAAGTCCTCGACGCTTGGGCGGCGCATAGGGACTGGCGGCCGGTTTTTTCGGAAAATTCGCGGCCAGGAAACGCTCCAGCTTGTCCACCGCCGCCTTGTAGGTGGCGGGATCGGGCACGCCCGTCCCGCCATTCGTCACCCGCGCGAAACCCTGGCCGACGCCCGGATATATCACCAGTTCGGCCGGCACACCCTTGGCGCGCAAACCGTCATAAAGCGCCCGGGACTGTTTGGGCGATACGGTCGTGTCAGCGTCGCCCTGCTGGATCAGGAAGGGTGGGCTCATTGCTTCGATATAGGCCAGCGGGCTTGCATTGCGGGCGACCCCGGCGCCGCACAACGCCGGTTCGCAGCCCAGAAAATCGCCTTCGACGCTCTTGTCCGGCACCGGGTTGCCCAGATCGGAAGCCAGGCTTTCAAAATCGGTGATGCCATACCAGTCGATCACCGCCTGGACACAGTCCGAAGCGGGCTTGTCTTTTGGATCGGTTACGGGCTCCAGCGCCGCAACACCACAGGACACCCCGGCCAGCGCCGCGAGATGGCCGCCGGCCGCCGCGCCCCAGATTGCGATCCGCGTCTGGTCGAGATTGAATTCATCGCCATGACCGCGCAGCCAGCTGATGGCGCTTTTGACATCCTGCAGGGCGGCGGGAAAACGCGCCTCGCCCGACAGGCGGTAATTGACGCTCGCCACGACATAGCCCTGCGCCGCCAGGCTGGCGAGCAGGCCGGGGAAATCGCCAACGGTGCCGTTGTGGCGCGCATCGCCGCTGTTCCAGTTGCCGCCATGCACGAAAACCAGGCCGGGGCGCGGGAAGGATTTTTCCGAGGTCTGATACAGGTCCAGCGTCAGCGGACGAAAGCCGGGAAGGCTGCGATAGACCATTTCCGTCATGGTCACGCCACCGGGAAAAGCGATGGTCTGAAGCGGATAGGTTTTGGGCGCGTCGCCGGCCGGTGCCACCGGCGAGGCGAAAGCGGGTTTTGCGATGGCGACGGTATTTTTGACGATGGCGGTTTTTTTGGCGGCAATGATTTTCTTGGCGTTGGCGGCTCTGGTGACGGCGACGGATTTTTTCGGCTTGGCCCGATGAAGAGCGGCGGGCCTGGTTTTGACGGCCTTGACCGGCGGGGTATTGGCGGGCGGCGCGGCGGCGCCGGCCAGGGTCATCGCCAATTCCAGCAGCGCCGCAACCGTAATTTTTTTCATAATTTTGGAGGTAATCATGCGCCTGCCGCTCTTGCAAATTGGGGGGGCTAGCGCGATTCCAGCCAATGGATGCTGAACAGCCGGGCCTCGTCGCACCACACCGCGCGCGGCGAAAATCCCGCATGCGCCGCGATCTCGCGGAAACTTTCGATGCTGTATTTGTGGCTGTCCTCGGTATGCACCGCTTCGCCCGCGGCAAATTCCACCACGCCGCCCAGGGCCGGGGACAGCCGCACGCTCTGGCGCTTCAGGCTGACAAGATACATCTCGATCCGCTGCGCTTTTGGATTGTAGGGCGCGTAATGGGCGAAGGCATCCAGATTGAAATCCGCGCCCAACTCGCGATTGGCCCGGGCCAGCAGATTCTTGTTGAAGGCGGCGGTCACCCCGGCCGCATCGTTATAGGCGGCATGCAGCAAGGCGGGGTCCTTGATCAAGTCCACCCCGACCAGAAGGCCGCCGCCGCCCAGCATGTCGCGCATCCGGCGCAGCAGCGCCATCGCCGCATCGGGACGGAAATTGCCGATGGTGCTGCCCGGGAAAAACCCGACGCGCCGCGCCGGGGTGCCCGGCAGGACCGGAAGTTGCAGCGGCAGGGTAAAATCCCCCACCACGGGCGTGAGCGCCAGGCCGGGATAATCGGCGGCCAGCTGGCGCACCACGCCCCGCAGATAGGCGCCGGAAATATCAATCGGGGTGTAGCCGCGCGGGGCTTGCAGCGCCTCCAGCAGGATACGGACCTTGCGCAGGGCGCCGGCGCCGAATTCCACGATCTCCGCGTCCGCGCCGATCAGGGCGGCAATTTCGCCGGCATGGCGGCGCAGCAGCGCCACTTCGGTGCGGGTCTGGTAATATTCGGGCAGGGCGCAGATCGCGTCGAACAGCGCCGAGCCGGTCGCGTCGTAAAAAAACTTGCAGGCGATGTCCTTGGGCGTTCGGCCGAGGCCGTCCCTGATGCAGCGGGCGAAGCTGTCGTCAAGGATGCCGACGTCAGGACCCGGCCGCGCGGTTTCCAAGCGAAGCGCGTCGATCATGCATCCTCCGCAAGGCGAATTCCGCTGAACTGCCAGCGCGCCGAAGGCGGAAAGAAATTGCGATAGGAGATGCGGGCATGACCCGGCGGCGTGGCGGCGCTGCCGCCGCGCAGCACCAATTGGCCGACCATGAATTTGCCATTATATTCGGCGGCGGCGCCTTCAAACGGCCGGAAGCCGGGATAGGGATCGTAGGACGAGCGCGTCCATTCCCACACCTCGCCATGGGCAAAGCGCGGCGCCATCGCTTCCCATTCGAATTCACTGGGCAGCCGCTTGCCGGCCCAGGCGGCATAGGCCGCCGCCTCGAAGAAACTCACATGCTGGGCCGGCGCGTGGCCGTCGAGCGGCGCGGTGCCCGCCAGGGTGAACTGACTGCGGCTGCCGTCGCTGTCGCATAGCCAATAGAGCGGTGCGTCCCAGCCTTCTTCCTGCACGCGTGCCCAGCCCTCGCTGAGCCAGAATTCAGCGCGGCGATAACCGCCATCGGCGATGAATTCCAGATATTCGGCATTTGTCACCGGGGTGGACGCGATGCGAAAGGGATACAGCAAGGCATCATGGCGCGGTGTTTCATTGTCGAAGGCAAAATCCTGCCCGTCCTGGCCAATTTGAACAATGCCGCCGGTATGGGCCAGCCATTCGCGCGGGCGTGGCGGGCGCGGCGCCGGCATTTCCCTGCCATAGGCGGGCAGCAGCGGATTGCAGAAAAATGCATGCTTGATGTCGGTGAGGATCAATTCCTGATGCTGCTGCTCATGATGAAGGCCCAGCCGGATGCGCCCTGCCAGCTTTTCATCCTCCAGCCGCGCGAGCCACGATTCCATCGCCGCATCGACATGGCGGCGATAGGCCATGACCTGGTCCAGCCCCGGCCTTGTGATCATGCCGCGGCGGGCACGGGGATGCCGCGGACCCAGCGCCTCGTAATAGGAATTGAACAGAAAAGCGAAATGCGCATCGAAGGGCACATAGCCGGCGTCCTGGTCCAAAACCAGGCTCTCGAAAAACCAGCTGCTATGGGCCAGATGCCATTTGACGGGGCTGGCGTCCGGCATCGACTGAATGGCGCAATCCTCGGCGGTCAGCGGCGCGGCCAGGGCCTCGCTATGCGCCCGTACGGCGCGGAAGGCCGCCAGCAAGCCCGACCCGGAAGCTTCGCGGAGGATTCCGGTCACGGCGGCCATGAAATTCCCTGATGCTGCTGCAATGAATCGGGCGAAAGATACAGTCTGGTAGCAGAACAACGGGGCTGAAACTTCCAAGTTCCGTTGGAGCAACAGGCCTGGGTCTCTTTAGCACGCCGGGCCCGTTTGGGACCGATTGTAATTTTATTACGCCTGTTTTTCTCAATATGCCCAAATTGCGCTGGGAAATACCGCTCTGTGACCTGAAAACATCAGCATTTTGGCGGGATTTTCTTGAGCGGGGCGGCCTGTCTCTGGTAATTTCGCTGCCACAGGGCCCATGTCTTAAGAGCCTCGGATTGAGTGGAATGAAACAGCTGGTGACCGCCGCTTTTGTCGCGGCCGGCCTTGCCGCTTTCGGCGCGCAGGCAGGTGCGGAAGAATTGCGCGCGCCGCTCAGTCTGACATCCTTCGGCGCGCAGCAGGCGATTTCCTCCTACCAGATGTCGGCCGCCGGTCTGGCGCTGGGACCGGCCATGACATCCTCGGGCAATGAATTTGCCGGTAGCCCCATTGTCATGCCGGTGTTCTATGGCGGCACGGCCTTACCGCAAAGCTTTGCGGCGTCCATGGCGCTCAGCGGGAATCTGGCGCTGGACGCCGGATACAATCTCGATCTCGGGCAACGGTTTGACAATTATACCGGGCTGAAATCGCCGCTGCTCGATCAGACAAGTTTTCTGGGTCTGGCCAATGGCGGCACCTATGGCGGCGCCACCTATGCGCCGCTGCCCAATTTGCGCCTGCGCCTGGGCGCCCAGCTCAAAAGCAACCGGCTCGACAGTTTCACGTTCGATCCCACTTTGGGCTTTCATGGCCTGCCGCTGGCCTATGACAATGGCGCCTCGCGTTCGCTGCTGGCCGGTGTCTCCTGGGATTTCGCGGACTGGGCCGGCCTTAATCTCAGCGCCATCGTCAACCAGCAGCAGGGCCTGCCGGTGGGCGCCAGCCCGCTTGCCGGTCTGACGCCGGGAAGCACCGCCACCACCAGCGCGCTCAATGTTTCGGCGCACATGAATTTCGGCAGTGGCTGGGTGACCACCGCGGCCTTCAGCGGCGGCCTCACCCAGCTCGACCAGAAGGGCGACGCGCTCACCGAGATTGACAGCCATTCCTATTCGATCGCCATCGCCAAGCATGGCCTGTTCGGCGCCGATGCGCTGGGCTTCTCCTTCAGCCATCCCAGCCCCAGCCTTCTGGATAACGGCTTCGAGATGGTTGCGGCGTCCGGCGACCTGCCGCCCGTGTTCGTGGCCAATGACCGCCTGCCCGGTGCCAAGCAGGAAACCGACCTGCAGCTTGGGTATGTCACCTCCTTCCTCGACGGCGCCCTGGCGCTTCAGGCCAATGCCGCCTATCAGATGAATTACCAGGGCCAGACCGGCGCCACCTCGCTGGCGGTGCTCTCCCGCGCCAAGATAAAATTCTAGCCGTTTGCGATAGCCTTGGCGCTTCGCTAAAACCCCGCATCTTCCGTCTTTCCAAAGGAACCGCGCATGGCCGGGCCGCAATTCGTTTATGTGATGAAGGGTCTTTCCAAGACCTATCCCGGCGGCAAGCAGGTGCTGAAAGACATCTGGCTGAGCTTCTATCCTGGCGCCAAGATCGGCATTGTTGGCGTCAATGGCGCGGGCAAATCCACCCTGCTTAAGATCATGGCGGGGCAGGACAAGGAATTCACCGGCGACGCCTGGGCTGCCAACGGTATCCGCACCGGCTACCTTTCGCAGGAGCCGCAGCTCGATGCCGCCAAGGATGTGCGCGGCAATGTGATGGAAGGCGTCGCCAAGAAGCAGGCGCTGGTCGACCGCTATAACGAAATCGCCTCCAACTATACCGATGAAACCGCCGACGAGATGGCCAAGCTGCAGGACGAGATCGAAGCCCAGGGCCTCTGGGATCTCGACAGCAAGGTGGACCAGGCGATGGACGCGCTGCGCTGCCCCGACGGCGACGCCAAGGTCGAAACCCTGTCGGGCGGCGAGCGCCGCCGCGTCGCCTTGTGCAAGCTGCTGCTGGATGCGCCCGATATCCTGCTGCTCGATGAGCCCACCAACCATCTCGACGCGGAATCGGTCGCCTGGCTGGAACTGACGCTGCGCGAATACAAGGGCTGCGTCATCCTGGTGACGCATGACCGCTATTTCCTCGACAATGTCACAAGCTGGATTCTGGAGCTTGATCGGGGCAAGGGCATTCCGCACGAAGGCAATTACACCTCGTTCCTCGACGTGCAGGAAAAGCGCCTGAAGCAGGAATCAAACGAAGAAGCGGCGCAGAAACGCACCATCGCCCGCGAGCAGGAATGGATCAAGCAAAGTCCCAAGGCGCGCCAGGCCAAGTCCAAGGCCCGCATCAATTCCTATGAGGAACTGGTCGCCAAGAGCCAAGAACAGCGCAGCGGCACCGCCCAGATCATGATCCCGGTGGCCGAACGGCTGGGCTCGGTGGTGGTGGAAGCCGAAGGCCTCACCAAGGGCTATGGCGACCGGCTGCTCTACGAGAATGTCAATTTCAAATTGCCGCCCGGCGGCATTGTCGGCGTCATCGGCGCCAATGGCGCGGGCAAGACCACTTTGTTCCGCATGCTGACCGGCCAGGAAAAGCCCGATTCCGGCGCGCTCAAGATCGGGCCCACGGTGCAGTTGGGTTACGTCGATCAATCACGCGACGCCCTCGACCCCAACAAGAATGTCTGGGAGGAAATTTCCGGCGGCACCGATATTCTGGAATTCGGCAAGACCAAGATGAACTCCCGCGCCTATGTCGGCGCCTTCGCCTTCAAGGGCGGCGACCAGCAGAAGAAAGTCGGTCAGCTCTCGGGCGGCGAGCGCAACCGCGTCCATCTGGCCAAGATGCTCAAATCGGGCGCCAATCTGCTGCTGCTGGATGAACCCACCAACGACCTGGATGTCGACACGCTGCGCGCCCTGGAATCGGCGCTGGAGGAATTTGCCGGCTGCGCCATGATCATCAGCCATGACCGCTGGTTCCTCGACCGCATCGCCACCCATATGCTGGCCTTCGAGGGCGACAGCCATGTCGAATGGTTTGAAGGCAATTTCCAGGATTATGAAGCGGATAAAAAGCGCCGCCTGGGCGTCGATGCGGACCAGCCGCATAAGCTCAAATATAAGAGATTTGCGAGAGCGTAACCGCGCGCTGCCCGCTGACGCGGGCGTTCGGCGGGCGAAAGGTCGTCGCACTACGCTGTCGCTGGCGACGGACCTTTCGCTATTCCGCCTCACCCATTCCGATATTGTTTGGCCAGGTCGCTGAGATGGCTAATCAGGGAATGAATGTTGCCGCCATTCTGTCCCAGGAATGAGGTGAACTGGTCGCGTTCTTCCAAGGCCAGCCAGATTCCCGCCACCGAGAAATCCGTCACCACCAGCTTGCCGCTATCGGTGCGCACCCGGAAATCCACTTCCAGCGGCGCCTGGCCGGAATGGTCATTGGGATCGATCAACGCGGTGGCGACGATGAAATCGTCCTGGGTGCGGGCCTGGCTGTTGGTCACCTTCAGCGTCTGGCCGGCATATTTGGCGAAATAGGACTGATAGACCGCCACCGCATAATTCTGGAATGCCGCATCAAAAGCCGCCAGATCGGCGGGGCTGGCGCCCCTGCGATACTGGCCCAGCGTGAAATCCGCGATGCGCTTCATGTCGGTCAGGCTGAGCAGGAAGTTGGCGAACTGCGTGCGGCGCGCATCGGTCGAAAGCGACTTGTTGTTCAGGATGTCCAGCCCGACATGGATATTGTCCTGGACGAAAGCCTCGGCCGGGGTCGCAGCCTCAGCTGGCGCCGCGCTTGCCAGGCCGGCAAAAGCTACGGCCAGCGCGAACAGCACATGCCGCAGGGTCACTTTGATCGTCAT
>Ga0302140_10008959_pt1 | contig 12443 bp, 9 predicted proteins | sample I_Bog_E1_1_FD_202095 | JGI IMG/M metagenome (GOLD analysis project Ga0302140, IMG submission 202095) | Peat permafrost microbial communities from Stordalen Mire near Abisko, Sweden - I_Bog_E1_1 | ecosystem: Environmental > Terrestrial > Soil > Wetlands > Peat | place: Sweden: Abisko, Stordalen...
TCGGGGCTACGCTCCGGCCCTGCCAGCAACAACGCCATCTCAGCAAGGAAAGGAGAGAACCAAGTTACAACAACTATCGGGAATTATGGTTGTCGTTGACCGGAAAGAGTAGTTGACGCCAGACAAGCGGGCATGCCGACCCACTCGCCTACGTAGTCGCTGATGGCCTTCTTCCATGGACCAACGACAAGTTCGAGGCAGTATGTTGGGTTGTCGGTAACGCCAGCGCGATACTCGTTTTTGAGGGCAAAGAAGTTTGCGGTGCGGAAACGGTCGAGGAGTTGGCGGGCAGCCTCGGGGCTGACGTGAGAGATGTGCTCTCCCTCAATCGAGACATACCAATTGCCTTTGTAGCTGACTGTACCGTCACCTTGAATATTGACCGAATAACCAGGACAAGAGCCGTAGCAGCCAGAACGTGACAGGCGGATGGAGAAGTTTATCGGTGGATTTGGCTCGGGGAAAGACGAAACGGTCTTCTGCAAGGCTCTCGGTAGGAGACTCACGTCCTCATGGGAAAGAAGTTCAACTGTGTCTTGAACCCAAGCTTCCACGGGGTTGCCGTTGCGAATGAAGGGCACATAAATCACCTTACGGATTGCTTCAATCAGCTCGTTCGAATCGAAGTGGGGGTGAATATAGTCTTCGGTCTGAATGTCCCTGACTTCGAGAACGCGGCCGGCGGCGTCAAGATGGAGCCAGAAGTTGGCGTGGGAAGGCATACCGTGGTCTGTGGTAATGCGAAGGCCTGGGATTGAGCTACGGTGTGTAGCGGTCTCGCGAAGGCCAGCCACTAGGACTCCTGCGGGAGGATGGAAAGGGGCAGGCAAGGATTGCTGCGAATCCGTGAGGGACACGAGGAAAAGTACAAGCGTGAAGAGGAAAGCGGTATTGCGAAAGAAAGGCCGGAATACGGACATGCGGGCGATCATGCGGACAATGATAGAACGAACGGTGGGATAGTCCGAATTTGCCAATTCCCGAAAACTATTCCGAAAATCAACCATCACTTGCGTTCTCCTTCTGTGGGCCCCGGCCATATCACCAGAAACGAAACAGCGTGAGCCGGGTCACCGCATGCTTCCATTCCCTAAACAACTCCAAACGCGCCAGCGATGAAGGACCGATTGGGGAACTCTGGGTGCTAAAGCCAATTAGAGCCCTTACTCGTCGTGTCGCAACTTGAGAGTTAGTTGGTGCTGCTTCGCAAATTCCTGAACACGTTCTATGAGAGCGCCGACTTGGCCACGTGCCTCAGGTTGGTGCTCCGGATGAAAACTGAGCACGGTGCCGGGCGGGAACTCGGCCAGCTTCGGCCAGATTTCATCGATGCCCTGGTACTCGTACTGAGCAACATGAGGCCAGTATTCATTGAAACTGAACAGGATGATCTCCAGTTCCGGCCCCTGCTTCCATCGATCCTCAAAGTCCACTACCCGTTTGCGCTGGCCCTCCAGAACCGAGAGCGTCTCCAGCTTCTTTAGCTTCTCCAGATCGGTAATCCATCCGTTACCTTGTGCAATCGCCTCGGTTAGAGTTGTCCCAAGCGCAGCTTCTTCCTGGTTGTCCTGGTGCTCAAGCTCTTCCACCTTTCCGTTCCACTTTTCGTGCCATATGTTCAGACGATTCCACAAGACTGATTCGGCTTCCGCAGTGCCGGCCGCTTTCAAGGCCTCTGCCCCATCTCGGGCAACGAACGGGTCGCCACTCTGCACACGGGAGACGGCAAGTTCCTCGATTTGCTTTGAGGGACCATGTTTGAGAGCGAGGGCTAAAACGCTAGGTTCCAAGAGCGCACAACGACTTGAAGGCTCCAGGCATTTCCTATCGTGATTCGCGAGCGCCTGACTTGCATAGTTGAAGTCGGTTCTGAACAGGTAAGCGAGCAGGAAAGCGTCGATAGTCGAATCGTGCGATTTGGTCAGTTTGGCGTAAACCGTCTTGACTTTGGGCAGAACATTCTCGGTTGCATGACGCTCAACGAGTAAGCTGAATGTCCTCAGTGATGGAGAGTTCGCTTTGGCGGCGCGCTGGAGATTCTTGACTAGAATCTGCTCCATGTCGGGGAGAGGTTCTTCTCCGAAAAGGTGCACTTGGTCGTAGAGCAGGGTCGGCTCTGGACTGGCCATATCCTCTCTAACCAGCTTCCGCGCTAGTTCTGGATCCAAATCCGCAATCAGAGCAAGGTACCGCTCGCCGAATGGGCCTCGTGGAGCGCCATTGAACTTCTGCAGTAGAACTGGAAGCATCTTCTTGCTGCGAATATCAGCCCACCAAAAGTTCAGCAGCGAGTCTTGAGCGCCTGCCGGGAGGTTCAAGAAGACTGACGGTAAGTTCGTCCTTAACTGATCCAGAAAGCCTGCGAACCGTGGTGTATCCAGTGAGCCAGCCTCCGCCGCCTCGACAAGAATTGTCGTCAGTGCCTGGGCATACGATTCACCGTGTCGCTGTGGAAGGCTTTTGGAGAGCCGTGCGAGGTAACGCGTTACATACGGATGGAATTCCGCCTGGCGGTCTTTCGTCTGGTGCTCAATTTGCTCTCTAATCTCGTCAGGCACAGGGGCGAATCGGGACGGAAGATCAGGGAGCGGTTCGGGGTGATCAATCTGAAATGCCAGTGCGGCAAGCAGGTGGACAAACGAAGTGGTGATCGGATGATCTGGCTGGTCCAACTCCTCTTCCATATGCCCGACAATGAACCGGCGATGAGTAGAGCCAAGCAGACCGAATTCCAAATTACCATCCTGGCCATCGCTGAAGCGCCCAAACTGATCGACCATGGCCGCAGTTGCATCTTCGGTATTCAGAATCCTCAATGCATGTGCGCCTCGAAACGACACCTCCCTATCAGACGCTTTCAGATCGGTAGACGCGCGCAAAACTTGCTGGCGCAACCAAGCCTCATCGGCCGCGACGACCTCCAGTTCAACCTCGTTGCTGGTCACTTGAATCGAGGTTCCGAAGTTCCTTTTGGCCCTGTCTTTTATCACGCGACTTGACGTAACGGAGAGCCGATAGTGTCCTGGCTGGTCGAAACGAACCCAATCGGTCAGATCAAGATCAATATTCTGCTCTTCTGCTTCAAGCTGCGGAACTGAGCGAAGTCCGCCTCCCATGAATGAGAACAAACCAGAGCGATAATAAAAATCCAGCGGATCGGACCATCCGTTTTTTGGACTGAGTTGGAATTCGTCGAGGTCCATCCGACCGCTGCGATCATAGGTGGCGAGATCGATGTTGTAGCGCGTCGGGTCGCTTGACGAGAACGAGAGTCGGATCGGAATTGCTTCGCCCATCCGGAATTGTCTCTGGTTGGACCGAAATCGCAACTGGAGTCTGACGGGCGTGGCGGAGCCAGGTTCTTCGGCCTTTGCTAGAGGCAATAATGTCGCCGCGACCACAACCAGGATGTACAAGCTCTTCACTCGCATACAGTTATAGACACCAAAGAATGACCAATTGTTCCCGGCGTTGGCTACCCTGTGTTCTGCGTTGCCAATGTTTCTGGCAAACGCCGCAAGGGTTGGGGGAGAGTCAGCGACGATTCTCCCGAAGCCCAGAAGACGCTACAATTCAGTGGGGGATTTTGCATGTGTTCGGATGAACAGCATGAAGCCGTGAGCGCTGGCCGGCCAGAAATCTGTGACGATTCTGCCTACTTCAACAATTTACTCATCAAGACGGTGATTCCGAGCAATGGCAGCGCGATTGTTGACATCGCACCGGTTGACCAGGAAAGCCAAAGCATCTGGATGATGCTCACGGAAGATGGCCAGCTCCTGCGCCATGATGCACACAGGGGCGAGTCAGAAGTTGTTGGGCGAATCACTCTGCCATCAGAACCTGCTCGTAATCCGTTTGCTGGACACACGCTTGCACGGCGTCTTCATGTTTCTCATGACGGCGAATTCGCCGCAGTCGTAAGCGACTACGGCCAATACGGTCAGGTGATCGACCTTAGATCTGGCAAGATCACCATCAAGTTGGACGGCGGTGACTATGAGCCGGAAACGGTGCCGTTCTCTTTCCGCTTTGCCTCATGGCAAGGACGTGTCGTCTTCATCCATCGTACTGCGTGGAACCGACTCGACGTTTCAGACGCTTCATCCGGGCAACTTCTGATCGAACGCGGTCCAACTGCCTATCAAAATGGCGAACAACGACCGGAGCATTACCTCGATTATTTCCACGGGGCCTTGTATCTGAGCCCCAAAGGAACTCGGATCCTCGACGATGGCTGGGTATGGCACCCGGTTGGTATCCCGGTTGTTTAGAGCGTTGATCAATGGTTGTCGGGAAATGTCTGGGAATCTGAGGACGGCCAGACCAAAAGAGACGTTTGCGCACGCACCTGGTACTGGGACCATGGCGTTGCTTGGCTAAACGAGGAAACGATCGCAATTGGCGGCATCGGCGACGATGATGACAAGATCGTAGACGGAGCTCGCATTTTCGACATCACCTCAACCGGACCTGCCAGCCCTGAGTGGCGGAGCGATTGGAAGTGGGCACGGGAAATCACGGCATTTGCTGGGCCTGCCGGGAGATTCTTCAGCGATGGCAAGTGGCTCTACTCTGCGTCGAAGTCGGGTATGTCGAGGTGGGACTTCAAAACCGGTATTCAGACCGGCCACATTGACCAGTTCAATCCAACCCATCACCATTTGGGCGCGGGGGAACTCGCCCAACTGTCAGAGGATGTCATGGTGCGATGGGTACTTCATCGGAATCGTAATTGAGACACTTGTGCCAAATCTCCATCGAACGCTTGATTTCAACGCGCACACAACCCTTCAACAACTTTCCGTACCAGCGCCGTATCACTGGCCACTCGTCTCCAATGCCGCTTTCGGCCCTCCCGATGGGCACTATCTGGCCCTAGCCAGGGTCGGGGAAGTCTAGCGACCAACCGTTCTCTATTCTCTGATTAGGCGCTGAGCGCGTATTTCCCCGCGATTGCACCATTTGCAGTGACAAAACGGCGGCTTGCCTTTTGCGGCGGGATAGTACCGCCAACCTGTGATGCGCGGCGCTAGATAGGTGCGCGTGATTTCTTGTGCGGTGATCTTCCTCGGAATGACTATTTCTAGTCCCATCGGGTCGTTATGGTCAAGGATCGCGCTAACCGCCTCCGCTGCTGTCATCTCCAGCTTCTCGCCATCGTATTTGCCGACCAAGACCTGGTCTTCGTCAGGGACGTTGAATTGAACACATAGAAGCGTCCTAATCGGCCGCCTCCTGAGCTCTCGTGCCCACTGATGTGTCGTTGTGAAGTTAGGAACAACCGGCATTGCCCAAACGCCCCGGACTCCGGAGCGGCGCTTCGTGGATCGGATACCGTTGCGCAGGATTGCTTGCTCTTTGTTCTTGTCTGCGATGTGAATGAAAGACGCCATTTTTTGTCGCGCTCGCCAGCGGGGCGCTTGCGAAGATTATAGGCGCTGGAAGGGCTGTTGCTAAAACAAGGCTCTCCATCACAACGTTTACGGAAAGGCCTGTCTTTGGCTAATCTTTTGTGTAGCATGCAGACTCCTCAGAACACAAGTTCGCTGGCCCATTCCCAGAAGCTGATCTCGATCGTTCGACGGCCGAGCGAACTCGTCGCTATGGTTGGCGCGACAGATCCTGTCCCCGAACACGGGCCACCGGCGATTCGCGCAATTCCACTCAACCACGTTCACCGCTCCCTTTACGAGGGTGCGCGGCTCTTGGAGGCTTGGCAGCATTTGGCCAAAGCATCCACCGTGAACGAGAACACGCTGTACAACCTGTTGATCGTCCTAATCGAAACAGTCCCTGATCTGTCGAGAGCGAGCAATCAGTTGCTATTGCCGAAGGAGTGGGGAGAGGAAGCCAATCCGGTCCGGGCAACGCAGGCGCATCCGCGCGCATACAAGGGAACAAAGCGCAGGCCTCCCAAAGAGCCGACGCATCGGACAATCGATATTCGCACCTACTTGTGTGACCCCGGAACTGTGCAAAAGGTCGTGTCATCCTTGAGGAAGTGGATGCCCTGCGTGCGGCGCCGGTTGGAACGATCTGGTTATTCGTTGACAAAGATAGAGACGCTAGAACGCGAGCTTTCACTGCCGGATGGAACGCCAAGAATTGGACAAAGAAAGCATTGGACTTTACCTCCGCGGTTCGTAAAGTATCTCTGGTCCTTTGTGCGTTGGGGGTCTTCGCGTGAGCTTTCAGAACTTCTCTCGCTCTATGCTGAACTGGACCTGGAACACGACGACGAGATTCTCGGGGCGATCAGTCTGTTAGTCGCATTCTCCGAAGCGAAAGTTGCTTGTTTGTGGGGCAAGGTCGCCTTGATTCTTCCCGCCGCACGACGCGTATCCTTCGTCTCCGATCTGATCAGCACTGGCGCATGTACGGTCGAACCCGCGCCCAGAATCGCGAGCGATCTTCAGCAAATTCTTGGTCTGGCAGCAGAAGAACAGTTTCCCTTGTGGACAAAGCATTTCTTGATTGGGATACGCAACCGCGCGTCTGTGGAATACCTGATGGCCGGGTACCGTCTGGCGGCCCGCTTCCGTCCAGATTATCGTTTTGAAGAGGTCAAGCAATCCGTTGAATTTCCGGAACAGGCCGTAGAGGAATTGGCTATCAGCCTTGCGGAACGCGATTCCTACTCGGGCTGGCTTCCAATGGCACTATGGCAACGATGTGCGCAATTACCCGGTTTGGCAGAGGTAATACGCGATTCCAAATGGAAGGATTTTGCGTCGGCAGCGAGCAACTACTTCGAGTTTCTTCAAGGAATTGCCTACAACGATCTTTCTGAAAAACGAATGCACAGTAAATGGACCGCGATTCGCCGCCAGATTCCCGCGATCGAAGAAGTGTTGCTATCTCTTCCAGCGACCTTCCAAGCCAAAGCAGTAGTTTGTCTGTCTGATTGGTTCTGTTCGTGGCATGAACCCGCCGAGATCGCGCAGCGTCTCCCTGCGGGACTCCGGCTCCTCCGGCGCTTGTGTGCACCACCGTTCACGACAGACGACGGAGTGTCCAGCGCCTTGTTTTCGTTTCTGGATATCGATGATGAAAAACTGCGCGAACAGTTTCTTATCGCGCCAGACACATGCCTGGAAGCCTTGGAGCACGCCTGCGTCCGCGATAACGATGCTCGATTAATTTCTTGGGGAAGCTACACCCTTAACTGGTGCATGGCCGGATTCGCATCGGAAGCGTTTCAATCCACACCCAAAAAGCTTGCAAAAGTGGCAAGAACCCTTGGCGGTGTGGCCTATCAGCCACGAGCACAAATCCTCAAGCGCTGCTTGGAACATGCGTTCTTTCAGCCCGATCTAAAGGATTTGCCGATTGCCGAACTGTGCGCAAGGATAGAACCCTTTTTGAAGAAGGAATACACAAACCCGATTACCGCCCGGTTGCGCGCTTGGTTGTCGGGTGAAGCTAATCTGACCGCTGCCAGCCTGGAAAGGCATCGGCGCGTTTTTTCCGAGAGACTCATCGAGACGCGTTTAGACCTGATTGAGCAGTCGGTTCTCGAATGGCTTAAGCAAGGATTTCCTGTTCAGAATCCGACAAAAGACGATGAACACGCGCTTCGCCTGCTCGGCTCTCTCGACGACAACCGGAAAGGACTGCGCAAATTTCTCAGGGCCCACTGGTCCGGCGATCATGAGTATCTCTCGCGGCATCCAGAAACAGTCTCCTGGTATCGGAAACACTCCTCCGTTTCTTCCTTCACTTGGGAGCACGGTATCCCTTTCGATTCCGACGGGATTACCCTCCGCATCGAGCGAGACCCGCTTGAGATTTTGAAGCTGGGAACATATGCCGGTTCCTGTCTGGGTATTGGAGGCATCTGCGCCTATTCCTCTGCAGCGGTATTGCTCGATGTCAATAAGCAGGTGCTGTATGCCCGCAACCGGCAAGGCAAGGTAGTGGGAAGGCAACTGTTGGCAATCGACGACGACAACCGGCTGATCTGCTTTCACGTTTATCCGATCTCTTCCTCTAAGACCGTCAAAGCCTTGTTTATCGAGTACGACCGCGACCTTGCCAGTGCTTTGGGGCTTTCCATATACAATCCCGCGGAGGAAGACGAGTCCGGCTACAAGATTAGTTCGATACTATCGGTCTACTGGTGGGATGACGACAGTTGGGACTTCAATTTAGCCGAGTGACGGCCATCCATGACCCAGTCCGTCGCAAACCCGATTGGTTTTCGGGGAAGCTCTGGCCTACTGAAGGATCGACAATACACTTGGACCACCGTTTTGCCGGAAATATGATTTCAAAGCAGGCGGGATTCATCTCAATTTGGCACGGTGCGGTTCGTTACAATGGGTCGGGTCCCATTCTTTTCTCGACCAGTCCCATCGAAGGGTCCCAATAAGTAGGTCCAATCGCAATGCTTATCCAAAACGCGGTCAAAATCGTCCAGTCGGTACCAGACTCCTGGGCGCGGGTGGTGCAGGTTCGCAGGATGCCCGGCAGCCTTGAGATCTGCTTTAGTGTTCACAAGGGAAAACGGGGAAAAAGAGTGGACCAATGGAATATCACCTGCCGAGGGGTTCACGAGGCTATGATCACGGATTGGGATCTCGGTGGCTTGAGTCTCTATCCCAGCACTCACCCGGCCGCACGTCAATATGTCGCGCGATGGGCCGAAATGCGGTGGCCTCGACCATGTGACGAGGCGCAGGCATTCCTTGCACTTCGCCGGGCGCACACCAAGGCAGCAGACGACTGGATTCCATTTGATCGTTATTTGCGGATCGAGACTCCGTGGACCGCGACCTCCTTTCAGCCTTTTTTCGCGCCTATTTCTGGTAGTGATTTCGTGTGTCGCGGTCCAGACTTCTTGATTCGCGCCTACGCAAAGGCGCTCGAAGCAATCGGCGAACGAGTAAAGATAACCTCCCGCCGCGCTCCGAAGTCGGAACCAAAGCGTCCGAAAGTCCTTCACTTTGGCGAATCATACGTTGTCGCAAACACTTTTGCGGCGGAGCGAGCGGCAATCACGGCCGGTTGACCGCTACTCCATCCCTTACCTGGTTTTCGGTGTTGCCAAGGTAGGCTGGCGGTGGCGGCGGGCACGGGGGCAAAAGGTCTTAGTTTATCGTCTGTAGCACTACATACTGCTTACGCATTTCAAATCCTGCTGCCGGCCAGGTTGCAACATACCTCCGCAGGGCTTCGGCGCCTTTATCCCAATCGGTGCCGTTCACTCTGCAGTCGGCTTGAGGATTCCCACGCTCATCGCGCATTGCTAACAGGCGCAAACCGTAGAAGCCGCTGCTTTCGATCAGATCCTTGAACGTCTCGAATGAGTTAGTGAGCAAACAACAGGGACAGAACTCATGGCCTCCGCATTGGCCACCCTGAATTTCCCCTTCGCCCGCAGGCGTCTCTCGCTCCGCTACGACCTGCGGATTTTGGACAAAGTGTGTGACCGGCCCCAGAATGGCTCGGCGAGAATATGCAGGCTTTCCTTCCTTCTCCGGGAATTTCATTTCCAGCGTTGTACAAATCTCAGGCCTCGGCAGTAATGCCTCCAACAGTGCAGTAAGATCGGTCTTTGCCCACTGGTCGAAACCCTTTCGGAATGATTCGTCCAAATTGTTCCCGGTGGAATGCTGATATTCAAAAACGCCTTCAGGCACCAAGGCGGAATGGCTCGTCTGTATTGTGGTCGTCGTTCGAACGCCACCACCGTCCAATGGTTGCACCTCGGTGACTTGCGGAAGCAGAATGAATCCGCTGCTTTCGTGCATGAGCCAGTCTTTTTCACTCTGTTCTAGGTGCCCCTGTTGGCCCAACACTAAAGCCAGGAGGCTGACGAGATTGAAATGCTCAACCCAACTTTTCTCGGCGTTCGTGAAGGCGACTGAACCTGTAAAGCCTTTTCCCGGGTTGGTGGGTAAACGCTTGGGGACTGCACTTTTTGGGAGATTAAGCACTGTCTGAACCTTCCTCAAAAAGAATACAGGAGCACGGCGTAGGCCTCTTTGATGCTGGCTCTGTGACCAGACCTCGAATCGTATTTTGGGAGAGCTGTAACGTAGAATGGCAGCCAAGGCAATTCCAGCCATGCGCAGACATTGGTACTACTTCGCTCTTCTTCTGACTGCAGCGAGCTCCCCCCTTCAGGCCAACTGGGGCAGCACCGCTGGCGGAAGCGTCGCCACAGGCAGCTTCCACGCCTTCGGCACCGCCCAAATCGAGATGCAGCGCGAAGACCTTCGCATTCGCCTTTTTCGCGACCGAGCCAAGGTAGAGATCGATTACGTCTTCCATAACACCGGCCCCGCTGTCGACGTTCGCGCCGGATTTCCAAGCCTTGGCGTCCAACTCGAAGATGTGAAGCACCGTGAGATCGAGAACTACACCATCACTGCGGATGACCGGTCAGTCTCCTTCAGCGCGGAATCCGGCGATCCAGCTCCGTTTAAGCACCTCTACGACGCGAAGTTCCGCGAAATGGGTGAACTCGACGAATATCCACCTGAGAAGCGCCCCGAATTGCTGGAGTGGTTCGTCTCCTCAGTACATTTCGAAGCGGGCCAAAGCAAGCGTGTGCACATCCGTTACGACTCGCTCTACGCATACTGCGGCGGCGGCTACTCAGACGATTCGGACGACTGCGACGATCGGTTCGCCTACGTGCTCTCCACCGCCGCTGCTTGGAAAGGTCCCATCGGATCAGGAACTATCACCATCGAGCCCGTCACCGTTTCTGCATCGCGTCTAATTCTTTCGCCCGCCGGCCGCTTCTTCCGCAAGGGCTCTGGGTTTGTCTGGAGTTTCCGAAACCTGAAGCCCACCCAAGCAGACGACATCGTGGTAAACCTGAATAACCATTTCTCAACCATTGCTGTTTACGAGGAGAACCCCAACCCAGACGCGCAGAATTTGAGCTTCTACACCGCCGAAGGTGGGAAATACTTCTACCTCCATTCCCATTTCGTCCCCCACGGCGAAGCAGCTTCGCCGGAGTTCTCTGCATCGCAGGTTGCTTCCAGCCTTCCCGACACAGCATGGCACACCCCGCATACTCCCGGAATTGGGGATGCCCTCTCTCTCGAGATCACCAAGACCGACCACATAGACCAGGTTGGCATCATCCCCGGCTGCGGCTCCAAGGAACAGGATTGGTTCGGCTCCGCTCGCATCAAAGCGATTGAGGTAATCGTCAACAACAGGTACACCCGCCAGGCCCTCCTTCCCGATGAGTTCACCTTCCCCTGGCCTGAATCGCACAAGGCGTATGAATGGATCGATCTCCCGCCGTACTCTGGAAAGGCCAAAACAATCCGTCTTATCATCCGCAGCGTTTATCCCGGCTCCGCCGACCAAGTCACATGCATCGGCAAGGTTGTGGTTCGCCAATGGTTAAAGACGAGACCTGCCATCAAGAGTGGCATCGATGGTCATGAACTGCCCTGAGGGTTGACTCAGTCGGGCATCGGGGCAGCCGGGTGCCTGCGGCGAGGCAACAGGGATCGTAATGGCCCTGAAACAAGGCAATCTCATCGAGCCAGCGTCCTCGCCTCAGGCGCTTCAGGAAGCCCTGATACGTATTGAGGAGTAATTATTGATGGGGCATTGAGTTCACAACGAAGTACTGTGGAGCAATGACCGTGCTGAGGTCTGAATTGTAGTAGTCGACCAGTTTCGCGGGCGCTGCCTTCGCGCGAATCGAGTAGCGTGGAGTAAACCTGAAGCTGAACTTGTCGCCCTCTGCTGCGGATGACCAGAGGTAAAAGACAATCCGGTCGGGCTGCAACTCGTAGCGGCTGATTGTCCAGGAATCGAGCAGTTTGCCGAGAGAAGCGCGGTCCATATCCGCGCCGGGTGGCAGGCCAACTTCAGCCAGCATCATACCGTAGCCTTCGGACCCGAAGCGCCGCGCGCTCACGGTGCAGTTGATTGCCAGACCAACAATGGCATTCGCTGCGTCGCAGGTGTAGCCAAAGTCCAATCCAAAGCTCTTGCCGGGAACGGTTGTTTCCGTCTTGCCTGCCGCATTTTGTGTCCATGGCACATAGAGCCACGCAGTGATCTGAGCATTGGCAAAAGTCGCGTCGGTGGTTCCCCCAAATTCAAGCGTGTTTGTCCCGCCATGGATCATCGCGGAAAGATCGATGCTGCGGGGCGCATCGAGGAGTTTGCTATCGACCTTGAGCGCGCTGGCGAGTTCTCCACTCAGAGGCTTGCCGTTCACCGTTAGCGCAAAGTTGCCAGTAGCTGGCCCCTGAAGCTGACGAAGCGCGACTGGCAGAAGCGCCTTCAGCACGCGCACGGTTGCCTGGCCGCTCATCCACACGCCGTATTCGTCACGGTTTTGGAGCAGGTAAAGCAGAGCATCGTCTTCCAGCGCATCATCCGCTTTGTTGCCCGCCGCCTGTAATGCGGCCAACGCAAGCGAAGTGGTCTCCAGCTTCCCGCCCGTTCCCCATCCA
>Ga0302140_10008961_pt1 | contig 12442 bp, 13 predicted proteins | sample I_Bog_E1_1_FD_202095 | JGI IMG/M metagenome (GOLD analysis project Ga0302140, IMG submission 202095) | Peat permafrost microbial communities from Stordalen Mire near Abisko, Sweden - I_Bog_E1_1 | ecosystem: Environmental > Terrestrial > Soil > Wetlands > Peat | place: Sweden: Abisko, Stordalen...
TTTGGTTTTAATTATTAAGTTTAGAAATTAACAAATAATTATAGGTTTTGTTATCTAATTAATTTGCACACATGATCTTCCTCCTCTAAATAAATTAATTCTTTAAGATCACTGACAATGTGATGATCAAAATAAGCACAACTACAAATATGATCCCCACAATCCAATATATATATTTCCTCATATTTTTCGATGATTCATTCGCTTCTCTTATTTGTTCTTGTGCTCCATCGGCATTTTTCTTCGTGGTCTCAATATTCGTAGAAATCAAATCTAAAAAAAATAGAATTTTATCAATTTTTCAATTTTTTTTCATTTCTACCCACAACTTCCCCTTGATTTAATACTGTATCAGCAGTTTGCACCATAAGATCCTTAACTTCTAATACAAACCTAAAAATGTTGTAAATTTAGATAAAATTAATCTTCTTACTGATTGATGTTATTTAGGTCATCTTGTCTATCGTTAATAACATTTTGATTGTATTCCAATTGCATCAGCATTTCAGGTCTTATGCATATTTTAATAAAAAAAAATAATTATGCAATTTTTACTTGACTTCTTCCCCATTTTCATCTCTTCGATCCCATCTTGCAAAAATTCAATAAATTTAGGAAATTTATAAAATTAACTTTTCGTTTTGTCCCTCGTTTTCATTAAGGTTCATGTTTTTCATGTTTTCATAGTTTAAGGAAGTCAAGTCTGAAATCAATTTTCTATAACGGTCCAACTCCTCAAGAGAGGCTTTTCTTAATTTTGAAATTTTTGATGCGATTTCCTTTTTTTTCACACAAAATTACAAAAACTTATTAATTTTTTCTTGGTTCTACATAGTTTTGAATTTCCTCAACATCTTTCAAAAGCTTGTTGATGAGTTTCGCGTCTTGAGCGATTATCTTTTCTTGTTGCGATCTATTAATCTTTTTTATTTATTAATCTTCTTTCTTACGTTTTTTCCTTTAAGTTCTTTTCGTAGAAGATTTTGCCCAATTTCAGCTAAATTAAAAAATCACAAAAAAAATGTATCGAAATAATATAAAATTTGTAATTTGTCACTTTAGACTCAAGCTCATTGTTTATCTTGTTCCAAGTTTGGATTTTGTTCGTTATTAAGTTCATTTTATTAACATAATTCGCTTCATAATGGTTCGGATCAAATTTTTCCTCTTCCTTTAATAGCGGTTCTTTGAGAGCTGTCTATTGTGCCAAAAATTAGTTAATAAGCAAATAATTATCATCGTCACCTTATTTTTTTTAACATGTTCAGCTTGAAATGACATTTTGTTGATTTTAAAAAAGGGTCTGCTGTGAGGGTTTTTGTAAAATTATAATAAATAATATATATTTAAATTAAAATTTCAGATAACAATTATTTAGTCTTAAAAAAAGGGGCAGAACGGATGAAATCTCAATTAAAAAATGTGGACATGAAACAGGTGGGAACTTGGTTTGAAAGCTATTTGATTTCACCTTTTCTACAGGGGATTCTCATGGGATCGACTCATCTGCTAGTGTTGACTCTTCTAATAAAATATTTCAAAAAAAAATAAAGACAAAACTCGCTCATCTTAAAAAATATGAGGAATTTTCTGAACTCAAAAAATATTTTATAAAAACAAAAAATTCTTCATGATTTCATTTTTTCCTCTGATCCTCCTCCTTTCTTTGTTTATTGACTATATCTTCAGCACTTTAACCATAAATAGTCCCCAAACTTTAATTAATGAAATGCCAGCAGCCAAAACTATCCCATATACTCTAAATAATTTCGGAAAAATACCATATGGACGTTCATTGTCCGGATATTTATATTTGGCTAATCCGAAAAACGCTTGTTCTGCTATAAAATCCCACGCTGAAGAGGATATAGCTTTTTTATTATCAACAAGGGGTGATTGCACATACGTTACAAAGGCGAAATATGCCCAATTCATGGGAGTGAAGCTGTTGATAATAATTTCTGAGCAAAAAGATATACAGGAAGAGGATTTAAATGATGATGGTTATGGAAGCTCCATACATATACCTTCCATAGTGATAAATGAGCGTTATGGTACTTTGCTCATTAACTATCTCGAATCAAAAAAAGATCTAAACAACCGAATTTTATTGACAATGATGTTCGAAGTTAATAAAATAGACACCCAAGAGCTCACCTATACATTTTGGCTGTCATCTTCTAATAGAAACTCTTATAAATTGGTAAGAGATTTCAAATATTATTATAAAAAACTAAAGGATCATGCAAAATTCGAGGCGCATTATTTATTTTGGAATTGTGAAATATGTGCTTCGAACAATTATCAACTGATAGATGTTCCTGATAATTGTGTATCTGGGGGTAGATATTGCTGTTCGGATCCTGATGGCGAGGGGGTGGCCAGTGGAAGGGACATTGTCTTGGAGGATTTAAGGCAAATTTGCTTGTTTAATGAGAATGTGGAGACATTTTTTGACTATATTGATATTTTCGATTTGAAATGTGTGGAGTTTCAAGTGCTGGAGGAATGTTCTAGGGATATTTTAAACACTTTAAATGTAGAGTTCGCTACTGTGAAAAAATGCGTGGATGGGAGTTTTAGCACGAAAAATGAGGTGGATGGAATAAATATTGTTTTTGATGATAATATAATTTTGAAAAAAGAAAAGAAAACGTCAAATTTCTTCAATGTACATTTTTGGCCGAGTGTTTCGATTAATAACATGAGCTTTCAGGGAAATTTGGAAAGTGAAGCGATTTTTGATGCTATTTGCTCATTTTTCAATTCTCCTCCTGACGAATGTCATTATACTAATGGCTTAAGGGAGGAAGGCCAAATTCAGAGTTATGCAAACCATTTTACTATGTTTTTAATAATTTTCTTGCTTTTTTTCTTCGTATTTGTAATCATGATAAGAATTTATAAAAAGATTATAAAAAGGGAGCTCGAAAAGGAAATGAACAGCAGTATTCAAAATATAATGAACCAATATATTAATATAATAGATAAAAAATGATGAAAAAAAAATATGAATAAATAAGAAAAAAACTTACAAATTTTAATGATTTTTGACAAATCAACAAATAAACATTAACAATAATTTATTCACAAAATGATATTTGTAAAAAAGAGATCTTCATTAAAAATCTCTTCAAAAAAAAAAATACATTTAATGAAATTCATCTTAAAATTATTAGAAAAAGCCTAGTTCTTTTGCTGAGTTTTCTTCGAATAAACTGCTAATAGCCTCTAATGGCCCATTGTTGCAAATGCACTCCTTTTCTTTTTGATTATTTTCAAATTTCATCATTACTTTATCGTTTTTATTGTTCAATTGGCCTTTTTCAGGTTCTTTTTTGATGTTTTCTTTATTTTTCTTTTTCTCTTGAACATTTAAAAACTTTTCTATTTCATTGTTTTTATAAACCTTTGGCTTTTTTATATCTTCTGCTAATTTAGTCATTTTTTGATATTCGATAATTGGTTCGCTACTCACACCATCTTCTTCTAACTTATTCTTGATATCAAAGTTGATATTTTCATGGATTCCACATTTCTTAAAATTTTTGTAATCTTCCCTTTGAAAAACTTTGTCTTGTTCAGCTTTGTTCATATAATGTTTCAATTGCCATTTGCTTATGATATCTCCAGTTTTTGTATTTATTATAACAATATCTTCCTTTGCTTTCCAAGTTGATTTAATTGCTTTTATTTGTTTGCCTTTTGCAGCAGCGTTTAAATTAAATGAGTCTATATGGTACTTCTCATATAAAAGTCCAGCTTCAAAATGGATTAGAACCTTGGAATTTCCTTCTTTTATGGTGAAACTCAAAGTTTTAATTCTAAATAGTTCGAAATGTGAAGGTGAATTATGATAGAGATCTTTTTCAAAATATGTAGGTTCAGATAACCTATAAAATAATTCATTATTTGTGCTTTCTTGTTTGAGGCATAATGCTTTTATTCTTTTTAAATTTCCCTTCTTTTTATCATTCTTATCTATTTGATCTTTTGTGAATTTATCAGGTTTATTATCTGAAAAACTCTTTTTAGATGTTTTTGGTTTTGGAAATACTGAAACATGAATAAAAGATTTTCCTGGTTTTTCGTCCTTAACAACAGATAAATTTTTATTAAGTAATGGAAAATCGATTTTTTTTTTTTTATCCATTTATTTTTTATTTTTTTTTTTCAAATAAAAAAGTATTTATTAAAATCATCGAAAGAATCGCAAGCATCTTAAAAAAATTTTGTTTTCTTTTCCTTGATTTTTGTTTTAAATAAATATTTCAAATAAAAATTAAAATTTAAATTATTTTTTCTCTGGTTTTGACATGACATCTTTTAAAATTTTTTCGATCTTCTCTCGTTTTTCGTCTGTCAAATCAGAATTGACAATCTTCCCTGTCTCATCAGTTTCGAATTCCACTGTTTCCATAGGTTTGAACCCCAGAGCTTCCATTTCTTCAGTAGTCTTCAAAGCCAAATCCTCTGGAATTTCTGGATCTTTAACCCCTTCAGGTCCATAAATTATTGTGTATGCTTTTTTTTCTTCCCTATCCATATATTCGGTATAATGTTTATCAAGATCGATTTCATTTTCATCATTAGGATTTTTCTTCTGAAAAAGCTTTTCTAAATTTTGCAAAGGAATATTTTGGTTCATAATGAAAAATCTCAATTTTTGTTCTCTTTCCTTATCATCCTTATAAACCATATATTGTTCTGCAGACACAAAATCTAATATTTTTTGCAAGGAGCTCTTAAGATCTGAAACTAATTTATCTTTGATTTGTGGGAATGTTGATTTGTAATATGAAGGGAGCTTAACTAACCTTAATTCAGCATTAGCTTCTGCAATCAATCGCAACAGGGTTTGTAAATTATTCTTGGTGTAATTACCTTGTTCGATATTCTTTAGATGTAAAAGAATGTCGTTTTGGGGGATGCCTAATAGAAATTTTTAAAAACTGTTTTTTTTGTCATTTGGAAATAATTAAAAAAACCTTGGGACATTTTTCTTTTGATGATCTTTTGCATTTGCATGTAAAGCAACGTGGTGATGAGTTGTTGTTGTTTTATTCGATTCAAAAATCCGATTGTGTAATCCATTTCTCCCTTACCCATTCTATATCGCATCACTTCCTCTTGATCCTTCACTAACCATATTTTTTAGACAAAAAGAAAGCCAAAATTTTACTTGACAAATAATCAGGTCGACCACCAACATCATCATCCTTGATTTTTTTAATGAAATAATTCTGAACTTTATGTAAAACTGGCTTAAATTTTTCATTAATTTCCATGAATTTCTTCCGAAGTGACTGGGTATCAGGGTATTTTTGGGCCAGAACATCTTTGAATATAGTTATTTTGAACGGATTTTCTCCCACTTCAAGGTAAAATCTCAAGTCGTGAGTGATTAAATGTGAAAGAATCACATATTTTTCTATTATAACATCAGCGTCCATTTTGCTTACTGATTCGAACAGAGGCATTTCTTTTTTACGGTAATTGTAGTTAAGATCACTATCATTCAACATTTGTTTTATTTTGAGTCTTTCTTTGTCATTTTTGATGGTGTCTTTTAAAGATTTCACCATTTGCTTGACGTGCTTAAATTTCCGAACTTTGCTTTCATTATCATCTAAATAAGCTCTGAATATTTGATCAAATTCAGGCAAAAGAGGTTCATTGCTTTTTAAAAAAGAAAAAATAAGTTAAAAGCTTAAATACTAATTTAAAAAACCTGGTCAATTCAACATAATTTGCCAAATAATAGTCAACCAATAATGCCGAATCTCCAAATAATCTTAATGAAGTTCTCAAAAGAGAAGAATTGTAAACGATCATTTTTCTTTATCAAAAATTAATTAAATGCCACGATGTTTTTATTATAAAAATACTCATAAAGCCTCTCAGCATATTTACTTTTGGTAGTCTGGTAAATGACTTCATAAACACTATCCACATCATGAGACCATTGCAAGTTTTTCTTTTCTACACTATTAACAAAATAATCGATTTAGTAGACTCAAGAATAAAAATCAACTCCTCAATTATCGTTTGAATGACATCAAAAAATATAGCTCTCAATTCCTCCACACTTATCCTCAAAACCAAATCTTCCAAGAATAAATGATTGTCCGGTTTTGCAAAAAGCAATTTATCTGATATAGAAATACAAGCTGAATAAGCAGCAGAAAGATTATCCTAAATATTAAAAGAAACTCAATATAATATAGAGATATTAATGAATTAATAATACAGAAAAATAAAGAGTATGTTCATATTTGTTCGGCTCAAAAATTAAATTCAGTTTCGGAAGCTTAAAATGTTGATCTTTTAAAGGCATTTCCCTCACGAAGTATTTCGTCATTCGTTCTCTGGCTAGCAAATGCTCAATACCCTGATAAATCAAAGGTGGTTTTGTGAACATATTAAATCCTATCAAAAAATCATATAACTAATCTTTTTTAAAATATTATAATACCATCAATATATCGATCGACATTGTTATTATTGAGTCCTCCAAGCAAAATAGCCTTTTTGTTTTATTTTACAAATTTTTTAAAGTTCCTCTGGATTTTTTTAGACTTTTGGTTTAAATTTCTCTAGAATGGTCATCACTATGTTAGAGTTTTCATATCCTTCATCCACATAACTCACTAAATAGCCTTTCTTGGCATATGTGGTTACTTCCCTATAATCACTATCATATTCTTTATAGGAATCATGATAACTTGATTCATTTATTGACAAATGAAATGGAGCAAATTTTTACGTGTATGTTTCTATATAATGATCAAGTAAAGATTGTCTCCAGGCCAGATATTGGAACCGAGGTGTCTTGTTTCGACTGAAGGAAGATGGCAATCCTTTCAATTTATGATATGGTTTCATATGACTTATTTTTTGAGAATGATTTCAGGTTGAAAATCTATTTAAATTTATATGAAAGGATTTTTTTCGATCTTATTTTTTTTATTTTGGATATAAAATATTTTGTTTTTTTCAAAAATTTTTTAATTATAAAGGATGAACCTTTATTACAAAAAAAAAAAATGGCAAAATCAAAAAAAATTATAACTTTATTTGAATTTGACTATAATTTTTTTAATTATTTTTTTCATAAAACAGAAACTAATTTTTATTTAATTAAATTCTTCATCAAAAATGAAATTTGGAAGAGCTGGACTTATAGCAGTTGCCAATAAAAAAAGAAGACAACACGCATATGATGATGCAGAAGGAGCCCAAAACACACAAAACATATTTTTGTGTAACTTTCATTAATTTTTTTTTATTAAACTTTGACTGGGTCTTAGCAGAATATCAAAAACAATGCATGTCCGACAAAAAGAAGTTCTTAGTGATTCAGCAATATCCAATGGCTGTTTGGTTTGTGGGCAGTTTAATCACGATCATTGGGTTGTATTTATTATATCATGTAAGTGTTGGCAATCCTAATTCTGTTCTTTTCCATGGATTTCAAGAGGGGTAAGAAATAAAAATACATGTAATTAGAAAAAAAATTATTTAATACATTTAGATATTGGTGGCAATATTTCCTTTCTGTCATCATAATTGTTTTGGGGGTTAGTTTTATTTTAGCTATAAGATCAGAAAAAATCACCTTTGATTCTTCGGTAAAGAAGTTTTTTTTTTTTGTATAATCCAGATAAAAAAAAAGAAAGACTCAATTAGAATAAAAACGAAAAATATTTTCTGTTGCTCCACAATTATCTTTAAAAAGCTCTCTCATCTTGTCAATATACAAATAGTGAAACGTGGACATGATAGTAAAATTTAGACAGATTTTTAGTTCAAACATTAATTAAGGCATTTCGAATAAAACTATACACTTCAAACTAATTTTTACCTTTTTGGAAGAACGTCCCATTGAAGTCCTTGAATCAAACAGCAAAACGACAACAAAAAAAAGAGTTTTTTTATAAAAATCACAAATTTATCATTAATTTGTGTGAAATAAGTACATTGAAATAAAAAATTTCTTGAAAGAAGAAGTAAATGTGGACAGCATTCCGATTATTGACGAGAGCACATCAAATAGAGTTTAATATAAAAAACAATGTTATTTTTCAATAAAATTAATTTTGTTTTCAAAAATTCATAGCTTTATCTATTTAAACAATTTTATGAATTAATTACTGAGATTCAATTTTTATGGTTTTTAACAAATAACAATTAATGAAGATTATGTTCACATTTAATGAAATCCTTGTCATTTTTCTCTTGCCAATTCTCAATTTGAAGCGTCGAATGATAAATTCCATATCTTCTGCACAATTTTGTCGCTTCCTTTAAACTCAAGCTAGTGTTCTCGGAAAACAAATGCGCACTCATAGCTGGTTTCCCAACACTTAAAGACCAAATATGTAAATCATGCACTTCTTTCACCCCTGGAATTTGATTAAGTTTCTCTTCAAATTCATTCATGGCGATTCCGACAGGCACTCCTTCCATCAGAACTCGCATGCCATCTTTAACAACAGGAACTGTGGTGAAAACGACAAGAATGGCGAAGATGAATGTGCAAATGGGATCGGCTAGTTTCAAATCTGGGTTGAAGAAAATGATCAAAGATGCAATTACCACACCAATGCTTTGGACTGTGTCACCTAAGAAAAAAATAAATAAATATAATTGGTTAATTTAATCAAAAGTGCCTATAACGTGAATCATGGCTGCTCTCAAGTTGTAATTGTCATGTTCAGTAATCATTGATAGATTTTTTGTTTTGTTTTTGGATGCATCCTTATTTTTAGTTTGTTTCTCATCTGTTTTCTCATGGTCATGCTCCCCTTCATGCTCGTGTTTATGCTCTTCATGTTTATGATCATGATCTTCATGATCGTGTTCATGTTCATGGTCGTGCTCATGATGATCATGGTCATGATCGTGTTCATGATCTTTATTGTGATCATGATGGTCTTCATGCTCATGCTGGTCTTCATGGTGGTGGTGATCTTCATGTTCATCGTGGTCATGATGGTCATCATGCTGGTCAATCTTTATTTCTGCAAGTCCAGAATTGATTGATTCTTGTAATTAATTTATTAATGACCATTATTAATTTAGAAATGTACCTGCGCATTCAACAGCTTTAATCTTCTTATCCTTCTTCTTCTTGTCTTTCTTATCTTTCTTCTCTTTGTGTTTATGTTCCTGCCCATGATCATGTTCTTTTTCATGCTTATCATGTTGATCATGTCCATGTTCGTGATCATGTCCATGATCATGTCCATGATCATGTCCATGATGGTGATGATGCCCACCACCATGCAGGATTTTCCCCATCAACAAATTACAAAGCAGCCCAAACACTGCAGTTCCTAACATGAAGTACCTGTCAATCTCAAAACTCCTGTCGATCAATCTCTTCACTGCCTCGACCACCAGCCAAATCGTCAGGCCCCAAATCAAAATGATGCTACCCAAAGCACCTATCACTTCGGCTCTATGGTATCCATAAGACAGGTTCTTCGTTGACGGCTTCTTAGTGAGCCACAAAGAAAAAATAGAAATAAAGAACCCTGAGAGATCTGAAAACAGATGCGCGGCATCCGTCATGATAGCCAATGAACCTGCTAAAAGCCCCCCGATGACCTCTGCAATCATCAATACAGTACATACAACACTAACTGTCAACAGTTTACACATCACCCGTTTAGTGACACCCTCTACATTGGGTAAATCATAAATGAAAGGCTCTTCAGGACTTGACATTTCCTCTGGGTTTTCAAGGAGCCCGGATTGTTCTCGACCAGGGGGAATTTGGTTGATAGATTCCATACCCTCTGCCATTGTTGTGATGGTTTGATTGTTCTTTTCTTGCTTGGCAAGCAATGGATGCTCAAGGAGATGACTTTCAAGATCTGCCATTTTAAGAAAGTGCAAAATTTTAACGATAAATTAAGAAATATATTGAAATAATTTTTAAGTAAAGCTCATATATGAAGAGTCGTTTAGAATCATGAATCAGTTTTGCCTAAGGAATCACTTCTGATTGTTTTCTTTGTTTTTGATGAGAACCTTTAATTTCAAAGGAATATCTAATATTTGTTAAATTTGACCCTTAATAAGAATATATTGAAATGGAACAAGAAATAGTCTCAGTCGCTCCCCCTCCCAAAAAAAAGGCTCCCAGGTTCAAAATGAACTCTTGTGGCTTTATAAATTATGAGTTATCCCCCATAGTTTCATTGGCATATTGCCCCCAACAGAGTCTTTTAGTCTTGGCTCGAGATGCTAGAAACACCATAGAAATCTATAAATACCCCTCATTTTGCCTCCTTTTCTCCTATAATCTCAATGCCTCGGATCTTATTTCAAAAATAATTTTCCATAGAAATGACAGTCTTCTCGTAATTTGTCAAAATGGCATGCTTTATGAATATAATTTCCATTCTCTGGCACCAACCCAAGCAATGCTCATTCCCGGTGGGTCTCTCAATGATATTTCTTTCAATGCCATTAAATCTGAATATGTATTAGCTTCAGATGATGGGTCTTTGAAAATCTATGAATATAAAGAAGATAGTTCAAAATTCAGCTTTGTGAAATCTGCCAGGAATTTTAATTCGAAGACTTTGGCCTGCATTTGGGATGATTCCGATAGCAACTCTTTTTATGTATCCTATCAAAACGGATTTGTGAGAAAATTCGACAAATTGTTGAATGTGACTCTTGTGATTAATCTTTCCACTAATGAGAAAAAATCCGTGTTCGCTTGGAAAATGCTTTGTGTTGCGGGTAATTTAATCCTCGGATGTTCCAATGGAAACCTGAATTTTTATGAGACTAAATTTGGAACTTTAGTGAAAAACATGAATTTCCATCAGGCGGACATTTTATGTTTATGCGCAAATTCCAAAGGAAATGCGATATATGCTTCAGGCAGTGATTCACGCATTATTTCAATAGAAAATTTAAATGATGGGAATAATGAAGAAAAAGGCAATGATTGGGTCATAACTTCACAGGAACGGGGACAATCCCATGATGTTTATAGCTTAGTATTGATAAATGATGATTTGTTGATTTCAGGGGGTTTGACGACTGATATGTGTTTATATAAATTAAATGGAAGCCGATTTATTGAAAGAATGTTCGCTGAAAATGAGAAAAATGTGAAAATCGAGCAAAAAGAAGAAAATAAAATGGAACTCGAAAAGAAAATAGAGATTAAATTGAGGCATATCACAGGCCTTCAGAACAAAAATCTCATACAAACAAGCGATTCATCAAAAAACCTCATTTTATATCAAAAGCCTTTCGGATTGGAAATTTGGGAGCTTGTTAGTGAAAAGAAGGAATTTCGATTTGTTATAGAAGTCAAAAATCAGGAAAAAGCCATTGTTTCATCATGTTTGAGCTTATGTGGGACATTTTTAGCTTATTCAACCCTATATAGCATAACATTATATCATATTGTGGGTTTTCAATTGGAAAAACTGATGGAAATCGAGGATGTCTCAGCAAGCGCATTGAGGTTCAGCTCAGATTCGAATATTTTATATTATGTTTCAGCCAAAAGCGAATATTATCAATATGACATCTTGGAAAAATCATCAAATTTCGTGACTACTTTGAAAAATGAGATTTTTGATCAAATCGAAACCAGTTTAGAGGAAGATTATGTGGCACTTGGGTCTAAACTCAAAAACACCATTCTCATTTTCAAAGATAAGGAACTACATTATGAAATACCAGAAATCATGCCGTTTGGTTATACTAGCTTCAAATTTAGCATTCAAGAAGAAAAATTGTTCGTTACATATGAAAATAATAAATTTGCAGTCTTTGACTTAAAGAACAAATGCTTGGATAAATGGAGCTCTCAAAATCTTCAGAAGTTTCCTTCCAATTATGTGAATAAATTAAACAGAATAGTGGGAATAGTGCTACATCCTGAAGATAAGAAGAAAATCATTCTTTATTCGAATTTTTATTATATTTTGGTGAATTTGGAAGAAAAAATCCCAAAGACTTCAAGAACGGTGCATTGGGAAGAAAAGGGAAAGGCGAAAACTCCATACAATTTTGATATTGTTTCGAGAAAGTTTCCTATTTTAAACATGAGCAATTATAATGAAAACGAAATAATTTTATTTCAGAATTCGTGGAATCAGATGCTGAAAAATATGCCGGGAGCAATAAATACCAAGAAATTTGGAAATTAAAAATAATATTTTAAATTCATGAAAAAACAAAGAGAGAAATTAATTAAAATTAAAAAAATACAATAAATTAGTTGTTTTATTTTATGAAAAATTTCACATTCATATTTTGAAATCTAAAAATAAATATTAATTTTTTTAATAAAACACATATTTTCTTAAATTACATGCATTTTTGTATTTAGAGATTAAAATTCTCATAATTTTTTTTTCAAAATTATTAAATTCAACTAATTTTTGCGTTTGGTGAAAAGCTT
>Ga0302140_10008962_pt1 | contig 12442 bp, 11 predicted proteins | sample I_Bog_E1_1_FD_202095 | JGI IMG/M metagenome (GOLD analysis project Ga0302140, IMG submission 202095) | Peat permafrost microbial communities from Stordalen Mire near Abisko, Sweden - I_Bog_E1_1 | ecosystem: Environmental > Terrestrial > Soil > Wetlands > Peat | place: Sweden: Abisko, Stordalen...
GGTCACAGCAGAGAGTCCGCGCGCCAACTCGACCGTATTCTCAACCGCTTTTTCCCCGAAGAATGCATCTTCCGGATTGATCACTACCTCGGCAAGGAACCGGTACAGAACATACTTTATACGCGGTTCGCGAATTCGATGTTCGAACCGATCTGGAACCGCACCCATATCGACAGCATTCAGATCACGATGGCAGAAAATTTCGGGGTGGTGGATCGCGGCGGGTTCTATGATGAGACGGGCGCCATCCGCGACGTTTTCCAAAACCACTTGCTGCAAGTGCTGGCCAATTTGACAATGGATCCTCCGACCGGCGAGGAGTGCGACGCGGTGCGCGAACAGAAAGCAGCGTTGCTGAAGTCGGTGCGGCCGCTCGATCCGACGCAAGTCGTTCGTGGTCAATACGCCGACTATCAGTCCGTGCGCGGCGTCAAGCCCGGTTCGACCGTCGAGACATTCGTCGCCGCCAGGCTCTTCATCGACTCCTGGCGGTGGGCCGACGTTCCAATTTACATTCGCGCTGGCAAGGCGCTTTCAGTGACCGCCGCCGAGGTGATGGTTTATTTCAAACGACCTCCGCGAGCGACCTTCGCGGAGATCGCTCCGCCGAAATCCGGCCATATGCGCATTAGACTTAGCCCGGATGTCTGCATTGCGGAGGGCCTACGGCTCAAGCTTCCGGGAAACGAGCTAAAGGGCGAAAATGTCGAGCTGGTCCTGACCGAGCAGGAGTCCGCTTTCAAGCCGCCCTATCAGCGTCTTCTTCGCGACGCCATGCTTGGAGTGGAGGACCTTTTCGGTCGACAGGATATTGTCGACGCCCAATGGCGCATCGTAGAGCCGGTATTGGACGAGGACTCCGCGCCAATTCCCTATGCACGGGGGAGTTGGGGGCCAGGCGAAGCCGACCAATTGATTGGTTCGGACGGACCATGGCACAACCCGCTGCCTCCAGCGCCGCGTCCGTGATCACAATGCACAGCATCGTTTTTCTCTTTGATGTCGATAATACTCTGCTTGATAATGATCGCGTCCAAGCCGATCTGGCTGAATATTTATCAAGAACCTTCGGAATTAAGGACTGCGACCGCTACTGGGAAATTTTCGAGCAAGTACGACGCGAACTCGGCTATGCCGACTACCTCGGCGCGTTGGAGCGCTTCCGGCTTGAGAAGATGCACGATCCGAGGGTTCTCCTGATGTCGAGCTGGCTCGTGGACTATCCGTTCGGCGATCGGATCTATAAAGGCGCGCTTAGCGCGGTCCAATATGTCCAGCAATGGGGTCCCGCGGTCGTTCTGTCCGATGGCGATGCGGTATTCCAGCCTCGAAAAATCGATCGCTCGGGTCTTTGGGAGGCGTTCAACGGCCGCGTGCTCATTTATGTTCACAAGGAACAAGAGCTTGCTGATGTGGAACGCTTTTATCCAGCAAAGCGTTATGTGATGATTGATGACAAGTTGCGCATCCTTAATAGGATTAAGAACAGTTGGGGAGAGCGCGTCCGAACCGTGTTCCCGAAGCAAGGTCACTATGCGCGAGACCCGCATATTCTTGCGACCTCCGAGCCCGCCGATATTCAGTTGGACCAAATCAGCGAATTGAACAACTGCCCCTTGGCCGCATTCACGTCGAATGGCGGCGGTGCGAAGTTTCCGTGAGAGCACGACGAAATGGCGGGAATCCCGCGCCAAGATAAGGCGCGTCCAGTGAAGCGTAATGCGTCAGGCTCAGGCGGCGCGGAGCCATGCCCCATGCGGCGGATTTACTCCGCGGGAGGCGCCTCATCCGAGGCTGTCTGGATCTCGTTTGGCTGGTTGGCTGTGCGCATTTCGCCGAGCAGGCCTTGCCGCTTGGCTTCGTAATAATAGCCATTGGCATAGAGTCTTATCGCGCGTTGCGCGTCGCCCCCGGCCACGCGGAACGCATTGGCGAGATAAGCGACAGCATAGGTCAGATTCGTTTCGGGATCGAGCAACCCCTTGGCCGCGCCCGTGTAGCCCATGCTCCGCGCGGTGTCGTGGCGAATCTGCATCAATCCCCAGAACGGGCCATGCTTAAGCGACGGGTCATACTTGCTCTCGCGCCGCACGACGGCGTGAACCAATGATTCCGGCAACTTATAAGCCCGTGCGTGATAGGCGATGCGCGCGTCTAGCGCCTCGTGCGATGAAGCCTTCGACGCTTGCGGCGGCTCGGTGGATGTGCGCGCGATATAGTCGGGCGCGTCTGTGCTGGCGCAACCCCCCAGTGCAAGCGCCGACGCCGTGACCGCGTAAATAGCCCGTTTCATTCTGCCTCCTAGGAAGCGAACATAACCCAAACCGCCATTCTAGCAAAGTTCAGGCGCTCGCGGCTTCCTTAAACGTCGGGCGCGTCGGACTTCGGTGCTCGCACAACCATATCCGCAAGCGGTGGTTGGCTCCCGCGGATCGCGGTCGGATGATGTTTCGGTGGTCTGGATCGGTCGAGCGCCTTTTTATCGCCTGCGTTCCAGGGCATAGAAGTCCACCGCCGATAGGGAGCAGCGCATATGAGCGATTCCATCGCTGCCTTGTTTCGACGCCTGACGCAAGGCGTCTACGTGGTGGGAGTAGCCCACGGGGAGGCGCGCAACGCTTTCACCGCCGCCTGGGTGATGCAGGCGTCTTTTGATCCCTTGTTGCTGGCCCTGAGCATTAATCCGCGACATTCATCTTATGGTCTGCTGAAGCAGGGCCAGGCGTTCAGCGTCAACGTGCTGAAGAAGGGCCAGTTGGAGTTGGCCGCCCACTTTGGTGGCCCGGCGCACGCCGACAAATTGACCTTGACGGAGTGGACGACGGGCCGGACCGGGGCGCCCTTGCTGCGCGGGGCCTTGGCTTGGTTCGAATGCCACGTGGAGCGCGAACATCCGGCCGGCGACCACGTTCTGGTGCTGGGAAAGGTGGTCGACGGCAAGCTGTTGGATTCCAAAGCGGAGCCCATGGCTTATCGCGAAACCCGCGCCATGGATGGCGCCTCGGCTCTGTTTCCCGACGTTTTCGGCGATGCGTGAGTCCGGAGGCTCATGATAAATAGCGCGTGCCGAAAGGCCGATCGCGTCACTCTTCATTGCAAACTCCTTTCGGAGCTTGAATCATCCTTTCGCCAATACGGGAATCCGATGGCTGCTCCAAAGGATCTGTCGTGCGAGCCCCAACGCCGAGCGATTAGTTGGTTGAAGTCGATAGGTCAGAAGAGACTTGCGTCTGTCGGATGGCAGCATGAAGACGGCAAGAAAGAAGGTAGCGATCGCTATTTTGTTCTTCAGCGAGAAAGGTTCGTTTATTAGAGTTCGAAATAGGCCTATCAATGAGGCAATTCGTGGCCGTCGCCCCGATACGATCTCGAAATAAAAGCTGCGCTCCCGGAAAAAAAATGCGTCGGGAGCGTTCACGAGTTCCTCACCGGGTCTTAGGCGGTGAACGATTTTGCGCAAATGATCCATTCTCGCCACGAATCGATTGATCTCGCGGGCAAGAGAATTGGCGTCGGGCTCCCGACCAAGACCTGAATCGTTGCGGTCATGGATCCGGTAACAGCCGAGTTCGTCGGAGATGCTGATGACATCGCCCAGAAATGGAGCGGCGAACAAAATCACGCCATCGACCGCCCTATCGTAATCCACTTCCCGAAGGAACTCGCATACATCGCGGCGGAACACGTTCCCCGAGGTCGGCGGCGTCCTGTAAACGCCGGTTCTGATAACTCGACGGGCGAGTTTCCCACGACAGCGGAACGTTCCGAGGGGCGAGAGCGGACCGCCAATAGCGTTCCCTTGCGCATCGATTTGGGTGAGTGAGAATTGAAGCTTCGCTACCGCTGGGTCCAGCAAACCGATGATCGTGGCAAGGGAGCCGGGTTTCAGTTCGTCGTCTGCGTCCAAAAACAGGACAAACGGCGCCCGGGTTCGATCCAAAGCAAACAGGCATGCCGCGCGCTGACCGCTGTTCTCGATCTTGAACGCCGTAATCCCACAGCGGCTGATTACTCCCCATGAACCGTCCGTCGACCCGTCGTCCACGACGACAATTTCACAATCATGACGGGCCTGATCGAGAACGCTTCGGATGGCGCGTTCGACAAAAGACTCGTAATTGTAACAGGTGACGATCACTGCGAGCTTGGGACTGTTCGACATGGAGAGCCCTAGATAGCTTCAACGAGGGGCTTTGGGTTTTGGATGGTCTTGTTCAATGCTGATGCCGCGTGAGTTCCTCCGCACAAATTTGTCAGACGCAGCCGCGTATATTTTGAGCGTTTCCTGAGCGACGCGTTCAATCCGCAAATAATCAATATTGAATTGACTTTTTTCTCTCCATTCGCCCAAAGCCGCTGGGTCCTGAATGAGCGAGAGGACTGCCGCCGCCAATGCGGCCGGATCGCGAACCGGTACAATAATACCCGCTTTTCCCCTTTCCAAAAGCTCTGGAATTCCGTCGACATCCGTCGCGACAATCGCGCAGCCTGCTTCACGCGCTTCTGACAACACGAGAGGCGCCGGGTCGGCGAGGGAAGGCAGGACGAAAACATCCGCGCCCAAAAGGAACTGGAATGCATCGTCCTGGGCGCCAACAAATGTTACGGAATTACAACAATTCATGGAGGCAACCCGATTTGTGTATTCTTCGCGGTGCGGACCATCACCAACAATATACAGGCGTGCTGTTGGGCTTTGGTCGTGGACGATTTCCCATGCCGCGAATAAGTCCAAAAGACCCTTGCGAGGATGCAGCCCGCCCACAAAAACGACCGCGGGCGTATCGAGGCGACGCGGACTGCGATCTCTTCCTGCAAAGCGGGCAGCGCCAATCGTGCCATTCAGCACGACATCCAAACGGGACGCGGGGATTCCGCGTCTCTGCATCGAACGGCCGACCGCTTCGCTCACCGCAATCACCCGTGTGCCCAGTCCCATCAGGATCGAACTCTTTTCAAATTCGTTGTGAACGGTTGTGACGAGCGGCAGGCCGAGCAAATGGCAAACGGGCCAAGCCAAGACCGCGCTGGTCATCATGTGAGCGTGAACGACATCCGCGCGCCAGCTACGAACCAGGCCTTGGAGTACATACAAGGATTTCAGCAATGTCACCGGTCGGCGCTCAAAGTTGACCTCCATTGTTTCAACATTGTTGGCGGCAAGGAGATCATCAAAGTCGCCTCCACTGCTCACGACCGCGACGCTATGTCCGAGTCTGACTTGAGCACAGGCGAGATCGATGGCGGCGTGAACATGACCGTTCATGCGGCAGGTGTGATTTAGCAAATGAAAAATACGCATTGCTTCCTTCCGCCCATCGTTGAGGCGAACAGGTGGAACTCCGAGGAAGTTACCACGCAGGGCTCAGCGGCGCTAGTGGAACAAAAATGACCGTCGGCATCAAATGATATTGCCGGATTAGATGGTGGACGATTTGTTCGGTTTTGCCGGAGAGATCAGGTTGTTGCGGGAGCGGATGGCCGGGATCGAGGATGCGATAGGGGGCTGCCGGAAGAGGGAGTTGAGCGGCGTCGAGGCGACGAACCGCGCGAACGGATCAGACTACAATTTATTCAATCGGATGCCCAGCGCGAGGAGCGCGCCAATATAAACCGTCGCCCCGCCGGCGGCTGTCACGACTAATTCCCAAAATGATATAAGATGCAATTCATTGAGATATCGACGAAGAAAAACAACACTACAAATCATCACAGCGCAGGCGACAGCGGTTTTCCAGACACTTTTCAGCTCGGCTACAACGCTTACTCCGGAAAGCTCGTGCGCCACCAGCGAGGAGACGACATAAACGATCACAGAAACCACGACGCGCGCGGCAACAACCCCGTCAGTTGAAAAATAAAACAAAAGAATTGGGATAAGAATCAGTTTTGATAGGAATTCAATCAGCATAACTTTAAATATAGCTTTCGTATTATTTGTAGCAAGCGCCAGTGCGTATACGGGTTGAAAATATACATAAAATATTGTTGTTAGAGATAGCCACCTCAAGTAGACATCTGCGCCTCTCCATTTTTCTCCAAATAGTACGTCAAATATAAGGTCGGATGTTAATGACATGCCAATGCAAGCTGGGGCCGCCAACATTAATGTAAAGCGCGACGCCTTAAGATAGGCTGCCGCCAGTCGCGCGGGATCATCGTTGATTTTGGAAAACGCAGCCATCGCCGTTTGCATTGCTGGGCCAACGATGGTTTGCGATGGCAAAGTTGCAAGATCACTTGCTATTGCATACCTTCCAAGATCGGCCTTACTAATGTAGTAGCCAAGCACAATGCGATCTAATTGCCAGCTTAGAGCCGAAACAATCTGCGAACAACCGAACCACCCTATGAAGCCAGAAAAGTCGGAAACCTTAGCCAGGGACAACGCCGGCTTATATGGGGCAAAAACATATGATATTATAGTCGCAACAATAGAAGACGATATGCTCGCGGCGATAATCGCCCAATAGCCGCCACCAAGGAGCATAACAGAAATTGATATAAGTGATGCAAACACCTTACCTGTAAATTCTGCTATAAACATCTCTCGAAAGCTCATTTTGTGGGTAAAATATACCATACTTGGGCTGTATAAACTGCGCGCGACTGGTCCAAGGGCGAGCGTTGTCACAAGGGCAAACAGGCGGCTATCATGCAGGAAGTATGAGAATGGCCAAGCCGCTAACAATACAATCAAGGATAATACTAAGCCTCTCAGAAGCCCCAGAGTGAAAGCCGTATCCAGGTGTGCTTTCTCCACGTCTTTAAGACGCGTGAGCGCTTGAAGCAGCGGCACCTCGAGGATTGTATCCACAATTGCGATCACAGTGCCGGCGAGCGCCGTTAACCCGAAGTCCGTTGGCGTTAGCGTTTTGGCTAAGACCAATAGGGTCACGAAATCAATTAAACGGCCTCCCAACCGAGAAGAAACAAGCCAGCCTGCCCCAACGATGGTTTTCTTTGACAGCATGGTCGATTCACGGTGACGGGAGCGGAAACCACCTGAGTGGAAGGTGGGGCAGGGAGTCGGGACTGACCGCCGATGTCATTGCAATGATTAGACCTTTCAAGCGGCGAACGTCGGTACGAGCGCCTTGTTCGTAGGCGCTGTCGGTTATCGCCCGAGAGCAGCGCGCCGCCGTACGGCGTCGAAGTTCGAACATCGCCAGCACGATCACGATGGCTTGATCAACCCGCCGGATACCATGGAGCATCCAAGGCGACGACGACAGTAGATCATGAAACGGTTCCAATCCGAGCGACATGCGCGTCGATTCTTGGACATCCATGATCAGATCGCAATTCTCCTCTGTCTTCTCCACCGGGAATATCGGACCGTCGAAAATCTCGGTGTCCATCGTGCGTGAGCCTTTGCGATCGTGCGCGAGCTTTCGGAAACCGAGCGGGCCGCGTGAGGCTTACGAATGCCGCCGCGCGCCTCCCTTGCAACCGCGCCCGCTTCTTGAGGGAGCCCGCGCAATTGGGTTTAACCTAAGCTTCGCCAGACAGTTCCCGGTTCGGATCGTGACATCGCCCGATTTTGGGCCGCGAGCAATTTTGACGTTTTTTGCTGGATTGGCTCTAAGACAAGTCCAGTATGCCTTTCGGGTGCAGTCGTCCGCGGATGAGATCCCGGAAGCCGAGGGCGTTGCCGAGGGCGCGGCCGCGCCGATCAACCCAAGGCTCCGGCCGCAAAAGCTTAGCATAATTCGCCAAGATATTGCGGCAAATCTGCACAAGAGCGCGATCGAGCCGAAGCGTGCCTTTTCGCCAGAGGTAGAGCGGATTGGCGATTTGCGAATATCCCGTTCGAATTCCCGAGCCGCGGCCCCCTTTGCTGCCGAGATGGACGCCAATCATTCGCTGATTGCGAATGATTTTGCCAAAAGGAGCGAGCTGTCTCGAAAAATCGACATCTTCAAGCCAACCGTAGAGCGGCAAGTTCTCATCAAAATTCACACCGTTCGCATAGACGGCCGACAAGCGCAGCGCCATATTGCATCCATAGAGATTATAAATTTCAATGAGTGGCGAATCCCCGGGAGGAGTGAACGCAGCCAGCGCGGCGCGCGCCGACGTGACATCCATCCCATATCCCGTGACGCCATCGGCAATAACGCGCCCGGTAATTGCGACAATGTCTGAACGTGCGAGGAAGCACCTCTCGAGTTCAGCAAGATATGACGGCAAACAAAAAAAATCGTCATCAATAAATACGAGGATTGTGTAATCTCTCGCAGCTCTAAGGATCGCATTTCGTTGAGCTGGTAGTCCGCGCGGACCGGTCACGACAAGCACGGAAAAAGGCAAATCGAGGGCCGAGGTCTCGTCAAAGTCCGCAGTAGTGATAGGGCAAATGAAGACTTTATCTGGAAGGCGCGTCTGTTTCGCTAATTCCCGTAGAGATTCCGTTAAAATTTCTTTACGGCCGGCGGTGGCGATTCCGATAGCGATTTTCAGATCGGCGCGCATCTGAAGCCTCTATTCAAGTAAACTACCGTATCTCCAGCATCTATCGGTCCACAATCATTGTCAAGAGCGTGCTGGCCGAGCCTGCTTCCAAAGCTATCCATGCCACCGCGATGAATGGCGTCGTCAGTTATTGTCGCCGGCGGGGCTCCGCGCCGCTTGGAGGGTCTCCAACTCGATCACTAGAAGGACGCGGCTTTCACCACCCCATAACGCTCGAGCCGCGCGAGATTGGTGAACGACAACGCGGATGTCAAGGCCCGGCCGCATATTCATGCTTGTTCCAACGACCTCCCTTATAGACATGTCTGCTCAGTTATTGCTGACGGTTGCTCTTGTGGGCGCGGCTCCAGATACCGACATGATAAGATCCAAATAAAGGCGCGCGCTGCGCGCCCAGGAAAACCGCTCAACCTGGCGAGCGGCTTTCGCGCGCAGATGTTGAGCGGTTTCGGGTTGGGTGCGGAGGCGGTCGATTTGATTGAGCCACGCGCGCGGCGATCGAGGATCGGCATAAAGGGCGGCTTCGCCACAAATTTCTGGCAAGCTGGTAGTATTTGAGGCGACCACTGGACATCCGAAAGCTAAGGCCTCTAATGCTGGAAGGCCGAATCCTTCCGCCAGCGACGGAAAGGCAAAGCAGAACGCATTCTGATACAAATACGCGAGATCGTCATCTGTCACAAAGCCAAGAACATGGACATTAGGTGGAAGCGGCGGGGTGTCAAGGGTAGAAAATATACTCATGGACGTCCCGGCTACGAGTAAGTCTAGGCCCAATGCATCGAGTTCGGGGGCGATAGAAAAAAGCATCCCAATATTTTTGTGTGGCGCTCGGCTTCCAAGGGTAAAGACGAAGGGACGTGCGGGGGCCGCTTTTGAGCTAAAAGTTGAATTGTTTGGTCTCCAGCGCTTAATATGCTCGTGACCATTTGGTATAATCGTGATTTTTTCTGGGGCGCAAAACCCGGACTCTGATAACATTCGTGCCGAAAAGTCCGAGACGGTAACGACCCGAGCGGCGGTTCGAGAAAGAATTGGCAACATAATACGATAATAGGAACGGAATGCGGCACTATAGCTCGAAGGAGCAAGAGCAACGTTAAGGTCATGAATACATATTATGTGCTTGGACGCAAATATTGGCCCTTGATTACCAAGACTTAGCAATACGCCTCGTTTAGCAAATGGCAAGGCGAATTGGTCCCATAGAACACCCGTTCCAGCCGTTCGCTGGACCTTGAACGCGGACATTATAGGAACATCGGAACCGGCTGGAACTACAACGTTTCCATTCATGGCAACATGCGAATCCATCCGACGGTCTTGAACCAAGAGATCAAGCTCCGCCAAGATTTCGCGGGCGTATCTTTGCACACCTGTCGTGGGTTGGCTGAAAAATCGCCCGTTGACGGTTAGGTCTATCATGTCAGACTCGCGTCGTAGCTTTAACCCAGTGTCCGCAGGATAAACCGCGTCTCGGACCGTAATATCGCCCGCTTTTGGGCCGCGAGCAAGTCCGTGCCTTCGACGAGAGTTGGCGATGAAGGCCCGTAATCGGCATCGGTAGCAGATTTTTCATCTTGACACAGCCGTCTCGCTGCCTCCGCCCCCCGTGGGAATTTTGCGAAATTATTAGCAAGCGCGTGAAACTAATGATGCATGGCGTTGGCGCGGATTCATCTTAACAGCCATTCGCTGGATGAAATATGGTCCTTCTGCACAAATTCGCGTCAAACACAATTATCAACGGATTGTGGTCCATTGATTGAGGCGATCATGATGAACCCGACGACACGGGCGCCGCCTCGAGACCGGGATCACAAGGCACAAAGGAGCCTGGCGAGCGTCCGCCAAATGGTGTTTTCCTCCGCGTGGCGTTAGCCCAACCCATGGCGAACAGGAGAACAGCATCTGGAACGGACATTATGCTTGGCTTGCGGTCATTAAGCACGAAACCCTGTCGCGGATGATCGAAGACGACGGACACCCCGCGCGTCGGCTGCCGGCGCGGCTTATCAAATCGCGCGAGTCGGGGCAGACTTGCTTAGCAACTTTATCCTATTGGGGGAACGTCGGCTCAATTCGTGGGATATTTCAAAGGCAAGCGCGCGTTACATTCGGCGTTGGTTTGTGCCGAGAGGGACGCAATTTCGACGTGCGGCGTCAGCCAGCCCCATGGCCTCCAGGAGCGCCTCAAACCCCAACCCCCGGCTTCGCGGGCGATACTTGTTTGATTTCAATGAATTTGTTCCGCGCGTTCTCGCCGTAGGCGTCAGAAAACAAGCGGTAAGGAGATCCAGGAGGGGAACCGCGTTATGAACACCACCTTTCCTTTGCTGTCGGATGACGTCCTAACGAAAATCGTCAACGACACGAACAAACACGGGTTTGGAATCGCAGTGGACTGCATTGACCACAGCTCGCTGACATCGTTACGCTCGTTCGTTGAAAACCAAGTCGCGGAGAATGGCGGAGAATATATCGCACTTGCTGGAGCTGAACCGGTGCGTGGCGCATTTCTTGAAGAATGGCACATTTCTTGACGAATTGAATCGTCACCAGAATTTATATGGGCAACTAAAGTGATCTACGAGAAGGGAACTGGAAAGGCGCCCCCCTGACGTGTCGTTCGCCCGGCTCCTCCGATGCCTCTCTGGAAAGTCTGGCGAAAAACATGCGTTTTTCTTCCATTACGATTCATACGTTGTAACCGCGTTGATCCCGGTAATCATACCTTCGGAGGGCGAACGCGGGGACCTTATTATGCTTCCAAATATCAGGAAGATAAGGAAATATTATGTTCAAAATTTGATTGACAAGGTGCTTCTTGACAATAAGGTTTCACAGGCGCTGTTGAAACACCTCAAATCCGGAGGATATTTGCGGGCAACGAAAGTTAGGTTGAGTCCAGGAAATATCTACTTTTTTTGGGGCTGCCGCTCCATCCACGCGAACGTGTCTTGCGGGCCCGAAAAGATCCGGGCGACGGCGATATTTCATTATGTTGACCCGCACGCCTCCAGCTGGCTACGGGTTAAAATGCGCGGCAAGACCATGCAGTACAAATATTGATATCAACGACATTTTGGTTGAAGGTGGTCAACCCCGCGCTGTTATGGGCGCGGGGCCGTGTAAATCTAAAGGATGCCGCTGAGAAACTCTCTGGCGGTTTAATTTTCGCCGATTGGAACGATCGGTGATCGGGCGTGACTCAAACGGAACGGGGGCCAGTAAGCCGGGGCGGTTAAGGTCCCCATTCACCGCGCCATGGAATCTCCGGCGCGCGGCGCGCGTCCACGCCATTTCAAAGGCTTTTTCGCGATGCGACCGACCGCCGTCTCGAAGTTCTTCTCTGACGATCCCGGTTAGAGAAGATGACTCTAACAAAATGCTAGACCGCGCAGCACCAATAGCATACTATGCACCATAGGAAGGCTAGACTTTTCCGTGCGGCAATGATGACAGAACATCAACAAGTTCAATATCAGTTGGCGACGGCCCGGGGTCGTCCGCGAGCGCGTGTTAGCTATAATAGCATGGTCGAACTTCTTCGTGTTGGCGAGGAGATCGCGCTAATTTCCACGGATGTCTTCGATACGCTACTCCTGCGCCGTTTTGGATCGGAGCGGTCGAGGATCATTGAGGGCGAGCGATTATTTTCCGATTTCCTCGCGAAGCGGGGGAGAAAAATCGATCCTGATTTTTTGGTTGAGGCGAGACTGCAATCTCAACGGCTCGCTTTTCGCTCCTTGAACCTGAGCGGAACCGCCGGGGAAGTTAGTCTCTTGGATATCATCAGTCGACAACTGGGCGTGCTTGGTTTGCCGCCTTCGCTGGTCATCGAACGATTGCGGATCGAAGTGCAGGTGGAAAAGCGCTCGCTTTTCGCCAACAGGGAGCTCGCGGATGTTTTGCGAGAACTTCGCCGCGCTGGTTCGCGCATCGTTGCGTTGAGCGACACCACGCT
>Ga0302140_10008963_pt1 | contig 12440 bp, 13 predicted proteins | sample I_Bog_E1_1_FD_202095 | JGI IMG/M metagenome (GOLD analysis project Ga0302140, IMG submission 202095) | Peat permafrost microbial communities from Stordalen Mire near Abisko, Sweden - I_Bog_E1_1 | ecosystem: Environmental > Terrestrial > Soil > Wetlands > Peat | place: Sweden: Abisko, Stordalen...
GCGGCTGCTGTCTGCCGGATCCACTTCAACTTCTTCCGCCTCGGTGGGGACCTTCAAGGCCGGTCGGGAAAGAAAGTTGCCCACAATGGTCTGCAGGTGCCCGTTCGAAAGGCCGCGCCTGGGCACAAACTCGGTAAGCCAGTTGGCCGGCCGTTGGCCAACATCACCAATTCCAGTATTTTCAATGATTTCCGGCATGAATGGGCTCTCGAAAAACCGGGAAAGCAGGCCGGGGAGCTGGCTCGGACTTCAGACCGAGCCGAGGGCGTTTTGGGGCGGCTAGAGGGGATCGAACCCTCGACATCCTGTGCCACAGACAGGCGTTCTGCCACTGAACTATAGCCGCCACGTACCCTAGCAATTGTAGCATCGAATAAGTTGCATGGCCCACGAGGCCGGCACGGAGGCTTCGCCCATGATCGGCCGCAATCCCAGCCCGCCCAATCCGCCTTTCACTGTAGCCGCGTCTTCAACCTCCACCGCCCCCAGCCCCGCCTCCTCCGCTCAGGACCGCTGGAATCGCGGTGCCTGGCTCTTCCGCGACTCCACCCTTGAGAAAATCGAGATCCTGCTCGACGAAGCTTTTCGCGTCCCCGGCACCCAGATCCGCTTTGGCATCGACGGCATCATCGGCCTGGTTCCCGCCCTGGGCGATGTGCTCGCAGGCCTGCTCTCGCTCGTCATTCCCCTCGCCGCATGGATTCGCGGCGTTCCCTACATCACCCTGGTGCGCATGGCCGTCAATCTCGGCATCGGCGTCCTGGTCGGCGCCATTCCCATCTTCGGCGACATCTTCGACATCGCTTTCAAGCCAAATCGCCGCAATTACCTGCTGCTGCGCCGCCACCTGGGTGAGCCCCGCACGCACACCGGCAAGGACTGGGCCTTTCTGCTGCTGTTGGCCGGGGCGCTGGCCCTCGTCTTCGCCATTCCGTTGGTGCTTGTGGTCTGGTTCCTCGTCTGGATCTCCTCCCACTAATCTCGCACCCCCGCGCCCAACCGAAATCCCATCCGCGATACAATCAGAGAGGAACGTCGGGGCGTAGCGCAGCCTGGTAGCGCATCTGCTTTGGGAGCAGAGGGCCGGGGGTTCGAATCCCTCCGCCCCGACCATTAACATCAATACCTTTCTGCAGTACGGCACTCTCACAGGCTTTGAGCGCGGCAATCGCACGGTGCGCGCTGCGGCGCACTGATAGCCGCGACGGCTCGAAGCAAAGCGTCCTCTTCGAAGTGCCCATATCATTCGGCCCTCTCCACCACAGCCGACAATCTCCATCCCACAATCTTGGCAATCATGGGCAAAGAGGCGCCCCGCTACAATCATGCGGCGAACAACGGTATGCCGCAGGTCGTGGAATCGGAACTGCGTCAGGCCCTCGGGCAGTGTGTCAAATGCCGCGCCGAAACGATCGCATTGGCCCTGCGCTTGCCGATCCTTATTGTTCCCTGCGGCTCCTGGCTGCTTTGACAGCTACACTTTCGACTGCACGAAACAAATCCTCCCGAATTCTATGACGCAGAGTTGCAGGAAAAACGCATCGGTTCTCGCAGGCGATCGCCACGTACTCCGTTATCGGAGCGAGAATCCGATGCATAGCAAAACCTTTGGGCAAGAGCGAAGCCGCCTTCGTCCCTGATGGCTCTTGGGCGAGGTGTTTGTCCTCAGCGCTGGAGGAGAGCATGCGTGCAGAAATGCTCACGCTCGTCGCTGTCCTCCAAACGATCTTTGGTCACCGAACATCTGCTTCGCCAGTTCAGAATCAGCCAAAAAATTCGCGCGTCAAGAAACCCAGTGCTTTTCGTGCTCGGATGCATCTTCGGCGTTCTTCAGCTCATAATTCATCGACTCCTCTTACTAATAATCAATTTTCGTTTTACTCATGCCGCCCTCATGACCCATGACAAATACTCAAGCATGGAGGTGAGGTCATGATGAAGAAAAGGTTTTTTGTGACGAGTGTCCTGTCATTCGCTCTCATGGGTGTGGCAAACGCCCAAGGTAACTTTGCCTCGACTGCGGATCGCGATCATTACACGCATTCTCAATTGAAGCAATTGGTGCGCGAAGCGCACACGACTGAGCAGTTCCTGGCTTTGGCGAGCTACTACGGGCAGCAGCAACAGGTCTATCATCAGCAGGCCAAAGCAGTGTTTCATGAATGGATTGGCCAGTGGCAGATGTCCGGGAGTCATTTTGCCAAGTATCCAACCCCTGCGGATTGGGCACGAACTCGTTACGAAGATGATGTTGCGAAAGCGTCGGAGGCCGGCGCGCTTTTCGCAAAGTATAGCGAACTGGCAGAGCCGGCGCCTGCTTCAACACAGCAATAAATGTTAAGCAAATCGTAAATCTCTTGTACTGAACCGAAGGCTCGAAGGGAGTGGGTTTCATAGCTCCCTTCGAGCCTTTTTTGTGAATTAAACACAATATCCTTACGCGTTCCTTACAGGGGTCTGGCTAGCATTCAATTCGGGAAGGCCGGTAGATCCCACGGACAACACGTAGGTAAGATGACAAACCCAATTGTCGTGGAAGGGACGCATCCGACGAGATGGCAGCGTGTTCTCGGGCAGTGCCTTGCCGCAGCTGCGGCCCTCGCGCTGCTGACCTGGTTGGGTTTCATTCTTGGCGTTGACCTGACGACGATAAGCCTCATTTATGTGCTGCTTGTCGTTTTCGTGACGCTGTTCTTTGGCTTCTGGCAAGCCTCGCTCACTTCGCTTCTGGCGGTTGCCTGTCTTGATTACTTTTTCACTCAACCTCTATTTCGTTTTGTCATTTCAAATTCCCGAGACTGGGTGGCGCTTGGAGCATTTCAGGTAACGGCGATCGTAATCTCCAGGTTATCCGCGAAGGAGTTGCGGAGCAAAAGAGAGGCGATTATCCATCGCAATTGGATGGAGCAGTTGTATGAACTGAGCAGGGATTCGCTTCTGTTGAATCTGCATGAGCCGCCCGGACCGCAGCTTGTGGTTTTGATTGACAGAATCTTCAGCACAGAGGCCGTCGCCATGTTCGATGCCAACCTGGGGCGGCAGGACAGGATGGGCGAATGGGGCACAGACGAAGAGGATGTGGCCAAAAAATGCTATCTGCGCGGTGCTTCTTGGAATGACCGCGAGACAAATACGTCGCAACGCGTGTTGCGGGCCGGGTCTGGGTCGATTGGCGCGCTGGTTGTGCGTGGATCCTTAAGTCCTCTGGTGGTCGACGCACTCGCGTCATTTGCGGTAACCGCGATGAATCGGCACCAGTTGTTTGAGAACGAGGAGCGAGCTGAGAGGGCAAGCAAGACTGAGCAGTTGCGCGTGGCGGTTTTGGACGCAATGGCGCATGAGTTCAAAACTCCATTAAATGCGGTTCATACCGCCAGCTCCGGTTTGCTTGAGTCAGAAGGATTAACCGACCCGCAGCGCGCTCTAACCGCATTGATTGACGACGAGATCATTCGCTTGAGTGAGATCTGCACTCAATTACTCATGACCGCAAAACTCGAAGCCCAACAGGTGGGGCTCCAGATAGAAGAAGTGAATGTCCAGGAGTTGATTTCCGAGGCTGTCAGCAGTAGGGAAGCCGATGAGGCGAGGTCGAGGATTCATGTTGCATTGGATGACCCTTCATCGACAGTGCGCGTCGATCGGGCATTGGTGGTCATGATCTTGACACAGTACGTTGACAACGCGCAAAAGTATTCAGCGCCGAACACGGTAATTGAGATTTCAGCGCGCTTGAGCAATGGCGAATTACTGTTCTCGGTGCATAACATTGGACCAACGATTGACATTGAAGATTGGGAGCGAATCTTCGACCGCTTTTACCGTTCGCCCCAATTGAAAGACGCCGTTCCTGGCACTGGAGTGGGGCTTTCGGCAGCTAAGAAGGCGGCTCATGCTCATCACGGGCATGTATGGGTCACAAGCGAAGAGAAGGAAGGAACCACCTTTTTCCTTTCTCTTCCCGACGGCGCAAGGAGGAAACAGTGAATAAGGAAGCAGTGAATAAGGAGGCAGTGAATTCGGAGGCAGTGAATTCGGAACAAGGGACGATTCTAGTGGTGGACGACGACGCCACCACTCGGCGGGCATTGCGCATTACGCTGTCAGGGATGGGGTTTTCCGTAGTGGAAGCGGCTCGCGGCGAAGAGGCACTGTCGCAGGTTCGCGTTACATGGTTTGATGCGGTGCTGCTGGATGTGGATATGCCGGGAATGGGAGGAGTGGAAACCTGCCGGAGTATCCGGCATGCGGTTGCGCGCCTGCCTATCCTGATGCTGACCGTGATGGACGGTGAAGAAGACAAGGTGCGGGCGCTGGATGCGGGAGCCGACGATTACATCACGAAGCCATTTCAGCTACGAGAGTTGACAGCCCGGTTGCGTTCCGCAGTGCGCAGGCGGAACGCTCAAGACACCAACATGGATGCACCAATCAGGCACGGCCAGCTCGAACTGGATCCAGTGAAATACCGGCTGCAGAAGAGTGGGCGCACCATTCATCTAACTCCCAAGGAATTTGAGATGTTGCATTACTTGATGATGCACGCCGGCGAACCGATTCCCCATGCCCGACTGTTAAAGTCGGTCTGGGGACCTGAATATGGAAATGAACTGGAGTACCTTCGCACGTTTATCCGCCAACTGCGCATGAAGATCGAAGACAATCCGAAAAATCCCCGGTATTTGTTGACTGATGCATACGTCGGTTATCGATTCACCACAGAGCAGCCGGAATCCTGATCGCAGCAGCCAGAGATTGTGGCATGACCGCGAGCCGTTCGCCTAATGTGTGTGAGCCGGGTTCGCGTCTGTTTCATGCATCTTCGGTTGGATCGCCAGGTCCGCCGCACTGTCCTGAAGTGTCTGAGCGTCCACAAAACGGTAGCCTACATAAATATCGGTCAGAATATACACCGGGACTGACGGATCGTCCTCGATCTTTTTGCGCAATTGGTTCACATAGGTCCGCAGGTACTCAACTTCTTCCCTGCAATCGGCTCCCCAAACCGCGGTCAGCAGTTTGGCGTTAGGCACCACACGACCGGCACAGCTCATCAAGCAGTGCAGGATGCCAAACTCTTTGCGCGTCAAGCGCACGGTCCCGCCACGTTTGGTAACTAGACGTTTGACTGGATCCAGGGTAATCTCTCCGATTTTGATAGGAGCGGTTTGAGGACTCAGCGGGGCACGAACCCGTCGCACAGCCGTCCGCATGCGCGCAAGCAATTCCCGAGTGCTGAATGGCTTGGTAACGTAATCGTCTGCTCCCAGTTCCAGCGCTTCCACCTTTTCTTCTTCTGTGTCCCGCACCGTGAGCATCAGTACCGGCAGCCGCGGTGCAAAGGTGCGAATGCGGCGCAAAGTTTCGATGCCTCCCATTCCCGGCATGTTCACATCCAGAAGCACAACATCGTAGACGCCCGCGCGCAGCAAATGCAGTGCCTCCTCGCCTCGGGTCGCTTCCGCAACCTGAAAGCCGAGTTCAACGAAGGGCACTCGCAGCGCCCTCCGGATTGCCAATTCGTCGTCAACCACGAGTACGCGAATAGGAGGCTCGGTCATGGGGAACAACTCTCTTGTACTAAGGATGGGATACTCACACAGAAGGCGGTTCCTTCCGGCTCGCCGCTAGTGACCCAAACCCGTCCGCCATGAAGCGACGCGATTCGTTTGGCAAGCGAAAGGCCAAATCCGGAGTTGGATATCCGATTGGTGAGAGACGAGGGAAGTGAATATTGGTCGAAGATATATTCGTGGTCCTCAACAGGAATCACAGGGCCAAAGTTATGCACCGAGATCATCACCTCGGAGTTCATACGTACTGCAACGATCTTAATAGTGGTTCCAATCGCTGAGTACTTGCAGGCGTTGTCGACGTACTGGGTCAATAGCATGAGGATCAGCTGGCGATCGCACCACAGCACCAGACTGTCATCCTCAAGGTCGACCACAACTTTCCTGCTGGCCAAACGACTCCTGAGACCGGCCAGCACTTCATCGATGATCGGTTCCACTCCCACCGGCTTCAGATGAATCTCACCGTCCTTTGCATCCAGGCGGGCCGTCGTCAACAGCCGCGATGTGAGATCGCTCAATTGCCGGGCCTGCTCATCGATCAGCGCCACCAACTCAGCCTGGGTGGGCGAAAGACTGCCGATTTCGCTCAGGCCCGCACTCGCCGCAAGGATCACCGTCAACGGCGTCTTGTACACCTGCGCCAGACCGTCCACTACCTTCAGCGGAAGCTGATCATCTCGGGTCGCGGCGATACCGGAGTGAGCGGTGACTTGAAGTTTTAGGCTTTCAGACATTCATCTACCAGCCTTTCTCCGACAGAATCAGAATCGAAGTGCCCAAATACACCTCCGTCAAGCGTCTTCTTCCTTTGGAAAAACACACCTGGCGCCATTCTCTTGCGGGTCTTGTTACTCTGATTCTCCTTTAGTTCCGCATAACAATCAAATAAAGAAGACACGAATCGGATCCGCGCAACAGCCGTTGCGACTTACCCATCCCCTTGATTTACTTGCCTGAAACAGATTCGAGCCGGGGTCGGCGAACCTTGTTACTAAGAATTGTATATGAATTTTATAAGGAAAACTTTTTGATTTCTTGATGGGTTATTTATGTCTTCCTTGCGTAACTAGAGTTAATCCGAAACGTTCGGACCGGCCCGCAAGCCCGTGAATCCTCCTTTGGATTCCACAGGTTAAGCGTGCCTCAAGAGCTCTGAAGGGTGGGCGGCATGGATATCGCACCGGATCAAGTGCTTCGAATCGCCCTCACACTTGTGGCACTTCACCTTGCCGCATAAACAAACCTTTTCCTGGGAGGAACAGTGATGATGAAAATCAACCCGAATCGCATGTTGCAATCAATGGCCGGAGCAGTCTTGGCAGTAGCCCTCGCCGCAGTGGCCCAGACTCCTGCCGCCACACCGGATGCAACGCCAGCCGCTGCACCCGCAGCACAGGCCCTGGCTGCCACACCGGCTGCAGCGCCCGCCGCTGCTGCTGCGCCGGCCCCGCTTTCCACATTCGTGCTCACGGGACCCCTGTCATGGCAGCCCCCCGCCACTTTTGATGCAGGTCCATTCGGCAAGCTGTCCGTCAACGGCATCCTGACTGGTTTCGCGCAATTCCAGAACAACTCCGTGCCGAGTGACAACTCCTCTCAGGCCACGATGACCAACGGTCAGGTCTTCATTCAAAAAGCGGACGGAAATTTCCAGTGGTATGTCCAGGCTGGCGCGTATTCCCTGCCGACCATGGCAGTGCCCTTCACCAATGCTCAAAATACCGTGAACAACTTGTACGGCCCTGTTCCAGTCGCCTGGGCGAAAATCAACATGGGAAAAACCACTTCGCTGCAGGTCGGACAACTTCCCACGCTGATGGGTGCTGAGTCCACCTTCACCTACCAGAACTTCAACATCGAGCGCGGCATCGTTTGGAATCAGGAAACCGCCATCAGCCGCGGCCTTCAGTTGAACCAGTCGTTGGGCAAGTACCTCTCCGCCGCGGTCAGCTGGAACGACGGTTACTACTCCGATCGTTATTCGTTCCTGTCCGGCTCAATCACCTTTACCAAGGGACCCAGCACCCTGGTGTACGACGGAATGGGCAACCTCGGCCAGACAGTGTATGAAACGGCAACTACCCCAATCCAGAACAACGGCGCCATGCATGCGGTCATCTACACGTATGCCAAGGGTCCGTGGATCATTTCGCCCTACTTCCAGTACGGAACCTATGGCCAGAACACCAAGGTAGGCATCCTCAAGTCCACATCCGCTACCGGTGGCGCAATCAACGTCAGCTACGCCTTCAAGAGCGGCTTCTCGATTCCGATACGCTTCGAAGACCTCGCGAGTTCGGGAAGCGCAACAGACGGGTCGGTCAACCTGCTCGGATTTGGCGCTGGCAGCACAGCCATTACCTTCACTGCGACACCTACCTACCAAAAGGGTGGAATGTACGTTCGCGGTGATATCGGGTTTGTGGACGCATCAAGCACCACAAGCGGAGATGTTTTTGGCAAGACGGGAACGGACACAAGCCAATTCCGCGGGGTGCTTGAATTCGGCTTCATCTTCGGCAACAACATCACAAGCATCGAAAAATAATCGAATCAGGGCGTCGCTCCCTGCTGTTCATCGCCTTCGGTCCCAGGCGTTAACTGCGCCTGGGCCCGCAAGGCAGCACCGATATGAATTCTTTATATCGTTCTGAAGGGCCTGACGAGGGCCTCTCAAGGAACAGACAAAAACTGCGGTTCGTCTAGTGCTATTGCTTCGATCTGGACGGATAACCCTACAACCCATGCCCAGGCGCCAGCCGCCGGGTGCAGCCAATCATATCTTCAGGAGAATGCTCATGGCAGAACAGAAAGCACCTCAAATGCAGGCCACTCTCGGGCTCACCGGGCTGACCAGCAACGCAATGGCTCTCATCGCCCCTGGCGCCTTCCTTTGGCTCACTTTCGCGATCCAGGCAAACACTGGTGTCGCCGGACAGCCATCCACGGCGCCGGCTATGTGGATCGGCATCGTCGCCGCTCTCCTGCTCTGCCTGGCCACCGCCGTTGCCTATGCTGAAATCTCAAAGCTTTATCCGGGCACAGGCTCCAGCTACTACTACGCTGAACAAGCCATGCTTTCCCATGATGCCGGCTTCAAGTACGCCCGTATCGCCAAATTCATTGTTGGCTGGGGCTCGCACCTCTACTACTGGGTCTATCCCGGCGTCATGGTCGCCACAACCGGCATCTTCTGCGGATATATCGTTGGCTTCCTCTATCCAAACATCATGAGCGGCTCCAACCCCGGACCTCTCTTCATGGCGCTCATCGCTGTCGTCTTCTCCTTCTTCGTTGCATGGATTGCCTCCAAGGGCGCAGGCGCTTCCACCGCCGTCAACCTTGCCATCAACGTCATTCAGATCTCGGCTCTGGTCGTCTTCAGTGTTCTCGCCCTCGGTTATCGCTCCAGCCACCCGGCCGGTTCGCCCGCCTTCCAGTACGACTCACAGTCGCTCGCTACCTATACCTATCAATTCGCCACCGCCAAGGATGGTTCCACGATGCGCGATTCCAGCGGCGCACCGTTGCCCCTGCTGGATTCCGCTGGCAAGCCCGTTCCCTTCACCATCGACTACACCGAAAGAGATGCTACCGGCAATTTCCTGGCGCACACCTCAGCAGCTTCCGTCGTCGTGCCCCACAAGCTGAGCTACCTGTTCATCCAGGCCACAGTCGCCATCCTCATCCTGGTCGGCTTCGAATCGGTTACCTCGATGGGAGGCGAGGCAAAAAATCCAACCAAGCATATTCCCATCGCCGTCATCGCTTCGCTGCTCATTCAGGGTGTGCTTTGTTACCTGTTTGAATACTTCGCGGCAAACTACTTCCTCAACTCCGGCTATACCATGACCACCGCGGCCGGTTCCGCGGCGCCCATCGGCGACATGATGATCATTGTCGGCGACGGCCTGCTCGGCCAGGGCCACGGCAAGTACTTCATGCTGGCTGAGGCCATCACCGTATTCTTCGCCCTCATCGGAACCACGCTGAGCTGCATGAATACCGGCGCCCGCGTCACCTATGCCATGGGCAAGGACGATGAGGCTCCTGAGCACTTCGGCATCCTGCACGCTGAATCGCTCTCGCCCCGCAAGGCCATCTGGACCCTCGCCATCATCTCGGCTGTCATCGGTGTCATCGCTGTCTCGGTGGTCTTCGGCGACGCAGCCGCACCCTCCGACGCGACGATCGCCGCTCTTCCACACGGCATCTTCTCAAGCTTCGGCTACCTGTCGCATGACCAATTGGCAGCCCTTCCCAATTCCCTGCTCACCATCACACTCACATCCAACTTCGGCACATTCATTCTCTATGCGCTCAGTTGTTTCCTGTGCATCGTGGCCTTCCACAAGCGGCCTGACTATAACCCCATCAAGCACCTGATCATCCCTGGATTCGGCCTGCTTGCCAACCTGGTCTGCATGGGCTTCTACCTCGCCGGTCCCATCTTTGGCCTCGGCACATTCAAGGAACCACTGTTCGCTTTGGGAATCTCCGCCGTCTGGGGCATCTACGGAGCCATCTACTTCCTGCGGTCTTCCAAGGTCAAGGGCAAGGCCGTTCTGCTTGCATCGCGGTAGGCAGCTCCCGCAAAACCGCAACTGAACCACGACCGCTGGGTGGAATCTCTACTCGATCAAATCATCGCGAGGATCGGAGACCCACCCAGCGGCGATTTTGAATTCAATGTCTCACAAACTTGCATCTTCCCCGTTGCGCGCGGGAAGTAACTTGAGGCGACGGCGCCCATGTTGGATGTCCAGTACGGCCAGGCAAGCGACTTTGGTAAAGTTCGCACCAACAATGAAGACGCTATGGGTACGTTCATTCCCGGATCGCGCCAGGAGACTCGTTCCCACGGCTACCTCTTTGCGGTAGCGGACGGAGTGGGAGGAATGGATCTGGGCGAAGTGGCTTCGGCCACGGCTGTTTCGGTCGTCACCCAAGAGTTCGCCAAGGCCCAGTCGGGCACTATGCTCATCAGCCTGTTGCCCCGGCTGATTCAACACGCGAACGCCGCGGTACACGACTGCACACTGGCGCGGGAATATCGTGGCAAGAAAATGGCGACAACGCTGGTGGCTTGCGCGCTGCGCTACGACCAGGCGATCGTCTCGCACGTTGGCGACTCGCGCTGTTACCTGGTCCGCGACGGAAGAGCCCGGCAGGTCACGCAAGACCATACCCTGGTCAATGAGCAACGAAAAATGGGCCTGATCTCCTCTGCTGAAATCGCGGATTCCGATGCTCGCCATGTTCTCATTCGCTCGCTGGGACCGGAGATGTTCATCTCCCCTGACACCACTGCCGTCACGTTGCAACCTGGCGATGTACTGGTTCTGTGCACTGACGGGCTGCACGATGAGATGAGCGAGACCGCGATTGCCGAAATCGTCTCGCAGAAGAAAAATATGGATGAGATTGCCCGCGAACTCGTTACCAGAGCCGTGGAGATTGACGGGGGCGACAATACCACTGCGCTGGTCGTCCGGGTCCGGTCGGTGGAGCAAGTGGGCATGTACCGCGGCCGCCCATACCTGCTGTCCAAATGAGCTGCAGGCGAGCGGCATTCAACACATGCGCTCGCCGTTGTTTTGCTTCCACTGGAACGAACAGAAACTTCTCGATCCTCGATGAGGCTTGTTGAATGGTGGAATTACTCGACAGCTTGGAAACTAACTCGCAGATCGATTCCTACCGCATTGAGGCTCTGATTGCCAGCAGTGGAATGGCATCCATCTATCGTGCCACCGATCTGCGCGACAATCGCGTCGTTGCCCTCAAGTTTCCTCACCCCGACATGGAGGCCGACCCGTTTCTCTTCGATCATTTTCAGCGCGAGGCTGGCATCGGCGAAAGGTTGGACCATCCTAAGCTGATGCGCGTCTTGGGCAGCGAAAGGTGTGCCCGCAACTACCTGGTTATGGAGTGGTGCGAAGGCCGCTCGTTGCGCAAGATTCTTGATGAAGGCAGGATTCACCATGACCGCGCCATCCGCATTGCGATCGATGTCCTGGATGCTCTGGACTACATCCACGCCAATGGAGTCGTGCACCACGACCTCAAGCCGGAAAACATCATGATCGATGCAGCAGGGAACATCAAGCTCATCGATTTCGGCATCGCCAGCAACTCCACCGCTCAGCGCCTCACGCACGCCAGTTTCAAAGCGATCCTCGGCACCCCCAACTATGCTTCTCCTGAGCAGGTAACTGGGAAGCGCGGCGACGAGCGCTCCGACCTTTATTCAATCGGCATCATCCTCTATGAGATGCTCACCGGCAAGCTGCCGTTTTCCGGCCCTTCGACCCAGGAGGCGATGAACGAGCGGCTGTTGAGCCGTCCCGTTCCTCCCTGCGTTGTCGATCCATCCATCTCTCCCCAGTTGCAGGAAGTAATTCTCCACGCCCTGGAAAAGGATCCGAGGAACCGCTATCCCACGGCGCACGATTTTGTGTGGGATCTGGAACATCTGAATCAAGTCGGCCTGGAAAACCGTGCAGAGCTGCGCAACCGGCGTGAGCGCAAATCCCAACTTTGGCGCAATGTTCTTTACTACTCCGCATTGGTTCTTGCCCCGGTTGCGATCCTGTTGTTGATCATTCTGGCAGGTGGCCTTCGGTAGTCGATGCCGGCCGAGGATTCCCTCATGCAATCTTGATGTGTTCTTTATGTCTGCACCCCTAGACTTGCCTAGAAAGTCCAGCATCACCACCCAGAGGAGATCCATGACGAAATACAAACTTGAATACATCTGGCTTGACGGCAAAAAGCCGATTCCTGAGCTTCGTGGAAAGACTCAACTCAAGTCTTTTGAGAAGCCGCCAACCCTTGCCGACTTGCCCCTTTGGGGCTTTGACG
>Ga0302140_10008964_pt1 | contig 12440 bp, 15 predicted proteins | sample I_Bog_E1_1_FD_202095 | JGI IMG/M metagenome (GOLD analysis project Ga0302140, IMG submission 202095) | Peat permafrost microbial communities from Stordalen Mire near Abisko, Sweden - I_Bog_E1_1 | ecosystem: Environmental > Terrestrial > Soil > Wetlands > Peat | place: Sweden: Abisko, Stordalen...
CACAATTGCGCCGTCTTGTTTCGCAGGTACAAAGGATCATCTGGAGAAATATGCTCGGACAATTGGAGGACCCAACTTCTCAGCAAAGTTGCCTGCTCCTCAGTGTACCCAGCCCATTTGTGTCTAATGGCATGCTCGAGCAGCGACAGGGCATAGTGGCGAACGACTGGTTGCTGCGATTTATCGGACGCCAAGGTGAAGCCATGGTATGGTGCTTCATCGTCGGCTTTGACTTCTTCTAGGAAGATCGAAGCTTGCCGGCGTGATTCGTTGGAAGAATATGGGCCGTGTACTATCTCAAGTGCTTCATGGATTCGAGGCAAGAGAGTTGTGCTACCTCCATTAATCTGCCCACTCGATTCGTCCGCTATGTGTCCACTGCCAGTGCTATGGCCGTTGGCGGACCCGTTCATCCTGTCTCTATGCTTTGCTGCCGACAGCAGCGAACGTTTGCTCAGCCAAAGGAAAGATCGATCATGGAAAGCGGAGGCGTCAAGGGTGAAGTTCGTCAAGTCTGTGATCTGATCGCGAGTGTCGTATGCATAGATGTGGAAAACATAAAAAGGTTCGGGCCCTAGAGTAAGGTATGAAGATTAGACCACGTAGCGGTCCAGTTTTCGCCGGAAACACTTATTATCAAAAAGCAAACGGTGAGGGAGAAGAGAACAAAGACGGCAATAAATTGGTGAACCGCGGCCGTGCCTAACCTCGAATTTCAGAAGGCTGAAATGCGGCCGCCTGGGCTTTTCGCGGGCCTACCAGTAGCACAGCGCAGGGATCAGCTCCAAAATCGCCGAGTAGCCAATCAGGGTTCTTTACTTGGTATTTACCCTAAATACCTATGTTGCGAACTCGTACCTATGTGAGTAAGACGGTGCTGCGAGAGCCTCTTCTGGACGGAATGATCTTTGTCTTAAACAGTGATGCGGTACGAGTTGAATAATTCGTGGTCGTGCCTCGGAGTCAACACAAAAGATAGGGAAGCAATCACCTCTCGCTTTGGTTTAATCCGGTAATCTGTCAATATATAATTTAATGATCTCTCGGCAATTCGACGTAGTGAAGTCGAATGGGAACTTCATTGTTACAATAGAGTATATACACAATCTGCCTGCATCCCACGAGCCTCACTGAATCCAATTGCTTGAGGGCAATTTTGACATAACCACGCTTGATCCATGCAGAACACAACGACCCAATGTGATGGAATATGATGCTCCAAACGCCAGAATGATAATGCAACTTCATGGCCTCATGACCCGGCTCCGTTTTACATGACAGAGCATTTACTCTGCTGGCACTGATCCAGATACCCTTCTTCATCCTCTCTCAGAAGGTTCTGTCGTTTCTGCCCAGTAACTTTGATTTGGTGCTCTCCTTCCACATGCCACCATCGTAGTCTTTGGATCATATGCCCATCCAACTCGTCGGTGCTGATCGTCCATTTGCCTGACGTTACCTCGATTTCACATTGATCCTTTGGAAAGTGGAACTCAGGAAGAAATATTTCTGTAGGTGCGTGTTCTTTGCCTGCTTCATGGGTGTGCAGGCCGAATGTGAAGATACAATTCCGCAAATCAAATGCGGAATGGAGAATTTTTCCCACAGTAGCAATTGGTGAAGGGCGGACATAAGCTTCGGCTGCTCGGAATCCTGGCGCCTTTGTCAGTTCGGGAGCGTCGTCGGCCATCTTTGAGGAAATCGAAGGTGTTTTGAGGTTCTGTCTCAGATTGCCAGGATTCACGCTCAGTTCATCCGAAAGTTCCCTCGTCATGCCGGGTCCAGGCTTTTGGACGAGGCTAGTACTGGATCCATTCGATGGGCTGGGCGGAAGTGTAGAGAGCGGCAGGGGCCTGTCATCCAAAGAGAAAATAGACAAATCTTCTCCATTCCATTGGTCACCCAGGTGATGTTTGTTCTGCCTTTGTTAGGCTTGTTTGCGTTTGGATTGTGCCATCAACTCACCTCACACATGTACAACCATAAGGTGTAACCAGCCATTTGGCTTCCCTCAATGGCGAAGTGATTTGCATCCATGGCACCAGACTGACTGGAGTAGTCCCCTGTCTTGTAGGCATATTTATCGTCCATATCATAAGGAATCCCAAATTCGGTCAAAACGCAAGGGTGATTTCCCATGTAATCCAAGCCTTCTTGCCGGATTGCCGATAGCTGATCCTTGAAGCAGTTACGAATTGCAGTCTCGCCAATCTTGACAGCGAAGGCAGGGCTCAGGTATCGCCCTCTCAAGATGCCGAAAACATCCACATTCCAGTAACGATTCCATTTTTTGGTCATTAGGGTAACACCGTCGTAATAATGAGGTGCATAAACCATTTTGGGGTCATCGTCCTTGGTACCCTTGATTGATGGAGGGATCTCCAGAACGGGTGGTTGACAAAAGAGGATGGACTCTTTATGATGGCTTCGAATTGCATCTCGGTACTTCCGATAGTGATCCATGAAGTAGGTGTTTGTGAACTGCTCGTAATCGAGAACCTCTCCAGTTCTTGGGTTACTTTTGAAGTAATCTTTTTTCAAGATTGTGTCAGTGCTCGGATCCCAAACACCATGCTGAGCCCAGATGCATTCTCCAAGTTTCCATCCAGAATCTCGTTTATACCCGTATCTCGACTCGTCATAGTTGGCTGGAAGCCAAGCACTTTCACCTTGAGGATCTACCAGCACTCGTCCAGACTTATACGGGCCCATGCCTCCAAAATCCCAAGTGTCAATCTCACACGCTCTTCCAGAACCCGTCAACATAGCTTGCCATGCGGTAGGACTTGTACCCTTTTGCAGCTTTTGTTCGCTGGGAATCACTGTAATATCAGGCCACCCTACCAGTCCACGATTTGGCTCGTTCATACTCTCATAGCCAATGACGACCTCGTCTTCCAAATCACCAGCTTCATGTATTCGCTTGGCAAGGTGGGCAACTGCATCGACAAAATGGTCTTGCAAATAATCTTGTATATTCTTCCCATCGATGATGCATTTAGGTGTGAAGTCCCGGCCCGCAAAGAACATTGTGAAAATAGCTTGACATGCTAGCCGAGTGTAGTTTGTAGACCATATCATTTTCGGGAAGTTTTCCGGTTCCGGATACGTGTTGTGTACAAGAGCAGCTTCCGTCGCAGCAAAGCTCTGGGGATTCAGCCCGCAAGCATAGACCGTCCACATTGGAGCTCCAGAGCCCCCGGAGAATCTTGACCACTATAAACTGTCAATATAATAGGAGTTTAGTGTGGACAAAGAACACATACCACATCTTGATGAGGATCCATGAAAATGTAAAAGCCGTAGGCCTTCGCCAGTCTCAATATTTCAATCGTGTGCTGAATCCATTCTTCGTCATATATTCCTGGGCCCGCCGACTCAATTGCCTCCCAGGTGAAGACGTATCTGATAGTATTGTAGCCCCAGCGCTTTAGTCGAGCGAAGTGGATGTGGGCATCTTCTCTTGGGAATGGTCGAGAATGGAAGTTGACATTGTCGCCGTCAAAAAAGTCCTCGGGGACATGCGAAGGTTGGTCTGGATTGCTCGGAAATTTGGCGTCTCCTGCAACGTTGATTCCACGCAAAGTGACTTGCCTCCCGTGGGCATCGCGGAAGTGGCCATCCTCAATGGTGAGTCTCAAGGGCGACATGGTGGAGACGAATGCTTTCCAAGACTTCAGGCTCGAAAGCCTGCGGCTCTGCCTCTGATATATTCGAAAAGATCTCCCAAAAGACGCGGCCGGCCGATACGGGAATGCCAGTCGTGGCAGGACTAATGCACGCGGAAGCTTATCAATGACGCTGTTGAATCCTCGTGTCGAGCTTCGACTTTCGAGGTTCTAGGTCAACTGCGGGGCGGCGGAGTGGCGCAAGAAGAAATCATTGGATTGCAGAGGACATAGGGAAAGGTATAGAGCGGCAGACGGAGGCTTTTGGGGGTATTTATGCTCGGGCGTGAAGTGTCTTGGGATGCTGGATGGTTTGGTTCGGAAGCTGCTGCAGCGCTGAATAACTTACGAGGGTTAACTGTGGCGTTCCTACAAGGGGTGATTCGTGGACTGGCCCCGAAGTTCAGCCGGCGGTCGACAGTCCGCACACCCCGGACAGGGATTTGGGGATCTAGGTGGTGGGGGATTTCAGGAACACAAGGCTGGCAGCACCAGTGGTGATCATCATCGACACATCACAAGCTCATCGTCAACCACCCACGTGTACTGCTTTTCCCTTATCGAGCACAGCTATGCCAGACATCGAGGCATCGGAATCATGTCAGGACCCAAGGCAGCCTTGAAGGCCATTGGCGCCGCCATCAAGGCTCAGAAATACGATGATGCCATCCAGGAGGCCCAGAAGCTGCTTGCAGCAGACCCCAAAAGCTACCAAGCGTAGGTCCTGTCTCTGAGAAGGCCTGTGTATAGTCACGGACTGTGGGAAACTCGTGGTCGAGTCCCGGCTAATTCTTTCGAAGATCTCTCTTTCTAGGCTTCGCCTTCAGCAAGCAGAATAAAAATGCAGAGGCCGAAAAGGCGTATGAATCTGCCACGAAGCTTAAGCCTTCCGATCCTCAGGCATGGCAGGGACTGATCCAGCTATACGAGAAGCAGGGGAGTGCCAAGTTGGATTCATACCAAACTTCGGCTCTGAACTTAGCAGAGATCTACCAAACAGCAGATGACAAATACAAGTGTCAGGTTGTCATCGACACTTTTATTGGATTTGCAAAAAATCAGGGTACGCGTCTCCAATATAAGAAAGCCCAAGAAATCCTCCTACCTGCCAGTCCCATCTACGATTATTTAGAAGGCCGGATACCGCAACCGAGCCACACATACCAGATTATGGCGCAGATCACCGAGTTCGAGGAGAAAGAACGCATTAATAAAGACATCGGTGAACGCAGGACTAGACTTGGTGCAAAAATTGGACAGGTCACGGTTGAGGTCAAGCGTGAGGTGTTACGTGATAGTGATCTGGAAGACCTATACGAGAAAATCATCGACTGGAGTAACGACGATGAAATTCGGCGTCAGTACGAAAGAAAGCTTCTTCAGAGATGTCTAGAGGCTTTGACTGTTCTCCCTCCAGGAGATCAGAAGGTCGAGAAGCGTAACAAAGTCTTGAAATTGGCCAATGATATGGTCATCATCAAACATCCATACAAATTAGCATGGGATATCGCAATAGAATGGAAAGATCCAGAGAATATTCAAGAGCTAGATGTCAATATCTTGCGCCAATATTGCTCGGAATTTCCTACTAGTGGTCTTGCTCAGGTTCTGCGGGGGTTCTTGAGCAGCGAAATATCGCCATTCCCGAAGCCTCCACCTCCAGCACCTGTTCAGAGCGATGCTACATCAGACGAAAGTGAAGACGACGAGGATGATGATGGCGGAGTCTCGCTCGATGGCCCCGCGCTTCTCGAGGATCGTCTACTGATCATGACTGAAGGAATGGCAGACTCGGGAAAGTCGATTCTGGCGCATCGGCTTATGGGAGAATACTATCAGTTTCTGGAGGAGTACGAGAGCGTCGTGGAGCTCATGCGAAACGGGCGACGATTGGTGACGGAAGAGGCAAACAAGATTGGCCTCAAGTTTGCAAACTCCTCGGAGTCAATGACTGCTTTGCTCGCTACTGCCTTGGTCTTCTACCAATCGCCCAAAAATCATCCGGAAGCCAAGAATTTGTTCGACGGTCTGCTCGTGCGGAATCCCACCTCAACTCCTGCCTTGATTGGAATCGGACTCATCTATGAAGAAGAAGAAGACTACCCGGCTGCTATTGACTTCCTCAGCCGAGCTCTGGAAAGAGACTCCAGTAATATCAGAATCAGGACAGAAGCTGCATGGGTGAAAGCATTGAATGGTGATTACGTTCAGGGCAAGGAGGAGTTGGAAGAATCGCTGTCTGAAATTGACGGAAAGGATCAGAAAATGCGAGAACTACTTGCTCAAACTCAATATCGTATTGGAGTTTGCATGTGGAACATTGATACTTCGAAAGCTGCCCGAAAGGATAGGAGTGGCGCCTACTCTTACTTCTTAGCTGCCCTGAAAAGCAATCTCAACTTTGCACCGGCATACACGAGTCTCGGAATTTATTATGCCGATTATTCAAAGGACAAGAAACGGTCCAAAAAATGCTTTCAGAAGGCCTTTGAGCTATCTTCCTCGGAGGTTGAGGCGGCCGAACGATTAGCCAGGATATTCGCAGAGCAAGGAGAATGGGAACTTGTCGAAGTCGTCGCTCAACGAGTTGTGGATTCTGGAAAGGTGAGACCATCACCTGGATCCAAGAAGAAGGGCGTTGGTTGGCCGTTTGCAGCTTTGGGGGTGGCCGAATTGAACAAGTTAGAGTACGCGAAAAGCATCGTCTCCTTTCAGTCAGCCCTTCGAATGACTCCTGGTGATTATCATTGCTGGGTGGGGCTTGGGGAGAGTTACCATAATTCCGGAAGATATATTGCAGCAACTAAAGCATTTCAACATGCAGAAAAATTCGAGCAAGAGGTTGAACAACAAAAGTCTGGCGAGACATGGTTCGCCAAGCATATGCTAGCCAATGTCAAGCGGGAATTAGGCGATTACGATGAAGCAATAGAAGGGTATAAGGGCGTGCTCGAGGGACGACCGACAGAATCAGGGGTGGCCATAGCCTTAATGCAGGCATTGGTAGAAAGTGCTTGGGATGGAATCGAGAAAGGCCTTTTCGGACATGCTGTTCGACGCGCCACAGAAACGATTGACGCAGCTCTCGATCTCGTTGAAAGCCGAGCTGATGCTTTCAATTTGTGGAGAGCCGTGGGGGATGCTTGCTCCATTTTCACATGGGTTCAAAGTCACACCTCAGATTACCCACATGCCAAGGTCAAACAGCTTTTACAAGCTAAAACTGTTCCCGACGCATACAGCATTTTCGATGAAGTCGATGGCGTTGGAGTGGATGTTGCGTTTGCAAACGGGCTCTATCCTGCTGACGAAGAAGATGGACTGAACCTCACAAGATGTCTGCATGCATCCATTCTTTCACACAAGAGAGCTATCCATGCTTCAGCTCACGATATGCATGCTCAGGCTGTTGCATACTACAACCTGGGTTGGGCAGAACATCGAGCTCACATCTGTGTTGGTCCCGAGCTCAAGAAGAAATCTACGAGATACCTGAAGGCAGCTGTGCGCTGTTTCAAGCGAGCCATAGAGCTTGAAGCAGGCAATTCCGAATTCTGGAACGCCCTAGGCATGGTAACGAGCGAACTGAATCCCAAAGTTGCTCAGCACTCGTTCGTCCGAAGTTTGTTCTTGAACGAGAGAAGTGCTCAAGCCTGGACGAATCTAGGGACACTATACTTGCTGCAAAATGACTTTGCCCTTGCCAATGACGCATTCACGCGTGCTCAGTCGAGTGACCCGGATTTTGCACATGCCTGGGTCGGACAGGGTTTGCTTGCTCTCTTGATGACAGGAGACACAAAAGAAGCAAATCTACTCTTTACACATGCCATGGAGATATCTGAATCTTCTTCATTAATCACACAGCGTCAATATGCGCAATCTACCTTCGACCAAATCCTTGCATCGAAGACACCATCAAGTATCACAGAGCTTGTGCAGCCTTTATTTGCACTAAATCAATTGCAATCTATGGCTCCAGCAGATCTAACGTACCAACATCTGTCTACCTTATTTCTGGAACGGATCAACGACGTGCCCTCAGCTGTAGCTGCATTGGCCAAAATATGTACCACAGTTGAGGCCGACTACGAAGTCACAGAATCTCCTGCGTCACTCTCGCGTTTCGCTCTTGCAAAAGCAGACCTAGCTCGATCTCAATTATCTGCTGGCTCCTATTCAGATGCTATCGATAATGGCGAGACTGCTCTGCAGCTAAGTGCCGAGGATGCTGAGAACGAACTCTCAGCAGAAGCACGCCAGAAATGCCGGTTGTCTGCCCATCTGACTGTCGGTCTAGCACACTATTATTCCAGAGAGCCAGAAACCGCTTTACAGTACTTCATACCCGCCCTTAAAGAGTCAAACGGAAATCCAGATGCCGTCTGCCTGCTGGCTCAAGTACTCTGGGCGAAAGGAGACGAGGAGTCTCGCAACAAAGCTCGAGACCACCTCTTTGACTGCGTCGAGAACCACCCTGAGCACGTGCAGTCTGTGTTGCTCCTCGGAATCATTGCCATCCTCGACCAAGACAGCGAGAGTCTTGAAGCCGTCACTGCCAGCCTTCAGGATCTGCGCGCTGCTGGCACAATCAGCGATCGAGAACAGGGACAAGTGGGCGAAGTGCTTCGTGCTATTGCTGCACTATCCGGAGATAATGGCGAAAAGGAAGTCTTGACGGAGATCCAGACGGATGTGTTCTTGCATCCTAACCTTCCGCATGGCTGGGGTCGTTTGGCGGAGGTAGAGGGTGATGAGTATGCGGCGGAGATGGCGTTGAAGACAGCGCTAAAGGCTGTTCCTCCGCGGGGCGAGCTGGAAGCTGAGGATCTTTCAAGGGCGTTTGGAGGTACCGGAAAAGTTGGGGATGCACAAAGAGCGATCATGTTTGCGCCTTGGAGTAATGAAGGTTGGGTATCTTTGAGCGGTGCATTATCTAGTCGGGTTTAATGCATGACGAGAGATTTGGTGCATAGTATGCGGAGATTTTGTGTGTGTTGAATACGATGTGAAAGATGCAGCTACTGAATCGGTGTGTTGGCAATCCATTGATACTCCGAATTTTGAGCTTCGAAGGCGATGTAGTGTCGACGAGCCTCAAGTTTTGGTTCCACGACAGACAGATGCAATACCAATCTAAGGTGTGCCTTTCCACCTCTGCGAGCATGCCCGTCCCTCGGTGGCTTTTTCTCACCTTCGTTGTTCTCATCTCCATCCTTCTTTTTTGTTGGAGTACGAGCAGGCCTCGTGGGCAAAGACACCGAACGCCGACAATGCGGACACTTCCCGGGAACTACATGCTGCATTTGGGGAAGTTGGTAAATGTCTGTGGTTCCCTGGTAAGAACAATCTTGCAGATCGCACTTGAATCTGCTCCTGAACGAACAAAAGCAACCCGTGTATGTCGTTTCAAGATTACCGCACATCCTGGGGTGTCAGAGAGGTATTGAGCGTTGGTTGACGTTGGGAAGAAAGATCTCTCTGAGGTAGAATAGAATCTCTTGCTGCTGAACTTTCTGAATTTATGGGAAGGCTGTTTTGGTAGTGAACTTTGTGTTTGTGGCATCGAGAACTGCAAGACCAATGCTAGGGCCTTTGCAACTTTGATTAGACGAGTAGTTTGCTTCGTTACCTAGGTACTCAATGTCATGCTAAGCCAGGTGAGCCGTTACTCACACTTCGTCATCATTTCTTTCTTAACATCAAGCTTGATGAATTCTGTCTTCAATTACTGCTTCACATCGATTGTTCTATCTGTACATAGAACACCATAGAGTTTGCCTTACGTTCACCGTGTTGGTCCCTCGCACGAAAGTGAACTGGCATACAGGATTCATTTGCATCTCGGTGTAAAAACTATTCTCAATGGGGCCACCTCCAAAGTGAATACATCCTTTGTCTTCTCGAACAAGTCAGTGCCATCTTCGCCTGGAGCGAAGGCAATATCAAACTGAGTCACAAGCCGAGCCGTTACAGTACGAAGCTCCATCAAAGCAAGCTGCTTTCCAATACACGAGTACGTTCCTTGAAAAATGTCAGCAGATCTCATTACCGGGTTGATGGAGTTACCTAAGGAGAAGGGCATGAAGACCGCCTTATTCAGGACAAGCTCTGGTCTATCACCCCACCGGTCAGGGAGAAATTCTTTCGCTCGCTCGTAGCACGATTCCACTGCTTCTGATTAGCACCGCAATCACAAGCCAGAATTCAAACAGCCTTACGTCTGCCCATACTCCAAGTAGGGGTTGAAACTGTCACGCCTCCCGGTATAAATGTATCTCCAACCATAATCCCTTCCGGAGGTGTCTGTCTCAACAACCCACTTGGGACAGGCGGATGCAAGCGCAGAGCCTCATTGATGACTCCGTTCAGATACTTAGCATCGTGAATATCTCGCACTTCTGTCTGGGAGCCAGGAGTATAATCTGGCCCCAGTTCTTCTCGAAGTTTGGCGACTATGTGTGGTTCTTTTGCCAGGTGATAAAGTATATGAGTTAGTGCCGAGGAAGAAGTATCACTCCCTGCTACAATCACCAGGCGAGTGTCTCCCCAAAGCCATCTTGGATCCCTGACAACTGGGTCTATGTGCTCATTCTCTGCTTCAATCAACCAGCTCATTATGTCTGGTTTCTCTGGAGTATACTGCAGCCACGCTGGTTAGACGAGAAAGAACCATATATGGTATGAGTACCTTTTTGCGAGCCAGAATTTGCTTATTGGAGAACTCAACCCATTGGTCTATACCAGCAGGTTGTGGCAGTGCTTGAAAAATCGGAATCGCCCATGGAAGTGGTGTTATGACACCGAGAGGTGCCATTCCTTCTTGCAGTGCTTCGAGCCCATGGTGCTTTCTATGTCAGCATGTACCCGCATTTCTCGGGAGTCCTGACCTTCTTGCCCGAAGTAAGCATATCGAAGCTACTTCCAAATGCTAGGTCGCCCATGACATCAAAAGAGTAGAAGTTCAACCATAGAGAGATGTCGACTTCCTGGCCCGCGCGAGCCTGGAGCTGCATGATCAGGGTATCGGCATGTCCAGCAACGCGGCTTTCATAGTCACGAAGTGCTACGACATATCAGCTCTGTACATTGCGTTGGATATGCAATACCTTTTGCGCTGAATGCTCGATCCCAGACTTTTCTTCTTTTATCATGAGTTACACGGTGACGCTCCAGCTGCAATGATTTGTTTGGAAGGCCGACGACATCATACCACGCCGTCTTGGTACATTTAGAGCCAGGACCATAGATGAGAGGTATGATGTCAGGAATCGTAATTGAAAGCTCGTTAGGTCCAATTCTAGGCCAGCTTTAGTGACTTGCGGAGTTCTGACAGGAATTTCACCGACTTACCTTACGATCTCGCCATACTTCTTATGTAACCGGTCAGCCTGAACATAGTTGTCTGAGGTTTTCAGAAGACGCAGGACGTGACTGAGTTTGGTAACTTTTGCCGCGAAAGGCCCAGGGAAGTATCGAAGTGGGTGAAAGGCGATCCTGTAGACCAAGATGCTGGTAGTCAGAGCAACTACGTATGAAAATACTGCAATTATAGTCTTCTGTGCAGTGATTGTAATCGATACACTCTCCTCCAGCCTATACATGAACGCGAATACTACAAACGGTGAAGTAATGAGGAGGATGAACAAGCGAACCGCTTGCATGTGATGCTCCCCATGAATGAAGTATCCCAGATGTGAGCTCACGCCAAATACGGCGCCAAGACAGGCGATTGTTCCAAGTGTGAGCATCTCGATATTTCCAGCTCTCTGTTTGCCGTCTATTTAACGTTGGTCCAGCCTTGCAGGTCGTCGATGTCTATTGATGTCAAAATGCATGATTACATCATCCAGACGTTTTCTCTGACACGAAACGTTTCTTGGAGTTCTTGCTAAAATTATCTCAAAAGGTTCAAGCTCGTTGAATGTGGGTAGCAATTGAGCAGATGTGACTTTCCAATATACTCGAATGAAATCGAGGAGATGGTATGATCTGGAGGACGTCCCATGTAACATTTGTTTAGGTAGCCCCTCTTTCAAAAGGGGCTCGCTTAGCACCTTTTTGACCCTGTGGCAACGTTTTGAAAGTTCACCTCGAGAAAGTTGTCAAGCACCAAGAATGGTGAGGAGGGAATAACACCAGTAGTTTCCAAGAGCGTATTACTCAGAGAAAATTTTGCGAAGAAGGTAAACAGGTCGGAAATACCGGAACTCCCCATTCGGTTCCATTTCGGCCTTAGCAGCACTCCAAACAGGGGCAAAGCTCACAAAGGGCACTCAATTCCAGATAGAGCATGCAAATATCACAGCAATCCTTGTTGAGGAAACAGTACTCAGTCAAGGATAAATGAGCCCAAGGAAAAAGGTTGCACACCACTCGAGTAAACAAAGCCCCTTTTACCCCGCACTGTCACATGATCGAAGACATCCAATCTGATTTTTCGATTGCAGGAATACCTCGGGTTTGGATATTAGAAGAGGCATCTATTTCCTCCTTTTCCCAAGAAACTGTATGCTGGAGTGGCGAGATTCTGCCCTCAAAGACAGGGGTTGCCACTCAGCAGGATACCTTGGTGCCACGTGATGACTGCGCCACAATGTGGCATCGGCTAATCCTAACTTGGCAGTATTATGACGCGACGGCGAGCAACCCCTCTACCAGCAAGATTTCTTGTGCCTTTTTTCAACTGCCTGCACACGACCAACCTGCTCCCGTAACATCTAATCCATAAGATCTGAGAGGACTCAAGGTGCCTTTTGGTACCCCAGAGAA
>Ga0302140_10008967_pt1 | contig 12438 bp, 16 predicted proteins | sample I_Bog_E1_1_FD_202095 | JGI IMG/M metagenome (GOLD analysis project Ga0302140, IMG submission 202095) | Peat permafrost microbial communities from Stordalen Mire near Abisko, Sweden - I_Bog_E1_1 | ecosystem: Environmental > Terrestrial > Soil > Wetlands > Peat | place: Sweden: Abisko, Stordalen...
AAAAAAATCCTTAAAAAAAAAACTTCAAAAAACCACTTATTCAAATAATTTAAAAAATTTTACATTATATAAAAACAAATTTGTAAAAAAGAACCTCTTTGTAATTAAAAAAACTTTTAATTAAAATATATAAAAAAGATAAATTTTTTTTTTTTTTAAATAAAAAATCCTTTTGTTTTGAAATTCAAAAAATTTGGAAAAAACAACTTTTTTATTTAATTATTTGAAAAGATTTAGTTTCCCTTTTATAATAATTAAAGAAAAATTTTGAAAAATCGGAAAATTCAAATACAGGTTCCCTCAAACAACAATGAATCTAGAAAATTTGAAAAAAGCCGCAGAAAAAATGTGAGTGTTCTCCTCCCACTTACTTTCTTTTTTAACCTTCTTTTTCCATTAAAGCAAAGATAAAGTCCTCTATAAAACTCCTTTGGACAAAATGTTAAACGAAGTCACTTCTGATGAAAATTGGACAGGTAACACCAAGGTCCTGGGTGAGGTTGCGGAGCACACTTTCAATTAGTAGCATTAAATTAATTAATTTTTTCATTGAGTTTTCCAGGCATTTTTTCATTTGATTTTTAATTGATTTTTTCATTTTTTTTAATCAAAAATTCATCAAATTGTTCATAAAGCAATGATTTCAACGCCATCATGAAACATATCTGGGAGAGATTGAGTCAGAAGGGTAAAAAATGGAGGCGTATTTTGAAGGTTTCTTTAATTTTTAGCAATTTTTTCAATTCTTAACGATTTTTTTTTTATTTAGACCCTAAACCTAATGGAATATTTGACCAAGAATGGGTCGCCCAGATGCGTGGGAGAGTTCAAAGATGAAATTTATCAATTGAGGACTCTGCAAGACTTCTCCCTGTATGAGCAAACTCTTGACCGAGGGGCTTCAAGTGCCAAGACTTTTTGAAATTCTTCTTAAATCTTTAAAAATTTACAGTTAGGGAAAAAGTTAAGGAACTCATTGATTTAATCACTGACGATCAAAAGTTGGAAACAGAGAGGGAAAATGCCAAGAAAATCAGGGAAAAAATGCAAGGTAATATAAATTTTGTTAATTTTTTATTAAAAAACAAACAAAAGCTGTTGGAGGAAGCAAGTCCCTTAGTAGTGATGATCCCTTTGGATACACTGGTGGTAGCAGCAGCAACTCCAAATATGAAGGCTATGGCTCAAGCATTGGTAAGGATATTTTGTATTTTGACATTTTTAGATGATTTTTTGGAAATGAATTAAATTTTATGAATGCGGCATTTTTTTTTGCGTTTTGTAGCCAAGAAATATGAAGGTTATGGTGGAGATGCCAAATACTATGATTCAAATAATAAGGATAGTTATGACCGTTATGATCGATATGATAAATATGACAACAACAATGCCAGCAAATTCAGAAGCGACAATGATGTCAAGGAAAAGCCCAAAGAAGTACGATTTCTTTTTATAAAATATATTTTTATTTTATTTTCATTCATCATTTAGGAATATGTCATTAAAGAAAATTCTAAATATTCCAGCAACAACAACAACAATGAACCCAAGCCTGAGCCCAAGATAGAATCCCCCGGTTTTTCTTTAACTTTATGTCTAAATTAATCAAGTGTTTTTAGACCCAAAACCAGAGTTAAAGAATTTCAAGCTGCCAAAACCTGGTGAAAAGAAAGAAGACGCCCCAAAACCTCTTCCAACTCCAGCCCAAACTCAAAACATTGCTGCGATTCAGAAACCCCCTACAAACACAAGTCTCATTGATATGGAAGAAACTGTTCAATCGATCTCTAAGCCCCAAAACAATCTCTGGAACACCCCCTTTCAACAACAACCCCCACCACAAGAGCAGCAGTCTCCTGCTAATGTCAACATTTGTACTATTCATTATTTAAATAATCTTTTTAAAAGTCCTATTGATTTTAGGGCAATTTAACGTGGCCCCTCAGCAAAATAACCAGAACCCTCAAACTAATTGGAATTGGAACCAACAAGCAAATCCACAAGGCCAAAATGTCCAGCCACAATTGCAACCAATAGTTCAACAAAACCAACCATCTGTGGTTCCAGGCAACAGACCAAACCCTCAATATGACTTATCAAGTCTAAATATGAATGTTAATAATTCACAAACCCAACCCCAACTCCAACAATCACAAACTACACTCACTAACTCTGCAAATCTGCAACTTGATCTCAACAACTCAGCCAAGAAAGCCAATATGTTGGTGAACCCTTCAAATGATGAGTTCGACAATTTCCAAACAGCCAACACTGACAATAAGAAGCAACCGGCCAACGTAACTTTTTTTTTTTAACTAAATACATTAAATCTTACCACACCCTCCAGGCTTATAAAAGCTTTAACGACGTCGAAACCAATCTTATCAATTTGAGTGATTTGAGCAAAGATGACAAGGTGAAGAAAACTTCCGAAAAGCCAGCAATTCAATCCAAATCCGAGTTCAATGATCCTTCCATGCTCCTGACAACTCAATTCGACTTAGAGACATTCTCTCTTTCAATGAACAAAGGGCCTGCACCAGGTCCCATTAATACGAGACCTTTAGGAAACATGTATGGTAGTGGGATGAATCAGCACCCAATGTACAATGGAATGGGAGGAATGGGAAATATGGGCCAAATGGGATATATGGGCCAAATGGGACCAATGAGTCCTTTGGGGCCCATGGGCCAAATGGGACCGATGGGCATGGGAGGACAGATGGGTAATGGACAGATGGGTATGGGACAGATGGGTATGGGACAAATGGGTATGGGACAAATGGGTATGGGACAGATGGGAATGGGACAAATGGGAATGGGTCAGATGGGTGTGGGACAGATGGGAATGGGACAGATGGGTGTGGGACAGATGGGTATGGGACCGATGGGAATGATGGGACAGAGCAATCTGGGAATGGGCATGGGAATGAATACAGGATTAGGTAAATCAAGGATTTATTTGAAGGGAACTAATATTTATTAGGGTATGGAAAGAAATAAAGAAGAGGTGAGGCATTGATAATTTTACGGATTGACTATGATTAATAAAATTTCTCGATTTTTTTTTGTTTTTCCGAAATTAAAATTGAACAAAGCTGAAAAATTATCTTAAATTTTTTATTTAATTATAATAAAAAAACTTAGTGAAAACTCTAATTTTTTTTTTTTGCGCCTAAATAAAAATTTCCCGTTTTTTATTAAAATATAAAGACAAAATCGGATTTCTTTAATAATAAACTACAAACTTTCATAAAATGTTTTCAAATCCTACACCTAAGAGTCAACAAAGTCAAAATCAAGGAATTCCATCAATTCGAAATATTTTTATTGCTGATCAAGAAAATTTCCAACTAACTCCAGGAAAACTTAATTTTTGTTTGGAAGATTTTTTGGAGTTTTTGAAACAAAAACAAAACATTCAGAAACCTGAACTTAATGAAAAAACTCATTCAGACCTAATTTGCCAAACTAATATCAAAATTCCGAATGATATTCCAGAATTCATCAACCAAAACGTAAAAATATTCCCCAAATTTATCCTATTAAAATAATTCTTATAACTCATTAACAATAAGGAGACAATCATACAAGACAATAAAGAAGTTCCTCAAGAAGAAGTGGAAAATGCTAAAACAAAAGAAGTGGAAATAAACAATGAAGCGGTAAAACTTAAAATTCAATCGAAACAATTGAAGAGGGCCAAAAAAAACATTATTTTTCATCAAAGATAGGTGCAGCGATTCGACCTGGTATGGAAAATGTCTAGATTATAAGCCTTGTCATGGAAGATGTACCGGAAAGCGAATAGTCAAGAATATTAATAATCAGCTTGTCGCAGAAATTAATGATTTAAAAATCACGAAAAAATGCGATATCCCTTATGAGATGCACAATTATGCAAAAAAAAAAATTATTGTCTCAAAATAGTTTTTAAAGTGCTTATTAAAAAAAGCCCAAAAGCCACGAACCAAGAAATCACAGATCAGTTTAATGAAATTTTTCCTAACCACCCCTGTCTTTCCAGCAAAACCCTTTCTTCTTTAAGGCAAAACGTAATCAAAAAACTTAATTTAGCTCAATGCCTCAATCTCAAGAAAAAAAACTTGATAATTTAAAAATACATTCCAATGAGGAATTTTCTAGTCGGACAGTTGCTTGACTGAAATTTGTCGATTGCTCGGAACAAAATCTATGATAGAAGGATGTGCCGATAAAAATATCTCTCAAATTTTCATTGACGGGACATTTAAAGCGATAGTCAATGGCTATAAGCAGATGGTGGTGTGCCTCGGGATGATACGAAAAAAATAATTAAACCTCTCTTTTTTGGTTTGCTTCAGTCTAAAAATCAGGAGGAGAAATAGATCAAGAAATTTTAGATTGGAGTGACTTTTGTTATTTAGATAAAAAAAGGAAAGTTGAGTTTAATTTTGGTAGAGAAAAGAAAACCAAATTTGAATAAATTTCGATATCTAATAGAAAAAAATAGAATATAGGAAGACATGGCTTAAAAAATTTTAAGTTTTGAATTTTAATTTATTTGGAAATAGTTTATTTTTGCTAGTCAAAAGCAAAATATTTTTATCGAAAACTAATATAAATAATATAGAAAAAAAAAGCATAAAATTAGATCGAAAACAATAGAAAAATAAAATTTGAAAAAAAAATTTATATGAAGTGCCAAAATATGGCAAAACTTCAAAATAAGTTTTTTTAATTATAGGAATCATTTTTATTTTGGAAAAAAATATTTTTCACTAAAAGTCTTGTTAATTAATTTTTTTTTAACATATTAAAAAAGAAATTTTTTCAAAAAAAAAGTTTGAATGAGAATTTAAAACAAAGAAATAAGAAGGTTTAAAACAAATTTTAATATTTATTCTCTTTCGCTTGCATTAATGTTTGCAAATATCCAGTCACAATGCTATCCAGTCCTCCTTTATTGATTTTCTTGATTTCCTCACCCAATTCAGTCACAATTCTAAGCTTCAAGTCCCCTACATACTTTATAAAAATAATAATTATATGATAAATTACTTGATTTTATGCTTAAATTCAATAAGCCTTTAGCCGCAATTCTTTCTCCTTCTAAATTTTCTTCATTCCTTAAATGAAAAAGCAATGTTTCAATTCCACTATTATAAACAATTTGTGGTCTCAACGAGTCCTTGAGACATAAATTGGCAATGGCAGTCAATGCAGAATTCTTGAAATCATAGCTTTTCTTTTTGGAGAGCGAAGTTTCCAGTAGAAACTTGATGTGATTTTCGAACTGAAGGTCATAATTATTGAACTCATTAACATTAGGATCTGACAGTTCAGCTAGGATTTTAACCCCTAATTCTTGTAATCGCACAAAAGGACATGAGATCATTGAAATTAAGGTTGGAACATCCACTCTAAACTTCCCCATTGTTAAATGATTTTGCAACAGATTATAAAAAATTGTCTGCAATTTAGAACTTTGTAATGAAAAGCCTTTTAATAATCTTGCGACGATCTTATTCTGAAGTCCATCAAGTGCTCTTGCTTCTGTTAAGTATTTATTAATAGTCTCAAAAATTTTTATTTGAGAGGGGAGGTATTCAGGAGGTAGGTTGATTTCTATGAGGTTCATGCATTTTAAATAAGCTTCTTTGTTTTCAATTATGGAGTCTATGATGTTCTCAATGATAGGGTCAATGTTTTGAATGGCGAAGATCAGCATTTCCTTTGAACTTTCAGGGCTCAAGAGGTTCACAAAGTCGTTTATTAGGTTATTGTTCGCATTGTTTTGCAAATTGCCACCAGTGTTATTTTTCTTCTTTTGATAAGTTTGAACATTTTTATTGAGAAAATCGTCGTTGTCTTTGTTGTTTCTATAATTTGGGTAATTTTCTTCCCTTTTAAACGCTTTTGAAAATTCGTCTGCTTTATTAAAATTCCTCACATTTTCTTCCTCTGTCTTGAATTCTCGTTCTCTATTTCTAATTGTCTTATTGGTAGTTGGTTGATATAAAGACCCTCCCGTATTTTGGTTTTCAAAGAAAGGATTTTGATTATTGGGAGTTAGTTCTCTTTTTATGGGTTTTGATGCAGTTCCCTGAATGGATCGGGAGATGGGTCTTGGTTCATAGAAGTTTTTGAACTCCCCCTTCGATAAATATGTTATGATTTTGATGATTCTTGATCTAGTCTGTGCTGAAATAAAATCTAACTTCGAAATGTTCATCAAATTGTTGATTATGAATGCAGATTTGAATTGTTCGCAAAACAAAGCTTAGATTTTTTTATCAAGAATGTATTTTTATTAATAAATTACCAGACTTGCTGAGACTTTCCAATAAATCCACAGTTGCTGACAAAAGAAAATTATCATTTGACACGAGGTCTGCGATCCAATAGTTAATAAGAGTTATCGTTAGGTTAAAAATCAAAGCATTCGATCGGTCCTCAAAAATATTGAGTCTTTCAGTGGAGAACACTTTATTAAGAATCACAGCAATATTATGAACGATCACACGACTTTGACTGAATCCCAATGGGATCAAAGAAACCAAAATTTCCGTTGAGTTTTCATAATTTTTATATGAACAATCAGCTAGTTTAGAACAAATATTCTGTTGAATACTCTTAAGCATGAACAACAGTTCCTGAATATCTGTGGTCAAATGCATTTCAAGGTTTTCTATATGGAAAACTTTAAGAATCAGAGGAAGTTTCTTAACAACCTGCGTTCTCAGGAGAAAAACCTTCGGGAATCGCATAAATCCGATCGCCATTTTTTAATAGCTCGAAAACATACGAACTATTAGATAAGGAGTATCCAAATTCATCCTCAAGCTTCCCACAAATAAAAGTTGGCTCTTTGGGAAAAAGGTCAGAGAACTCTTTTTCCATTTGTCTTTTCAACATGGAAATTTTGATTCCGGCTTTGAATGGAAATTACAAAAATGTCTTAAAAAAAGAATTCTTATCAACATGAAGTCATGAGAATCATTTTCTTGTATTCGATGTTCGAGTCCAAGGATTTTTTCAATGTGACGTAAAGACGGATGTTGTCAAGGGGCTTGTTGAGGGGAGGTGATGGTAGTTCTTTCATATCGACGGATTTGAACTCAGGAAAATCATGGTCGATATGAGGGAAATTACCTGGAGCGGGGCGGTAAACAGATATGGAATCTTCATTTGGTAGATTTTTGTTGAAAAGGAAATCTGTGGAACGATGAGACATTTAAAATGAATATGTTTTTTTGAAGTTTTAATTTTAGAAGAAAAAAAAATTCATAATTTTGCTAATTTTGTTTGTTTGTTTGTATTATTGCATATTTATGAAAAATGATGATAAGAGGAAATAAGAAAAAAGTATTTTGGTTCTAAAGAAAATATATATAGCTTCAATGTTGACTTTCTATTCTGATATTATCATTCATTTTTTTTTTGTTATCGTTTTAAAAATAAATATGGATTTATTTGCGTAATTTTCCAAAAAAATGAAGAGATGATGTGTTTTTTTAATGGAAATATTTAAAAAAACGAAAATGAACTTATTTTTTTCAGAATTTGTTTAAAAGATGAGATATTTTTAAATATATGAAGGTTTTTATAAGGTCAACTTAATGTTTTTAGGTTCCCATCTTTCAGAGGCAAGACCTCTTATTTGGATCTTTGTCTCATTTTCCTTCTTTTACGTTTTAGCCTATGTTTTAAGAAAAGTTAAGGTCATTAAAGGAAATAAATTCGAAGAGTTATACCTTCTCATCCTTTTCTTTCTCCACTTATCTCTCATTTGAAATGGCTGCTTTTTGTTTTAATATATCCAATTAAAAAAATATAAAAGTATCCAAGGTTTTTTTTAATTTAAAGCTTTTTTTTTTATAGAGAAATAAAATTTAATTAAGGTCCTTTATTTCGTTAATTAAAACTCATAGTCCAAAATCGGACTTTCTAATGGATTTAAATTAAGGGTATCGATGAAATTTTGTTGAATCAAGTCCAATTTTCTTCTAGATTCTGCCAGGAAATCCTCATATCTCAACTTTGCGTATTCCTTGGTGGCATTTTTCACGAATTCAAACATCATCTTCCTTAAAAGAAGTCCTGCTTTCTCATCATTTATCAAGAAAAAACCTTTGAATTTTTCCAAATTCGGACAAAAGGAAAAAACATTTAAGTTTTGATGATCAATTTCTAAGAAAATTATTAGAAAAACAATAACAGTATTAAATAAATTGACCTGAAGCATTTTTCTTTCTAGTCTTATACTCTTCTCCATTATAAAATTCTATTTTCATCAAACTTCCATTATCATTTTGCAATTCCCTGGTTAAAGGCACTCTTAAGTTTATAATTCCATTGATTTTGATTCGTTCTTCAATTTCATTTGATCCATAAATCAAATTTACCTTTGATTTCGCAACTTTCCGCTCTTTATCTTCAAGGATCGTCTCTTTACTTGGAATAAGAAGCTCCAGAAATCCCTTTATGAGGCAACGATATATTTTTTCATTGAGTTTTTGGCTTTCTTTTAACTTTTCTAAAGAGGAATAATTTGTGAATAGGAGGTCGTCCACAGATAGTAATTCTAAAAGGGGATCTTTGGAATTTTGCGGAGATTCATCATTGTTTTCTTTATTTGAGACACCAAACAAAGTCTCAATTTGTTCCTTGTATTTCATATTGATCGCCAAATTTAAAGGAGTTGTGAGTTTTTCTGATAAAAATTGAGTAATTAGTTTCATCAACTAGAGGAAAAGGCTTTTTTGATGAAAATAGGGAAAAAGAAACTTTTTTTTCATTGAAGATTAGAAAATCATCTGTGTCAAATTTTTTTATAAGACTTTTATATTCCTCGTTTAAGGTGTCAAAAGTCAGCCACAAATTTCCAAAAAACCCTCCAAAGATTCCCACTTTTTTAATTTTATTCAAGAAAATTAAATAAAGAACAACCAAAGGGTTTCGGAGGCTCTTCTCCGTAAACATCATCAAATTGCAAATCCATGAAATTGGGACTTGATACTGATGTCTCCTTAATACTCTGTTGGACTTGAACTGATTGACAAAAATAATGTAAAATCTAAATTTTTATATTTTTTTGACTATAATGAGCTTTCATTTCGCCAAAATGCTTGTGCAACAATACCAATTCATGATGTTTTTGCCTTTCCTCGACTTTTCTCTGTCCAAAAACTTCTTTATCAATAAAATTTTGAATTCTTTTACTTGTTTTTCATAGATTTTTCTTTTCTCCTTCTCAATTAAATCTTCCTTTCTTTTTACAAATGAGAGTCTATGAGTTTTGATAAGGTTTTCTTGGGTTTCTTTAAAGAAATTTTCGAAGTTTTCTTTCATTTGGTTTTCTTCATAAGCAATTTCATCAAAAGTTGTTTGGATGAGCCAAGGCAAGAGATTTAATCTTAACATGAGCTCGAATTTTGGTTCCAAATGGCCTTTTTCTTTCAAGTCCTTTATCACATTATCTTTCAGAGAAAAAAGGCAATGTTTGCTTAATTGATGAGCTAAAATTTTCTGATGTCCGATTTTCAGTTGCTTTACTTGAAATGTAGCCTGTTGGATTCTTTCCTCCTATGTTTTTTTTCATTCTAAATTAATTTAATTTTATTTTACTTTTTCATTTTGTATTCTTTGGAATGCTTTCTCCATCTTTAATAATTTTATTAGTTCGATATTCCTTTTGCTCAAATAGGCTTCCTTTCATATTAAAATTTTTATTTATGAACTTAATATGGGGAATTATTATTCTAAAAATTTATTTAATGATTTTTTTTTTTTGACGTTTGGAAGTGGGTGGAGTTTATTTATTTCATATTGATTAATATTTTTTGAAAGTAAAAAAAACCCTTCTTTACTTTTTTTGCTTTCAATGTTTCTTTTTCATATTCATTTGACAATTCATTCTTACTTTGTTCCATTGCATTTGCTAATAAAACTTGTAAGATGGGCTCTACCTTTACTGTTTTTCAATGAAAAATTTAAAAATGTTGTTAACTTCTATGTCAAAATCTGTTAGTTCCTGATCATAAACCTGTGTTGAAATATCTATCCCTCTTATTTCTGCTCTATATTCTGGAACCAACTATCATTATCAATAACATAAATACATATTCTTAATATAACTGATTTGTCTTCGTAATAGTAACGATGTTCTTCTCTCAATATTTCAGTTTGTTCTTCTAATTCTTCATAGTGATTAGGCTCCTCTTTGATTTCATTGTGTGTAACAGAACCCATATTAGTCTCCAAATCTGAAATTATGTTATCTGATCCTTTTTTAAGGGTATCTATGCTCTGATTGTATTTTGATGGCATCGTTTCGAAACTTCCAGAAGGAGACTAAAATAAAATAACTAATTTGATTGTATAAATGATTTTTTTGCTTTGTTATGAGTTTTTATTATTTTTTCCATGTTGTAGTTGTTTTCTGGAGGCATATTTCTTTTTACAATTGCTGTTTTATGGTTCTTATGAAAAAAATTTAACGCACTTGTCTCTGAATTTTCCTTTTGGTTCTATCGTTTTTGGGGGTGCTGTAAACTTTTGTACTAGACTCACGAAATTTTCACTTTCTTTCTGTCGATAAGACATGAATGATGACGAAAATTAATGTAAACGGTGTTTTTTACGAATTTTTATTTACAAAAAAAATAATTTCTTTCTTAAAACAATTTTTTAAAAAATTATTTTCACCCTTTAATTAAATATTCCTTCAAATCGAATTTGTCCTCCGGATAAAAAGAAGCCAAAATTGTTCTTTTATTATAAGTTCTTCCTCCCAAATAATGTCTTGCTCTTTTCGCAGGGATCAAATAAAGGAATTTCACAAACACTTTCCCCACTGCTGGTCCTGCCAAACCGGTTGTTAGATCAGGTCTTGGAATTTCGATTTTTTCAATATTTCCAAATTTCAAACATTCCTAAAAAAACTTAACTTATTTATTTGAATTTTTGTTAAAACCTCTTTTATATCCTCCATTAAGTCTTGAAAATAATCCTCTTCTAAAAGATCTTCCAAAGAAGCCTAAAATATTTCATTTAAATTAAAAATGATAAACTGAATAAATTCACCATATTCAAAAACTGAACGACTCTTGAAGGTGTCATAGCACTCAAGGGGATATTCAACATGATCTGAATACTGGCGTCCCTGATATTCGGATAAGACCCCAAAAAAGATCCACTCTTCATAAAAAAAATAAAAAAATTCATAAAAATTTGCTAAATTTACACTATTTGACGGCTGTTTCGTCTGGACAACTGAAAGACTTTTATTAGCTCCTGTTGAAGCCCTTTGAACCTTAAGTTTCTTATCACCTATTTCCAACATATTTAGTCCCTTGATAGCTTTATCAGTGACTTTTGTATCAACATATTCAAAGAAACAATAGCCCTTGGAAACCGGCTGGCCAGACGATGAGTCTTTAACCAGATTGAAATATTTTAGCATGCCGTAGGATTCGCATAATTTTCTTACATCTTCATCTTTCAAATATGTCGGCAAACCTCCCATATAGATTTTGTTGTCGAATTCAGTTGGGTTCGTCACGATGTTCCCGAAAGGATCGGCAGTATCCTTTTTCTCGTAAATCGACTCAAAAAATCCTTTGGGTTTTTTTATCTAAAAAACAAATTTGAAATGCTATGAAATTTTAATAGGAACCATTAGCTTAAACCCTTGGTATTCAAGATTTTCCAACCCACTACAAACCCGCTTCCATTCCTTGTTATTGAATTCGATTATAGCAAAATTCTTCGTTTCTCCAATTTCTAAACTTTTGACTGGTGTGGCCGACCCCGCTTTTTTAAACAAATAAAACTTAATGATTAATAAAAAAGTTACCAAAATTTTGCTTCAAACTTATCAATAATGTATTGAAATATTCCCTCATTTCTTCTAATGTTACGTTAATTGGGATATTGGCAATGATGAGAGTCAAAGAACTGCTTTCGATTGATGCGTATTTTTCTTTTAAGAATTCGGGAATGTTTTTGCTCTCCCAAACTTTGCTTTCTTTGATTTTTTTCCTAAGTTCTTCTTCTTCGTCTAATTTTTTTTCCTGTGATTTTTCATCGTTTTTCACTTTCTTCTTTTTCTTCTTTTTCTTCTTTTTATCTTTGTCATGCTTATCAGCGTTTTCACTTTTGTGAAAGGCATCGTCATGTTTACGTTTTAAATTTTCTGATGAATGATGGTCTTTTTTTGGCTCTTCTTTTTCTTTTGCTGGTTCTTCCATTAAAAAAATAAAATAGAAAAATCCAGAAATATTTGATTTATAAAAAACAATATATATTTACATTAGAAATTAAATTTGGGTGAATTTTTTAAAAATTTATATTAATGGAGATTATTGTTTTTTAAAAAAATTTAAATTCCAAATTTGAAAAAATTCAATTAAAATCGTCATGAACTTCATTATTAATTTTGGAATTTTTAAAACA
>Ga0302140_10008968_pt1 | contig 12437 bp, 10 predicted proteins | sample I_Bog_E1_1_FD_202095 | JGI IMG/M metagenome (GOLD analysis project Ga0302140, IMG submission 202095) | Peat permafrost microbial communities from Stordalen Mire near Abisko, Sweden - I_Bog_E1_1 | ecosystem: Environmental > Terrestrial > Soil > Wetlands > Peat | place: Sweden: Abisko, Stordalen...
GCTCGCCATTGTTGCCCGTCAACGCGTCGGCCAAAGCCGAAATCGAGCGTCTGCTGTTGCAAATCCGTAATTAGCTCGTTGATCGCGTGGCGACCAATGATTTTTGGTTGATTTCGCCTCACTCTACCTACTGTTTTCATTGATCAACTTATAAGTTCTGAGAGTTTCTTGAATAAAATTCCTTAATTGACCCACATGTTGGGACCAATTACGGAATTTACCCCCTACTTATGCGGCTATAAGCCTGAGCAGTAACCACTTCGGTGCAGTATCGAACATAGGCGTTGCTAAGTGGCTATAATTATCAGTTGAACGAAAGAGTTGTTCTTTCCGGAAATTCAAGTGAAGGGAATCCCGCCACATGGCGATTGGAGACCTTGCTCTGGGTCAAGAACAGAGCAAATCAGCAGTAGAAGACGCTACCAAACGCGTCGTAAATGACTTCAGCATTCAGGTCGCAACGGTCAACGGGTCCGGTTCGCAATCGGCCAATAGCGTTCTGCTGAAGAGCATTTTTGGAATGGGCGTTCCCGTCAGCGGGAAAAACCTGTTCCCCTCAAATATTGCCGGACTGCCTACCTGGTACACCATCCGCGCCAGCAAAGACGGATACGTTGCCCGCAAAAAATACATCGACATCCTGGTTGCGATGAATCCGGAGACCGCGCGCGAGGATATTCTGGCGCTGCCGACCCACGGCGTTGCGATCTACGACGAAAGCCTGAATCTAAAACAGTATCGCGATGATGTAGTTTGTTATCCGGTCCCGTTCGACAAGATCACGGCTGCAGTCTGTCCTGAGGCCAAGCTTCGTAAGTTGGTTCGGAATATGGTGTATGTCGGTGTTGTTGCACATCTTCTCAATATCGATATGTCTGCCGTGGAAGGCGCGCTGAAGAAGCAGTTCGCCAAGAAGCAAAAGGCGCTCGATCTGAATTTCGGTGCGGTCAAGGCCGGTGCGGATTATTTCATTGAGCATCTCACCAAGCAGGACCCGTTCTTTATCGAGCACATGGACGCGACCGCGGGCAAGATCATCATCGACGGTAACGCCGCCTCCGGACTTGGCGCAGTGTTTGCAGGTGTTACGGTAGTTGCCTGGTATCCAATTACACCGTCAACTTCAGTAGTCGAAGCCACCATTGAGTACCTGAAGAAGTTCCGCGTAACGGAAGATGGCAAAGCGACATTCGCGGTGGTTCAAGCCGAGGACGAACTGGCTGCTATCGGCATGGTGCTGGGTGCAGGCTGGTCGGGTGCGCGCTCCATGACCGCGACCTCGGGCCCTGGCATTTCGCTCATGGCGGAGTTTTCAGGGCTGGGCTACTTTGCCGAGATTCCTGGCGTGATCTTCGACGTACAGCGTACCGGTCCATCCACAGGAATGCCCACCCGCACATCACAGGCAGATCTGCTGTCCACAGTCTTTCTTTCGCACGGCGACACCAAGCATGTTGTCCTCTTGCCTGGTTCAGTGAAAGAGTGCTTCGAGTTTGGATACTCGGCTTTCGATCTGGCCGAGCGCCTGCAAACTCCGATCTTTGTTCTCTCGGATCTCGACCTGGGCATGAACAATTGGATGTCAGAGCCGTTTACCTATCCTGACAAGCCACTCGATCGCGGCAAGGTTCTCACCGCCGACGATCTAACTCGTCTGGGCGGTTTCTCACGATATAAAGATGTAGACGGCGACGCAATCGGCTACCGTACGCTGCCGGGTACGGATCATCCCAAGGCTGCTTATTTCACGCGTGGTTCGGGCCACAACGAACACGCCGGATACACCGAAAAGCCTGAAGATTACGTCAACCTGATGGAGCGGCTGGCAAGGAAGTTCGAAACCGCCGCCACTCTGGTTCCCAAACCAGTCATCGAACGCAACGGGACATCGAAGATCGGCATCATTGCATACGGCACTTCGCACTATGCCATTCAAGAGTCTCTCGATGAATTGAAGAAGAATTACGATCTCGACGTCGACTACCTTCGTGTTCGCGCTTATCCCTTTACAGATGAGACTCACGAGTTCGTCGCTTCCCACGAACGTATTTATGTTGTCGAACAGGATCGCGACGCACAATTGGCCAGCCTGCTGAAACTGGATCTGGCCGCAGAACAAGTGACCAAGCTGCGCAGCATTCTGCACTTCAATGGACTACCGATGGATGCGCAGTCGGTGACAGATGAACTCGTCACCAAGGAGGGCCTCTAATCCATGGCAACAGCGACAGCAACACCACCAAGCACTCCGGGGCCCAAGGTCAATCGTCTGGGACTTCCAGTAATCGAGTATCGCGGCGGTAAAACGACACTTTGCGCGGGTTGCGGACATAACGCAATCTCAGAGCGCATTATCGATGCGATGTTCGAGATGGGAGTGCAACCTGAACGATTGATGAAGCTCTCCGGCATTGGCTGCTCGTCGAAAAGCCCTGCCTACTTCATGAGCCGTTCGCATAGCTTCAACAGCGTTCATGGACGTATGCCTTCTGTTTCCACGGGTGCTATTCTTGGCAACCATACGATGAAGGCTCTTGGCGTTTCCGGCGATGGCGATACAGCTTCAATCGGCATGGGGCAGTTCGTACATCTGCTTCGACGTAACCTGCCGATGATTTACATCATCGAGGATAACGGCGTGTACGGCTTAACCAAAGGTCAGTTCTCTGCGACAGCCGACATCGGTTCTAAACTCAAGACCGGCGTGATCAACGATTTGCCTCCGATTGATACCTGCTCGCTTGCTATCCAGTTGGGAGCGACTTTCGTTGGCCGCTCGTTCTCTGGCGACAAGAAGCAATTACTGGGCATGCTCAAAGCGGCGATCGCACACAAGGGAACTGTGATGCTGGACGTCATCAGCCCCTGCGTTACCTTCAATGATCACGAAGGATCGACGAAGAGCTACAAGTTCATGCAGGAGCACGATGAACCCATCAATGAGATAGGGTTCGTACCGAGCTTTGAAGATATCGAGGTTGAATACGACCACGGTACGACGCTCGATGTTCGAATGCACGACGGTTCCAGCCTGCGTCTACGCAAGATCCGCGAGGATTATGACCCGACTGACAAGATCGGTTCAGTCAAGACGCTGATGGAAGCTCACGAAAAGGGAGAAGTGCTGACCGGCATCTTCTATGTAGACACTGAGAAGCCGACCTTTACTGACCTTCTCAATCTAGTTGATCAGCCGCTTAGCTCACTTCCTGAGTCCGTTATTCGCCCGTCGAAAGAAGTACTCGACAAAGTGATGGCTGGCCTTCAGTAGATCGTCCCTTCAAGGCAAATGAAAAAAGCCTCGCGCTATGCGGGGCTCTTTTCATTTGGAATACACTTTTTAAGGGCTAGCGAGTTACCGGGACAATACGGACGCCCAGAGCGTTAAGCTTGCTGCGGGCTTGGAGTGCTTCCGGGGTCTGCGGATGACGCTGAATCAGCGAGCGCAGTTCATGCACACCTGCATCCCTCTGATTTAGCTGAATCAGAGCGAGGCCTTTGCGAAGCTGTGCTGTGGGCGCCCTCCGGTTTCCTGGAAAGCTCTCGAGGACCGCATTATAGGACTTGACCGCATCTTTGTACTTCCCCTGCTTGTACGCAATTTCGCCGAGATAGAACTGGGCGTCGCCCGCTAGATCGTCCTGCGGGTAGTACTGCAGCACATCACCAAATTCCGAGGAGGCCAAGTCATACTTCGCGGCGTTGTAGTCACGGAGGCCACTCTGATAGGTGTCCTGTAGGGGAGGAGCCTGTTGACCTGCGCCAGCCGGAGCGGGGCTTGAATATGCTGGAGCCTGGGATGCACCAGAGTTGTCAGGCATAGGCTGCCCACCAAGTGGCTGACCGACCTGCGGTTGTTGAGGCATGGCGCCCGCCGCAGGCTGTGACTGGATGTTCTGTAGCTGGGATTGGATATCCTGGAGTTGCTTGTCCAGTTTAGCGATTCGCGTCTTCATCTCATCTATCGAATCGTTGAGAGACTGCACCTGGCCAGAAACAGCATCCAACTTGCCTCCGGAGGCTTCGCTCTGAGCGTTCATCTTGAGCTGCATAGCTGAGATGGTGGCGTTCATCTGGTTCACGCTGTCAGTGCTTTGCTCTACAAGATGCTGCACCAGTCCAAAACGCGAATCAACGGTGGACTGCAAGCGCTGGACCATGTCAAGCAATTGCTGCACCTGGGTTTGCAGCTCAATCATTTCCTTTGAAGCAGCATGGGCCGGGAGGGGCACGAAAAGAAGTGCCGCCACAAGTAGCGCTGGGAAGCGAAGTCGAAGTATTCGTTGCATCAGGTTTCTCACATTCTCTTTGTGAAGGAGATAGCGGCAACCGGGCCTACATTCCGGTTGCCGCGTATGATCCATTGTAGCGATTTGATCTGACTTCGGAACTACCGCTCGTTGTTACCGATCAATCGTGAAGCCTGCACGGCGATTTTGTTGCCAGCACTCTTCGGTGGATTCAGTGCAGAATGGCTTTTCTTTACCGTAGCTCACAACGCGAAGACGATCAGCAGCGATGCCGGCCTGCACTAGCGCCTGCTTGACCGAGTTTGCGCGGCTCTGGCCGAGCGTTAGATTGTACTCGTTAGAACCACGTTCGTCGCAGTAGCCGCCAATCAGCACGTGGATATTAGTGTTGGTGGCCAGATACGCAGCAGCTTTGGAGAGAGCAGCTTGATTCTCAGGGCGTACGTCGTAGCTGTCGTAGTCGAAGAAGATGTCCTGTACATTGGCCTTGAACTGCTCATCGGCCGTCATGTTTGATGCCGAGGAATCCTGCGGTACGGCTACTGCCATCTGGGCAGAATTGACAGTTACACGCGCGGTCGCATCGGCAGAGCCACCGTCGCCACGAGCAACCAGATGATAGCTGGTTGAAGTGGTAGGAGTGACTGTCCTTACTCCAGAGCTTGGAACATCGCCGATGCCGTCAATCGAAATACTCGTCGCGTCGGTGGTACGCCAGGAAAGTACAACCTGATCGCCAGCAGTAATGGATGAGGGAGTTGCCGTTAGTTGTGCCGTTGGGGTGGGGCCTGAGAGCGGAGGTGCAGAACTTGACGAGGATGCATGCTTCTTGCTGCAACCTGCGATGGCAGCAACTGCCACAAGTAGAACCAAGGCGGATCGTGTGCGACTGAGGGCACGATATTTGGAGTTCAAGTTTTTCTCCTTAAAACGAAATTTGTGGATCGGTTTGCCGTGCAAGGCGCCGGAAAACATCTTCGGAGCCAAAATTACTTCCAACTCCAGTTTGGCATAAAGTTCTTGCCCGAGTGGGTGAGTTGGTGCTGTTCAGTGCCGTCGGCGAGCATTGTCCAGATCTCGGTATGACCGCCTACCGCGCGCTCAAAAACCAGGTGACGCCCATCGGGTGACCAGCTCGGGAAATCATTACTGCCTGCATCGTGCGTAAGTTGCAGCCAGCGTTTGGACGCGATGTCCATGACATAAATATCCTGTCCGCCTGGTGCTCCAGGGCCGTACTTGCGATTCCAGCTAAAGGCGAGGAATTGACCGTTCGGTGACCACGACGGCGAAATTGCGTAGCCGCCATCAGTCAGGCGCTGTACGTTCGCGCCATCCGTATCCATGGTGTAAATCTGTGGAAGTCCCGTTCGTCCGCTCACCCAGGCAATTTGGGAGTTTGTTTTCGGATTCCATGTAGGGGACACGTCGGGTCCGCGGAATGAAGTCAGTTTGCGAAGATTACCACCGTTGCTGTCGCATACCCAGATTTCAGGATCGCCGGAGCGGGAAGAAGAGAAGGCGATCTTTGTACCATCACCTGACCATGCGGGCGATAGATTGCTGCCACCGGCTATTCCTGCGGGGAAGCTAACGGGGCGGCCCAAGTCCATAGAGAACATGCGAATCGTCCAGCCCTCTTTCCCTAACGACGAAAATGCCAGCCTGCTGTTATCTGGTGAGATGCGTGGCGAGAGCGAAATGCTGCCTTGCTTGGTAACAATATGCTGATTTTGCCCATCGTAGTCCATCACCCAGATTTCTTTAGAACCAGTGCGGGAGCTAGCAAAAAACAACTTGGTCTCGGCGATACCGTTCAGGCCTCCACCCAGTTTGGCGATGATCTCGTCTGCGAAGCGATGCGCAATAAGGCGAGCGTTGTCCTGGTTGGCGGTTTCGTTGTATTGCTTACCCAGGATCTGAGGACTCCCTGGGTTCTTTGCATCCAGCACCCATCCGTAAACACTCAAGCGGCCGTTGGTGCTGGATAATGCTCCGAATGCAACAAAAGAAGCATTCGCAGGATCAGCGGCCCATTGCGGCAGGCTTATTTCCTGTGGAGAGCCAGGTGTCACGGCAGGAATCATGCTCTTCGAGACCATATCGAAGATGCCAGCATTGGTGAGGTCGTTGTAAAGTGTCGCATCAAACGTCGACTTGAGCGAAGGAGTCTGCGGATCGGATCCGACGGGCTTGAAATCTGCTGCGGCAATACGAATTCGCTGTTCAGTCAGGTTGCTGCCGGTCCGAATCCAGTCCTGTGCGCGAAGGGTCGGACTGATTGCAACAAGTGTGACCAGAGAGAGTAGCCAAGGAAGAGATCGGGGAAGCTTGCGAAGGAAAGCAATCATGCGGGGAAAGTCCTTCTCCTGGATAATCCAGGATGAATGCAGCCAATAATCAAGTAGCTTTGGCGTCTGATGAAATCCGGAACACGCCTGATTTCTCATACAACCTAGTACTCACAATAATAAGAGACGTTGGGGGGCGGGTCGCTAGGTGGCGAAGGAAGCGGCCCAAAAGTGTCAACCCTCTGTTCGGCTCGCAGGCAGGCCCTGTCCAGGGTTGGACTACCGCTCGACCGGTCTAACTTGGCATCTACGCCCGTGCCATCTCGCCGGATCACCCAGGTGATATATGTGCGAGATCCAGCGGGCGTGCGCGGGTCCACCTCACCTCGATATAGGTTCTGTTGCATCTTCCGCTGAATATTCTGGATGTACCAGGGGTAGTTGAAGCCGCGGCTGCCTGGGGAAGCGGTCACGCTGGTAGCGCCTACAGTGGTTGTCCCCGGCATAGCGGAACGAGGCATGGAATTCGAGGCCTGTTCTCCATACTGTGCGCGGTTGTCCGGCTTCGGCGGAGTGGGTTGGCGCTGGGGTACCTTGCTCACCGTGGGCTGCGGCGGAGCCTGCACTTTGCTGGCCTCCTGCTTTTTCTCAGCTGGCTTTTTGGGCGCTTGCATCTTCGACGCGATTGGAATGGCCTTCTCATCAACCGTTGGCTGCGCCTTGGGAGCGGGCGGCGCCGGAGCCTCGCTGGGCTTTTCCGTGGCCAGTACGTTGTCGTTCGGCTTGCGATCTGCAGGCAGTGGCAGCGCATTGCTTACCAACTGGACAGCGATTGCTCCTTCAGAATTACCTCCCCAGGTATTGTGGGGAAAAAGATTGCTCAACAAGCCGTACCCCAGGATTGCCCCGACAATTAGCCCGTGAAAGAGAACTGCCTTGAGCATCGGCTTGCCGATCGGCTCCCGGAGAAACTCTGGATCGAGTTGTTCGCTGGCCTGCAGGTGATTGCTCCTCATCTACTGCTTTAAATGAAAAACTCGTTAGTTTGACTTTGACTCGAGGGGCTGGGTAACTATGCTGATATTGGTGATGCCTGCCTGCTTCACGGAGTCCATAACCGAGGCGAAAACGCCAAATGGAACTCGTTCATCGGCTCGCAAGTAGATCACCTGGTGGCTCGGGTCCGTCCCAGACTGATGCAATTGCGCAGCTAGGTCGTGCAGGTTGACGGTCTTATCTCCCAGATAAACGGTCTGGTCTTTCGCAATGGTTACCACAAGACGCTGTTCTGTGATTTCCTTAACCGTACGCGTCTTGGGAACAGCAACTTCAATCCCCGACTGAAGAACTGGCGCGGCCAGCATGAAAATTACAAGCAGAACCAACACCACGTCGACCAGCGGGGTGATATTGATCTCCGCCATCGAAGTCTGAGTGCGTCCATTGCTGCTGGTAAAGGCCATCTCAGACCTCCCGTTCCATCAGGCGTGGGTCAACGGCGCGAGGGTCTACCGGTCGTGCTCCCTGCTGCGGAGCAGGCTGCGCAGCACCCCGTGATGGAATCTCTTCAAGCGAATTCAACAATTCACGCGCGAAATCATCGATTCCAGAAGCAAACACCCTCAGCCGGGCAGTGAACTGGTTGTAAGCGACACCAGCCGGGACGGCCACAAAAATTCCCGCTGCCGTCGTGATCAGGGCCTCGGAGATGCCCGGAGCCACGGCGCGCAACGTTGCTGAACCCGCAGTACCCAGACCGTGAAAGGCATCCACAATACCCATAACTGTTCCGAAAAGCCCAACGAATGTGCTTGTCGAAGCGATCGTTGCCAGCCACGTCAGGCGCTGCTCCAGCCGGGTAACCGCCTCACTGCTAGCGGTTTGCGCCGAACGCTCCAGCGTACCGACATTGCGCGGTGGACCGTAGCCGCCGGTCTGGCGCTTGTAGGCTTCATAGACCTCTTCAAAGACCAGAGCAAGCGGGCTCGGTGCATAGTCACCAGTCGAAGCGGCAATCTCCTGCAGGCGAGTCGCTTTGCGGAAAGTACGAATAAAGCGGCGGCTCTGCTTGGTGGCTTTGGAAAATGTACTCATTTTGCTGAAGATTAGCGTCCACGAGTAGATACTCGCAATGGCGAGCACCAGGAGTACTGCCAGTGCTACTGAACCACTGTTAGACAGCATTTCGACGATAGCGCTTGTGCCTTGTGTTGGGGCAACAGACGGCGCGTCCGACTGGAAGAAAAGGGCTAGGGCAGCGGCTAGAATCGGCGTATACCTCACTTACGAAGCTAGCAGATGGGGTAGCAGTATCCAAGTTGCTAACCGGATACGGGGTTGATTCCTGGATGCCAGTCCAATTGAAAATATTGGCCTTGCGCATGGTATGCTTCGCTCGGAATCATGCTTTTTCCAGCATCTGGCAAACCGCCGGAGCAACGCGGGATATATGCATGACAATGGTCTAACGATGCTCGTAGAACTGCGCGCTGAAAATTACGCTGTCATTGACCACGCCATCGCCGTGTTTGGGCCAGGGCTAAACTTGTTGACAGGAGAAACTGGCGCAGGCAAGTCAATCCTGGTCGATGCACTGGCGCTCCTGATGGGCGGCAAAGCCTCAGCCGAAGTCGTGCGTCATGGCGCAGATAAGGCAGTCGTTTCGTGTGTTTTTGAGTCGACCGCCATCGCTGACACGATTCTCGAAGAGAACGGCATCGACTCCGGCGGCTCCGAAGTCATCCTGCGGCGAGAGATCCTGGTAACGGGCAAAGGCCGCGTATTCGTAAACAACCAGCCTGCTACCGTCGCTGTTTTGAAGCTCCTCGCGCCGGAACTGGCGCTGGTTCATGCGCAGAGCGAGACTCTGAGCAGCTTCGACCAGGCGCAGCAGCGGATCCTGCTGGATCGCTTCGCCGGAATTGAGACCCACCACGTTTCCGATGCGTATCACCAATGGCAGACTGCAGCTCGAAAACTAGCTGAACTCGAACAAGGCGAGCAAGACCGGCTGCGCATGGTGGATCTGTGGAGCTACCAAAAAAAGGAAATTGAAACTGCCCAGCTTGCTCCAGGAGAAGACGCCCAACTCGAGACCGAAAAGCGTGTGCTGGCCAATGCAGAAAAGCTCTACGCCGCAGCTATGGGTGCCTTCGATCAACTTTACGAGGGCGGCTCATCAGCTGAAACCGCTCTCCGGAACGCTTTACGCAATGTAGAAGAGCTGGCTCGTTACGACGCGAAATTCACTGAAGCAGTTCAGCAACTCACTTCAGCGCGGGCTATCGTAGACGACCTGAGCGATACACTCCGGGATTATGCGGAAGCTATCAACGCATCTCCAGATAGGTTGGCGGAAATTGAAGATCGCCTCGCCGCTCTCGATCGGCTCAAGCGCAAATACGGCGCGACAATTGACGAGGTGATTGCTTTCGGCGAGAGCGTGAAGACCAAACTTGCCGAGGTTGAGGATCGTGACGAGATTCTCAAAAAGCTGCGGAGCGATCTGGAGGATGCGCGTGCAAAGTACGTCGCCGCCGCGCAATTGATCAGTGCAGCGCGTACAGCTTCGGCCAGCAAACTCGCTCATCTCGCGGAAAAGCAGATCAACGATCTCGCGATGAAGGTACGTTTCGAAGTGACGGTTAGCCCTTGTGCAAACGAGAGCGATTGGTCGTCGCACGGATGGGACGCGGTTGAATACCGTATCGCCACCAATGCGGGAGAACCTCTCAAGCCCATGGATGAGATCGCTTCAGGTGGAGAAATGAGCAGGGTAATGCTTGCACTGAAAGTCAGCGTGGAAGAGGGAAGCGGCAAGCCCCGCGCAGGAGCCGGCGAAGCTTCGGGAGCAAGCCCGGCCCGAGGTTCAGTTAAGGGAGTTGTTTCGCCACGCACCCTGGTTTTCGACGAAATCGATATTGGCATAGGGGGCCGTGCAGCGGAGGCTGTTGGCCAGAAACTGAAGACCCTCAGCCAGGCTCAGCAGGTGCTCTGCGTCACTCACTTACCCCAGATTGCAGCCTTCGCCGACCAGCATTTCCTAATCGAAAAGCGTGAAGATCACGGGCGCACCAAGACCCAGGTTCGACTGCTCGATGATCGAACCAGGGTGGAGGAAGTGGCGCGAATGCTCAGCGGAGCCGTAGTTACAGAGGCTAGCCAGCGTCATGCCAGCCAAATGATAGAAGCTAGTCGATGATTTCCCAGGGAAGATCTGAAGGTGAGGTATGTATGTTCAATAGCTGGAAAGCCTTATTCGGGTTTAGCATTGCATGTTTCTTGTGCGCTGCTGTGCTTCACTTTCAGTCGGTTAAAGTGATATCGAATAGCGTCCCGGGATTTTTCACGGGGTTAGGTATCGGTCTTCTCGTTTCAGCCATATTTGTGCGCCTGGGAAGTTCGCGCTAACTTTAGCTTACCGAGCGGAATTCCCTGAAAATAAAGGTCCTGTGTTTGCGCAATTTCCCCGCTCAACCGCGTTAAATGCCCATTGGCTACCTAAATTCCCCTGTTACGAATCCCATATGCGCGGGGTGCTAACTAATTGGTATACTTGCAGAGTGACACTCTTAGCCCAAGAAGCCACTCCTAACGTTGACCGTACAGAGAATACTGCCGGTCAGAAGCGCGTCCTTTTGCTCAAGCCCCGCGGATTCTGCGCAGGTGTGGTTCGAGCCATCGATATCGTCAAGATCGCTCTCGAAACCTTCGGTGCACCTATCTACGTACGCCGCGAAATTGTGCACAACCGTTTTGTGGTGAACGAACTGGCCGAAAAGGGTGCGATCTTCGTGAACGAGATCGAAGAGGTGCCAGCAGGTCAGCGCGTAATCTACAGCGCTCACGGCGTGTCTCCAGCAGTTCGCGAAGCCAGCAAAGAGCGCGGCCTCAAGGTGATTGACGCTACCTGTCCGTTGGTAACCAAGGTCCACGTTGAGGCCGTCAAGTTTGCCAAGCAGGGCTATTCGCTGGTGCTCGTTGGGCACCGCGATCACGACGAGATCGAGGGCACGCTGGGTGAAGCTCCAGAAGCTACCCAGGTCGTTTCCAATGTCGAAGAGGTTGAAGCGTTGGTCGTGCCTGATCCGAACCGGGTCGCGTATTTGACGCAGACCACGCTGTCGCTCGACGAAGCCCGTGACATCATTCACGCCCTCAAGGTCAAGTTCCCGAACATCGTCGGTCCCCACACTCAGGACATTTGTTACGCAACCGAGAATCGTCAGGTAGCTGTAAGGAACGTGGCCCCTGGAGCCAACCTGGTCCTGGTCGTTGGTTCTACGAATAGCTCGAATTCCAATCGCCTCGTCGAGGTTTCGAACAATCTGGGTACACAGGCATACCTGATCGACAACTCTGCGGCCATCAACCCCAAGTGGCTGGAAGGTGTTGATTCGGTGGCTGTTACCGCCGGTGCTTCAGCTCCAGAAGTGCTGGTTGAAGACGTCATTAACTATTTGCAACAAAACGGCTATTCCAGCGTCGAAGAAGTAGAAGTTATGCCGGAAAATGTTCGATTCGGATTGCCGCCAGAGATCATCCAAGCTATCGGTGGCGCGAACGGCGCACAATCCATTCCGGTCCGTTAGAAACGGACCGCCAAACCTCGGAGTCTCTGGTTCCGGGGACTAGCAATACCTCACGAAACTGGGACGCATGAGTACACTTCAGTCGAAAGCAAAACCCGTAGCGCCACGATTTGGCCGTATCGATGCGGACATGTCGCAGGTCGAGTCGGCCATTGCACGTTCGACCGATCACATTCTTTCAGAGCAGCATCCTGACGGATACTGGTGCGCGGAACTCGAAGCAGATTCCATGCTCGAGGCCGACTACATCTTCCTGCATGTCCTTCTTGAGAGCGGTAATCCTGGAAAAATGAAGCGCGCCCTGA
>Ga0302140_10008970_pt1 | contig 12436 bp, 13 predicted proteins | sample I_Bog_E1_1_FD_202095 | JGI IMG/M metagenome (GOLD analysis project Ga0302140, IMG submission 202095) | Peat permafrost microbial communities from Stordalen Mire near Abisko, Sweden - I_Bog_E1_1 | ecosystem: Environmental > Terrestrial > Soil > Wetlands > Peat | place: Sweden: Abisko, Stordalen...
CAACCGATCATTTTGCCTTGTGATTGTGAGGTAATTCATTGACGTGTCACTGCAGATGCATGATACCAGGTATATTACTGGTTATGTTTTCGTACCCCCATAAGAAATGGACGGAGATGCGCGTTAATGAAGCAGCCATCTTCGACATCCCAGTCGAGGACCAATTTATTAGCCCTGAGTTTCCGAAAGAAAGCTGGGCTGTACTGAGCTATATTTGGGGGAGTTTGGAGGTTTCAAAATATACTCAAAGAAAAATTTAAAAAACTTTGAAAATTTACTTTTCTTTTTTCAAAGTCTTGTTTTTTCATTTGATTATAAATAATAAAGATTAATATTACTTATTTTTTCTTCTCTATTCTCTTTTAAATGCCTCAAAACGTACATAGAACTATGCTGTCTTGATAAAAAAAGTATCTAGTGGGGTTTCGAATACAGACGCTGGAGTTTAGAAAGCAAGTCTCTTAGCAGTTCTGCATCCAAACAGCTGGCCCCTCGCCCTGTATCAATTCGAGTTATCTTTAACCTCGCAGATCGATGGAGACCATTCTCAGCAGCCCTAGCTGCAACTGCAAACTTGCAACTACTCTGTAAGAACATCATGTGCTTCTCATCATCCGGTACCCGAAGACATGTCATAACATTAGCTTCAACCACACCACATCGGACTCTGGGACCGGCCCCTTTCCTAGCTTCTCAGAAATCAAGCTTAACTTTGTTCAGACCACACTGTCCCATACTTTCGGAGGACTTAAAGGCCAAGTATTTTAAACTTTCTTTTCTTGTCTTCTTCGTTTCTTCTCCTTCTTTTTCTGGAATACTGAAGCCGGTAAAATTTGTCCAACCAAACAGATCACGACCGAGATTCCAACATGGATTTATATCCATTAAAGTTAGAGGTCGAAAGCCGATTGGAAAGATGGGTCGAAGAGCAAGCATCACTAGCCTACAGATACATACCGAATTGCCCGGCGGTCTCTATTGAGCAGAACTCCGTCTCTATTGCCACCGACGAGTTAGATTCCAAAAGGTGAGTAGTCAACCTTGTCCTGTGGTGGTGGAATTCTTCGGCCGTGCGGGAAGACTTCAATATCTCAAGTCAAGCTAGACATGAGGAACCTTTCGTCTTCCATGTTTATTGCCATGTTATTAAATTGCCAACAGCATCGACGCAGACCACGAAGTCGAAGTTGGACTAGCCAACGCAACAGAAACATTTTTCTTCACAGTCTCGAACTTGAAGACACGAGGATGCAAAGGTCTTCTCGAGCTGATCAAGCAGAAAGATGGCACCCGCATTATTTTAGGAGAAGACACGACCATGAAGGCTCACGGAATCTACACCAACGCAAGCTCAAAGGCCGCCATGAAGCTTTTCGAGGAATGGGTACATACTGGACGACTTCGCCCCGTTGAAAAGCATCCTTCCGGCGCTGTTCTCGATTACTACATTCTCTATATGATCGCTTATCATTTGGGTCATAGGAATTTGTGTATTGCTGCTTTGAATGAGACGAGGGCGTGGACTAAGGAAACAGGTTATGCCCCGAGTCTGAATATGACCCGAGAGCTTCGTCGTGTGTTCGGTGAAGGCATGCCTACACAGCTTACGCAAGCTCTTGCGTTTTGTAGAGGGGCAGTCTGCTTATATTATGAGGGTGTTTTGTGAGGACGGAGCCAAGTGGGGACAGATTGAGGAGCGATTTAATGGAACTGCTTCTGCTTTAAGCGGAACAAATACAGGAACAAAAATGAGATTTTTATATCTTCCCTGCATACTACACGTTACTGCCACATCCCCAAACAAAGCGCAATTGGAACCGATGAAGTGGTTATAGAAGTGCTCGATCGTAATCTAGTACCCGTCTCGACTATGGAACTTACGCGGTATCTCGATACACCTCATTTCACAGAGACAAAGAGGCCACAATACCTCCTCGCAGAGGATACGATACTTTGAAACAAAATACGGGTTATGTTGCAGTCAAACACACAAACGACCTAGACCATACGCTCCAGTGGATAATAAACCTCCCCTGTCACCTAGTGTTCAGACTTGAACTGGTTCATCAGGAATAAATTGCCCTAAAGTACATGCGGTCTTCGCAAATGAGTATCTAAAACAGACAAAAGCCATGATTCGTACCCGTCCCCCACCCATTTTCCCAATCGCTAATCATATCAAACACACAGTGCCACCCCGCGTACCCATTACTCCACTGTGACGGACTTGGCCAAGTTACGTGGGAAATCAACGTTCAAGCCCTCAGCGACCGCCAGCCAGTATGCCATCAGTTGCAGAGGGATGACGTTTAAGAGACCTTGCAAGCAATCGACAGTCGCGGGGATCTCGATCTTCTCAGCTAGACCAGTCTTGAATTCCTCGTCGTCGGGGTTGCAGATCACGATAGGTCTGCCTCCACGAGCAATGACTGAAAGAAAGTTAGTAAAGACGCCAGAGTAGATGGAATGAATTCTTACTTTGTTGATAAGCATTGAGGGACTTCGCAAAGATATCATCACGGGTGAGAATCATGATGATAGGCAAGTTCTCATCCACCAGGGCCAGAACACCATGCTTAAGCTCTCCAGACATGACAGCCTCGCAATGAAGGTAGGAAATTTCCTTGATCTTGAGAGCGCCTTCCAACGCAGTAGAGAATTGGCTGCCTCTGCCCAAGAGCAACAAACTCTTCTGGTTGTGGAAAACTCTGGCGCACAGTTCCTTGATCGGTTGATCCAGCTTGAGAATCTCTTTGATCTGTCCAGAAATGCGGCCAAGACCGTCCATGATGTCCTCTCGTCTCTTCTGTTTCGAGGCGCGATCCTCGCTCAGAGACAAGGCAAACATGATCATAGCAATAAATTGCGAAGTATAGGCTTTGGTCGATGCAACACCGATTTCGGGTCCAGCGTTGACGTGGACACCACAGTGGGTGAGAAGAGAGATGGAGGATCCGACGACATTGACAATACCAACAGTCAATGCACCACGCTCCAAGCAGTAACGCAAGGCCATCAGAGAATCGGCAGTCTCACCGGACTGAGAAACAAAGACGCATGTATCATCACGGAAGACGGGTGCCTGTCTGTCCAGGAAGTCCGAAGCCAACTCAACCGCAATGGGAATCTCAGTCAGCTCCTCGAAAGCTCCACGAACAGCCATACAGGAGTGGTAACTGGTTCCACAAGCAATGAAAATGATTCTTCTGCATCGACGGATCGTTGCAATGTATGATCGCAGACCACCAAGTGTAACTCTCTTGTTCTCGACATCGATACGACCTCTCATTGTGTTGATCACTGACTCGGGTTGTTCGAAAATTTCCTTCTGCATGAAATGGTCGAACTTGCCCTTCATGATCTCCTGGAGCTCAAGCTCAAGGGTTTGAATGGTTCGGACGTTGGAAGAACCATCAGCCTTCGTCAGTCTGTGAATGTTGAGCGAGCCCTCATGGATGTGTGCAATATCGTCGTCCTCCAGATACATGACCTTCTTCGTGTGCTCAATAATCGCAGATGGGTCAGAGGAGAGGAAGAATTCGGTGGGCATCGGTGCTCCATCGTCGGTCATGAAGGCGCGTGATTGTGATCGATGCAGCAGCGATTTGTCGGGGGGTGCAAGCAGATTGCCAGCACTGAGGAAGTTTCCAACGTTTGACTTCTTTAAAGCCACGTTCTGTGATGCTTGCTCAGCCGGAAGAGGGCCATCCTCGGTATATTCCACATCAACAAAGTCAACCTTCATACGCTTCTGGGTTCGTACACCGATAACCAAGGGTGAACCCTTTCTCGCGGCAATAACTTCGTGTGGGTAGTGGACGGACTTCATCAACAGGCCGAAAGCTCCTTGTAACTCCTTGATGACAGCCTTTGCCAGATCCGTAAAGCCAATTGTGGGGTGCTGATCGTAGAGATACTTCGCAAGCTTGGCAATACATTCGGTATCTGTTTCGGTCTCGAACTTGAATCCCTTTGATGTCAACAAAGTCTTCAGCTCCTTGTAGTTGGTGATAATGCCATTGTGTACGACGGAGAATTGCCATGTCGGGTCGGATCTGCAACGCCAAGTCAGCATAATGTTTACATTCTTCCTGTGCTCAGGGGGTGCTTACCGGTGAGGATGGCAGTTAATGCGAGATGGCGGACCATGAGTAGCCCATCTGGTGTGCGCAATGCCTGCGTGGGAATCAAAGATCTTTGTGAAATCTGGCTTCTCATCCTCGATGAGCTGCCTCAGCTTCGCCACCTTGCCAACCTCCTTGAAGGCAAACACTTCATTCTTCTTGTCTCCGTCCACAGCGAGACCTGCCGAGTCGTATCCTCGATATTCAAGCCGGGAAAGACCATTGACAAGAGTGTCAATTATGTAGCGGCGGTCCTTCTCCACCAGATAATTGATGTATCCGAAGATGCCACTGTGGTTGGAGGTCAGTAATCAACATCGACTGGGCCGCGTGGGCTGGCATGCTACTGACCACATCCTGACGCTCTGCTTTGTTGTTGTTTTGATTCTTCTGCGGTTGCGATTGCAATGTGAGAAACGAGTGCAGGTGAAGAAGAAGTGTGCAAAAATGGAAAGGGTGGTTTGGAGAGTAGGGAGGAGAGACGGCGAGGGCAGCAGCTGAGTTCTTGAGAGGAGGGGAGAGCTTGGGAGTTATGAAACCCGGCGGCAGGGATGTTTTGCGGTTGACCCCAGCAACCGACCGCGAATTGGCGAGCTCCCCCCAGGCTGAACACTCTCCGCTTGTTGCACTACCAGCCTGTTTTTGTTTGCTAACCCTTTTCGTTACACAACACGGTTTCCTCTTTAGTCCTACTTGTGCCCTTACTGGAATGTTGCCCCTTCTCTGTTTGGAGATCCTCCGTCAAGACGCGCAGTATCGCGGTACGCTCTGCTCGTTTTCTGTGCGGGCTTCACCATGGCCTATGATCAATCCCCCTCGTTTAGTGTACGAGCAGCCCCTCTCACAAGCCACAATATCTGCGCTAGAGGTCTAAAAAAAGGCGACGATCGACAGGAACAGGGGGGCTTGTCAAGTTTCGGCCATCATGTCGTTGGTCTCTATCAAGGCAAAGCTTTGAAGAATTTGCCATATATGACGTTCGGAGCGTCCTGGCTCTACGCGCTACGAAAGGTTCCTCTTGAGAAGACCCGTTGCCACCACTCCTAGAAGTCCAATCTGATGGAGCAACGACGAATCTACAACGATGCACCCTGTCGGACAGGCTGCTGGAGCAATGTGGCTTGGCAGTATTGACAACGACTTCCCCTCGACGCCATTGTCTCAGCGCTGCGAGGTTGAGAGGCTCCCTTTGACTTTGAGACTATCAGCTGTTACATGTCTCGGGATGTTGAATGTCAGGTCTTCAGAGGAGGCTGAGATCATCTTTGGCTTTGGAACCGCTTGCCAGTGTTTTGTGGACTGCCATCTTTGTTGAGTTTTGGAATTTATGTTCTGCTTTGCCAGCCAGGGAGTCCTGGATTCATGTAAACCTTTGGACGAATACGAAACGAGCCGATATGCACTTCCTGCGAACTGGTCGTTCTGAACGCCTCTTTTTGGAATCTGCCCTCAATGGCTGAAGTCTCGATGCTGTTGGTGAGTGTACAGGAAGTGAGCTTTTGTTGACTTGCAATAAATCCACATCTTTGTACTCGCGATGGATCTGGTCTCATTTCCATTTCGAGGAGGAAAAGAGAATTGACAGCATCATTGTTAGTAGCGAGTGCTGGGATTAAAGTTTGATTCTCGTTGCAACAACAGACCCGAGGGAAAGTCGAGGACTGTTATTGGTGAGCCAGCTTCGGTGGTGGATGGTATGTGGGAAGCCAGGTTTGTATGAAGTGCACCCCATTGGGAAGACTTTTGGGGTTTGAAGTTGAGATACTTAATGGGACAGAGCTCTGTGTGAGAACTGGCCGAGGATTGTCTCTACTTTGGCTTAGTTTTCCTCCCAATAAATCACCTCAACAATTTCAGACAAAACCCAATCTAGTGTAGAAATTCGGTCAAGGACGACTTCAAAACCGAGTTCTGGTGGTAGGGACAACCAGAGAACTGCTTGCATATGTCACCGGCAAGAACCAACTGAAATTTGTGTCCACGCAGAAAGATTCTATGCATCCATTATGGTATTGTTACAAAGTTAAACCGCCCGCTCAACTGTATGCCATAGCGCCACCGCAAGAAACGAACCATCTTATCTAGAGCTTTTGGTATTCCAGTTTCCCCTCTAGCTTCTTCGACTCTGCTACCTTGCGCACTGCCTTGTTGAAATCATCCTGGTTGACTGCATCACGATAATCCTTGATTGCAAACAATCCACTATCAAAGGTCAGTATCAGGGGTTATGAGTTAGATGGTGTAGACCTACGCTTCTGTGACCACATTTCGTAAATCAGCTCCATTCAGTCCGTCACTCATCTTAACCACGCTCTCAAAATCAATATCGCCCTCCGTCACAACACCAGCAGCATGAATCTTCATGATTTCCAAACGGCCAACCTCGTTGGGGAGAGGAATCTCGATCTTCCTGTCAAGACGTCCAGCTCTGAGAAGAGCAGGGTCGAGGGTATCCGGTCGATTCGTAGCCATGATGATCTTTGTCTTGCCCAAGTAATCGAAACCATCAAGCTGGTTGAGAAGTTCCATCAATGTTCGTTGAATCTCACGATCGGCTGATGTGCCCTCTGAAAATCTTCGCCCACCGATCGCATCAATCTCGTCCATGAAGATGATGCATGGCTCGTGTTCCTTGGCGTACCCAAACATTTCTCGGATCAAGCGTGCAGACTCTCCAATATACTTGTCGACAATGGCAGATGAAACAACTAGAAGGGATTAGGACCGGATTTGGAGATTCGTTATTCTAGCATACCTTTCAAGAAGTTCGTCTCCAAACTGCTAGCCACAGCTCTTGCCAGTAGGGTCTTTCCCGTTCCTGGAGGTCCGTATAAGAGCACACCTTTGGGAGGCTTGATGCCAACTCTTAGGAAAAGCTCAGGGTTCTTCAACGGAAGCTCGATGACTTCTCTCAGCTCTCGAATCTGCTCATTCAGCCCGCCAATACCACCAAAGCTAACCTGACCAGGGTCCTCCAGAGACATATTGTAAACGAGGGGATCGACTTCTCGTGGTAGCATTCGCATGATTGTGAGGGTGGTCATATCGAGGGCAACTCGGGTTCCTTGCTTCAACGCCGCCTTGTCGACCTTTGATCTGCAGCCGACGACATATCTGGGACCCGACGAAGCCTTGACGATGACTAGAAGAGCTTGTCAGTAGCTACAGATGAGCCTCGTTGAATGTAAATCTACTCACATCTCTCATCATCGAGCTGTTTCAGTACTTCCCCAATAATTTGTCCGACGCTTTGCAAAGCTTTGATATTGTCCTCTGTGTGGTCAAAATCCTTCTGCAAACCCTTGATCTCTATTCGTAAAGCCTTCAGCTTTGCCTCCCATTCCCTCGATTCCAGTAGCTTCGTCTTGAAGGATGCGAGCGCATGTTGCCGCTCTTCGTCAGACATCTTGATATTGAGGGAAATTGAGGTATCAGGGGGTTCGTGAGAGCTAGCTAGAGGTATCTGGATGTTGTGGGAGTAGAAAACCGTTCGTGGATGAAGCTGTCTTGAGGTGTGTTGATTGGCAATGATTTGGAGACGCGAAGGTCCGTCTGCCTGTCTTGCGGAAATGTCAGGCTTCAACTTTTTCTGTACCACGTGACCTTTAAGAAAGCCAACCCGGGGCTTTTTGCGCTTTTTGTTGCACTCTTGGTCAGTAGATAATGAATTGAGGTTTATAATCTTTTAGTTACGTATCTGTTAAGGTATGTCAATTTCATGATCATTTCTTGTTCAACTCATACCCGTCTAGGGCTTCATGTGCTATTGAAAACGAACAACCATGAAAATATATCTGAGAATGTTTAAAATGCTTCACTTTCCTAGTAGAGAGGTAACTTTCGCTACTACATTGTCCAATGTGCGTGTCTCTGCTCACCGATGAAACTCAGAACATATCTGCGTCTTCATCCTTATGTGTTGTTGAGCCTATACCCTGGAATCGACCGCAGAGTGAGAAAGTCGGAGACGGGCAGGGCTGAGGCAATAAAAATGCATCACCGGCCATAAACAGAAGTCTTGTCCCCTGTGCTGCTCTGCTGTATTCCGAGCCTCGTTCAAAGTGTGTGAATATAGTAGAATGTAGAGCAAGGTGAGTTTTCACAGTTCGAGTGAAAGATACTTTCCAAGCAAAACATCAAAATCTTCTACGAGGGATAGAGCTTTGCAAGAGACAGGAAAATTCCCATGCTTTTTCTACGCTGCACATGCTGTCCGTCGGTCCCTTCCGTTGGCTGCGTTGCCCTGCGTTGCGCCTTCCTTGCACATGGCAGGGATCTCAACCCCCACCAAACTGGTGTCTCCCAACTGAAAAGATCATCCTTCTGCAGCTCCATCCACCAGAACCTCTTTTCCCCTCCAAGCCACAACACCAGGTTAGTAACGAGTTTTTCTCCTCCATGACCAATTGAAGTCAAACCCTGCGCCTGTCTGCTCTGAGTCTCAGCACAAAGAGATAAGCCACCTCTGCATCTCCTATCTCGTTTGCCCGCATATCCCTCACCCCACCTTGTTTCCGAAGATATTTTCTTCTGCAACCTTCAAAGCTTTGCTTTCCAGCTGACAATACCCTCACAGAGAACATAAAGCAAGAATTACAGAAGGTAAGAATCATGATTCCATACCTTCTCCCATCCCTTCCACCATTACACCTTCCCAGCTGACGATAATTACCCCACCATAGAAATCCAACATGGCAATCACCAAGATCCACGCTCGATCGGTCTACGATTCTCGTGGCAACCCAACCGTCGAGGTTGACGTCGTCACCGAGACTGGTCTCCACCGCGCTATCGTCCCATCCGGCGCTTCCACCGGTTCGTACCTTCGATCCGAATTCCATACAAGATAAGGCTGATTAGGGTTCACAGGCCAGCACGAGGCAGTCGAGCTCCGCGATGGTGATAAGACCAAATGGGCTGGAAAGGGTGTTCTCAAGGCTGTTGCTAACGTTAACGAGATCATTGGTCCCGCTCTCATCAAGGAGAATATCGATGTCAAGGATCAGCCAAAGGTCGACGAGTTCTTGATCAAGCTTGATGGAACTCCAAACAAGGGAAAGCTCGGTGCCAATGCCATTCTCGGTGTTTCTTTGGCTGTTGCCAAGGCAGCTGCTGCTGAGAAGGTGAGTTGCACCCTTCAGTATGATGGAATGGTTCTAATCCCAACAGCAAATTCCCCTCTACGCCCACGTCTCGGATCTCGCCGGCACCAAGAAGCCTTATGTCCTTCCCGTACCATTCATGAACGTTCTCAATGGAGGGTATGCGAAAGATAACTATACTCATCAATAATTGCTAATATATCATAGATCCCATGCTGGTGGACGTCTTGCTTTCCAGGAATTCATGATTGTGCCTTCGTAAGTACCTATGCTCTGAAAGCATGTGAAATCAACTGACTTGTGTCAGATCTGCACCAAGCTTCACCGAAGCCCTCCGTCAAGGCTCCGAGGTTTACCAAAAGCTGAAGACTCTTGCAAAGAAGAAGTATGGACAATCTGCGGGTAATGTCGGCGACGAGGGTGGTGTTGCACCAGATATTCAGACTGCCGAGGAGGCTCTCGAGCTCATCACCGAGGCTATCGAGTCTGCCGGATACACTGGCAAGGTCCACATCGCCATGGATGTTGCCTCCAGCGAGTTCTACAAGGAGGATGTCAAGAAGTACGACCTGGACTTCAAGAACCCCGACAGCGACCCAACCAAGTGGATCACCTATGAGCAGCTTGCAGAACAATACCAGACTCTCGCCAAGAAGTACCCCATCGTCAGCATCGAGGATCCATTCGCCGAGGATGACTGGGAGGCATGGAGCTACTTCTACAAGACCTCTGACTTCCAAATTGTTGGAGATGACTTGACGGTCACCAACCCAATCCGCATCAAGAAGGCTATCGAGCTCAAGTCCTGTAACGCACTGTTGCTTAAGGTCAACCAAATTGGTACTCTTACCGAGTCGATCCAGGCTGCAAAGGATTCTTACGCCGCTGGATGGGGTGTCATGGTCTCTCACCGCTCCGGCGAGACCGAGGATGTTACTATTGCTGACATTGTTGTTGGTATCCGAGCTGGACAGATCAAGACCGGTGCACCGGCAAGATCTGAGCGATTGGCTAAGTTGAACCAGGTAAGCATTACTAAAGTTATCGTTTTCAGAAGCTTTGAGCTGACAAGGCGCTGCAGATCCTCAGAATCGAGGAGGAGTTGGGTGACAAGGCTATCTATGCTGGAGAGAACTTCAGAACTGCAGTCAACTTGTAAACGCGGATAGCGCTGGTATGAATGGGTAACGGAGGAAGGTGATTTGCTTGGGAAACGAGCTCTTACTTGATGATAAACGAAGAATGAAATAAAGAAAAGTTCTGCCTCCATCTCTGGTTATTGCCCTAATTACCCTGACGAGAGCGATGCATGTGAACTACGACTCTCAGAGGCAAAGGACACCATGTTACATTCCCCAAGTTCTCTTTGGCTCCAGCCCAATGCAGATTTCCGGGCTTGCTGTTAGTATTCGTGACGCATTGCTAGTTTCTAATGTACCTAAAATCCAGGAACATTTAGAAAAAAGTAGACGATGCCTTATCAGATTGTTCCTCAATTTATAGAACATTCGATGTAACAAATTAGGCTTCGAATGTTGAACGTCCTGTCAGTTATTATACATTTAAATCGGGGTTTGCGCAACGAATTCCAACAATCCCTAGTGCTTCTCTGTGATGAGATATGAATTCCCTCAACTCGAAACTGGGAAGGTTTAGCACGTGCTGGAAGTAGTCGTGAAATCAAGGCTGCATTCAGCGGAATTTTAGCCGCATTCGGATCGGAACTGCCTCCACAAGATGAAATCGCGAAAATCAAACCCCCACCACACACTCCCCACCTCGAAAGAATCGTACCAGAAACACACAGAGCACGAACATCTGCGACTCGATAAATTCTAAGGCTTCACGTTTCCAACCCTACAGTCAAAATGTCACCAAAGAAATGGGAAGGTAATGTTGTCCTACCCTGTCCCCGTGCGCATCTTACGGTGCCCCGATCGGCTTGGTTCGCATTCGCGACGTGTTCATGCCCAGGCTGTGCGCCGAGTCGCGATCAACCGCACAAGAGATTTATGCACAATATGTTGGTAGATTATCTGACTGACCAACTGGTATAGACGAAGAGGACGAAGAGTCAACTCCACCATCCTCCCCTCCAACCAAGCCTATTGCCTCGACTAGACGCGTATTCGACGATGAAGAAGGAGAAGACAGCGATGTATTAGATGCATGGGATGAGGCAGAAGATTCTGAAGTTGAGCGAGAGAAAGCCAAAGCTGCTGCTGAACGTCAAGCCAAAGCTGATGCTGAAGCGGCGGCAAACAAGAAGAGCAAGGCTCAGCGCATCGCCGAGCAAAAAGCTGAGCGAGCAAGGATATTGGCAGAAGACAGTGATGAGAGCAGTGAGGAGGATGAAGCAGCCAAGCGGGAGAGACTTCGCCGTACCGAGCAGGAGTCTGATCTGAAGCACGCCGAGGATCTGTTTGGCAATATCGGCATCAGCAACTCTCGCAAGGTCGCCACTGCCGCAAATGCTGTCCAGGTTGATGCCAAGGACCCAACCTCCACTGTCGACCTGACCGCTCTTCCTCTCTTTGATCCCAAGACCAAGGTTCAGTTTGAGAAGCTGCGCGATACTCTGATTCCCGTCATCACCAACAACTCGAAGAAAGCCCACTACGCCATCTTCCTTCAGGAGTTCACCAAGCAGCTGGCTAAGGACCTTCCTAGTGATCAGATCAAGAAGATTGCGAGCACCTTGACCGCCTTAAGTAATGAGAAGATGAAGGAAGAGAAGGCAGCTGACAAGGGTGGAAAGAAGAGCAAGGCCCAGAAGACAAAGGTTGCATTGGTTGCCAATAGGAATGTATCAACCGGAGCCGACGTCAATGCCTATGACGATGACTTCGGAGAGTGAGTCTCCAACACATCTTGTTTAGAAGTCCTTCCACTCACTTATCAATAGTGATGATTTCATGTGAAATTGCCCTACGATTTGCAGCAGTATTGCGCTCCTACCTCCTTTCAGCACATCCTACCAATAGTGCCAACTCCATCGGCCTTCACTGATACTTGGCCGCAGCCAAACGACACTCGAGAAGCGGCAAGCCCAAAGCCTAGGGAACCTCCTTCTACAGGCAGTCTCCGGCCAGGGACGGCAGTTTAGTACGATTTGGGGAGGCAGATCTAAGGGGGTAGAGGTGTGAAGACTTTTCCTTTCTTTATAGACTGCATTCAATTGCGATGCGTAGAACGCGTGCTATTATCTTT
>Ga0302140_10008973_pt1 | contig 12435 bp, 9 predicted proteins | sample I_Bog_E1_1_FD_202095 | JGI IMG/M metagenome (GOLD analysis project Ga0302140, IMG submission 202095) | Peat permafrost microbial communities from Stordalen Mire near Abisko, Sweden - I_Bog_E1_1 | ecosystem: Environmental > Terrestrial > Soil > Wetlands > Peat | place: Sweden: Abisko, Stordalen...
GCGGGTGGAGTTTCTTAGATTTCTGCTTGCACGGATTGAAGAGGAAGCGGACGGGATGCTGTTTTGAGCCGCGTGAAGGGCGGCACCCATACGACCCGTGAGAGGTGTCGATGATGCCAGAGATTGTGACCGAGAATCTGAAGCTTGGCAAGTGCGACGGGCGGGTTCAAAATCGTTGATATCGAGTGAGGATTGATGAAAGAGGACAGCCGCATCTACGTTGCTGGGCACCGAGGGCTGGCCGGATCAGCGCTCGTGCGAGGACTTGAGAGTCGCGGCTATGGGAATCTAGTGTTGCGCACGCACGCGGAGCTGGAATTGATGCACCCGGCGGAGGTGGACGCATTTTTCGCGGAAGAGCGACCCGAATATGTGTTTATAGCGGCGGCCAGGGTGGGAGGCATTTATGCCAACAACACCTATCCCGCCGGCTTTATCCGCGAGAATCTGCAGATTCAAACGAATGTGATTGACGCGGCGTATCGCAATGGTGTGAAGCGGCTGGTGTTTCTGGGATCGAGTTGCATTTATCCGCGCGATTGTCCGCAGCCTATCCGGGAGGAGTATCTGTTGACCGGGCCGCTGGAGCCGACCAACCGTGCCTATGCGGTGGCGAAGATTGCCGGGGTCGAGATGTGCTGGGCGTATAACCGGCAGTTTGGGACGCGCTTCCTCTCGGTGATGCCCACGAACCTTTACGGGCCGGGCGACAACTATGACCTGGAGAACGGGCATGTGTTGCCGGCGCTGATCCGCAAGGTGTATGAGGCGCAGTTGGCGGGGCGCAGCGAAGCGGCGGTTTGGGGAAGCGGAAGGCCGCAGCGGGAGTTTCTCTTCAGCGACGATTTTGCCGGCGCTTGCGTGCATTTGATGTCGCTGGACGAGGAGCAGTTCGGAACGCTGCTGGACCAGGATCTTCCTCCGCTGGTGAATATAGGGTATGGCAGCGACGTGACGATCCGCGAACTGGCGGAGACGATTTGCCGGGTGCTGGGGTTCAAGGGGAAGCTGGTTTTCGATGCTTCGAAGCCGGACGGAACTCCGCGCAAGCTGATGGATTCCAGCCGGATGCGGTCGCTGGGCTGGACGCCCAAGGTGGATCTGGAGGACGGCATTCGCATGGCGTTTGAGGCGGCGAAGGCAGGCCTGGACGAGAAGCTGGCTGAGGCGGCGCGACTGGGCTGAAGCGCGGAACTTTTTCCGCAATGCCGGGTTGATACCGATGACGGCTTCCGCGCAGTCTCGTCTAATCAATTGAGCCGGAAGCAGCAAATTCTGAGCGTCGTTCCCCTCGGTCCTGCATCAAAGAGACCGATCGAAGACGCTTCGAGGCAGAGGAGAAATCAACGATGAATCGGACCTTGCTCAAAAGAGTTTTCCCGAGTGTTGTGGCGTGGGTTGGGCTCGTTGTCTTGTGCGGTACGTATGTGCAGGCGCAGGACGCGGCACAGGGCAACCAGGACCAGGCGCCAGCGGCAGGTCAACGCACGGACGGACAGATTGAGATGGACGTGGTGCACGCGCTGGACGGATCGAAGGCGTTGAAGAACGATCTCATCACGGCGGCGACTATTCAGGGGGATGTAACGCTGACGGGGACCGTGTCGAGCGCGGCGTCTAGCGAGCTGGCGGAATCGATTGTGAGCCATGTGCAGGGCGTGACCAAGGTGGATAACAACCTGAAGGTCGGCAATCCGCAGGACGCATCGGCGGGCGACCCGAATGCGCAACAGAATACGGACAATCAGGATTATTCGCAGGCTCCACCGCCTCCGCCGGCCCCGGCCGATGGGACTGCGGCGGCGCCGGATCAGGGACAGCCTCCCTACCCGGTGCAACAGCAGGCTCCTCCGCCGCCGGCTTATCCTTATCCGCCGTCGCGGCCGCAGTATGCGCCGAGGGTGCAGGCTTATCAGGCGCCTACGGGGCCGGTGACGATTGGGCAAGGGACGCTGCTGCAGTTGCGGACCAGCGAAGCGGTGGGAACGAAGCGCGCCAAGGACGGTGAGCCGGTGCAGTTTACGGTGATCCAGGATGTGGCGTTTGGCGGGGTGCTTGCGATTCCTCGCGGCGCTACGGTGCACGGCGTGGTGTCAGAAGTGAAGAAGGTAGGCTCGGGCGAACTGGCGGGAAGCTCATCGCTGACATTGACGCTGACTTCGCTTGACCTGGGCGGACAGAACTATCCGCTGGAGACGGATGCCTTCAAGGTGAAGGGCCCGAACAAGGCCGGGCAGACGGTAAGCAACGGGCTGGGCGGCGCAATTGTGGGCGCAATTATTGGCGGCGCACTGGGCCGAGGTGAAGGCGCCGCGATTGGCGCAGGTGCGGGCGCAGCGGCTGGTGTGGGCGCTTCGGCAGCCTCACATGGACCGAATGTGTGGATTCCGGCGGAGGCGCTGGTCAGCTTCCACTTGAAGACACCGCTGACCGTGAACCCGGTGGGCGCGCAGGAAGCGGCTCGGCTGGCACAGGGGCTGTTTAACGGCGGCCCGAACCTTTATCGGCGCGGGTATTATCCGTATGGATCGCCGTATTACGCGGGGTATCCGTATGGGTATCCTCCGGTCTACTACCACCCGTACTACATGGTTGGCGGGGCGTATTACTGGAGGTAGGAGAGCAGGGGTCAGGGAATAGGGAACAGGGAATAGAAAAACGGCGGGCATCCTGGAAGATTGGGATGCCCGTTTTGTTTTGGTTTATCCAGCGGAGAATAGCTGTTCCGGGGTTCAAAATGCGGGGCGGGGTACGGGCGCTTTCCCTGTTCCCTGTTCCCTATTCCCTGCTCCCTGTTCTCACGTCGTCTATAATGACTAGGAATCGCGCCAATGGAGAATTGGGCGAGAATTGCGCATGCGCGAAATAGCCGCTGACCGAGGGTTGGCAGGCAGACCGCGATGGCGCGTAGAGAGCTGAAGGTTCAAGTCCATCCATGATTCGTTTCCTGCAGAATGACAACCGCATTACCAAGGCGATTTTTGTAGTCATCATCGGCGTAGTCTCCGTGGGCATGGTGGTTTACCTGATCCCCGGACTTACCGGCCAGGGCGCCACGGCCGCCGATGCTTACGCGACCATCTACCCACACTGGTGGAGCTTGTATTTCGGCTCAGGCGACACGGTGAGCCAGCAGAAGGTGGAGACGGCGGCGCGGCAGCAGTTGCAGCAGCAGCGCTATCCCGACAGCCCGATGATTCTGAACCTGTTTGAGGATCGTGTGGGCAAGCAGATGATCCAGGCGCAGGTGCTGCTGACGGAAGCGCAAAAGCTGGGCATTCATGCCACGGACGACGATGTGATTCAGTACCTGCATACCGGTCAGGCCGGGCAGGTGCTCTTCCCCAACGGGAAGTTCATTGGCCAGGAAGCTTATACGAACATGATCGCGACGCGCTTCAATCTTTCAGTGAAGGATTTTGAAGACGACGTGAAGCACGACATCATGATTCGCCGGCTGCAGGCGCTGATTACGGCCGGCGTGACGGTGGGCGACAAGGAAGTGCAGGACGAGTACCGCAAGGAGAACATCAAGATCAAGTTCGACTACGCGGTTCTGTCGGCTGACGACTTGAGCAAGACGATTAATCCTTCGGATGCGGATCTGGAAGCGTTCTTCAAGAAGAATGCGGCGCGGTTTGCCACGGCGGTTCCGGAGCAGCGCCAGATCAAGTACTTTGCGTTTACGCCGAACCAGTTGCCGGGCGGGGTTCCGCAGCCGACGCAGCAGGAGATTCAGCAGTACTACACCGCGCACCAGGGCGAGTACTCGACGCCGGAGCAGGCTAAGTCGCGGCACATCCTGATCAAGGTGGATGCGGGCGCGGATGCGAAGACGGATGCGGCGGCGAAGGCCAAGGCTGAGGGGATTCTGAAGCAGTTGCAGAGTGGCGGAAACTGGGCCGACCTTGCGAAGAACAATTCCGACGACCCGGGCAGCAAAGAGACGGGCGGCGAACTGGGCTTTGCGCAGCGCGGGCGGATGGTGCCGGAGTTTGACAATGCGATTTTCACGCAGAAGATCGGCGACATCAAGATTGTGAAGAGCCAGTTTGGCTATCACATTGTGCAGGTGGAGGAGCGGCAGACGGCGCACGCGCAGCAGATTAACGAAGTGCTGCCGACGATCCAGGCGACGCTGATTCGGCAGAAGGAAGCGAAGGCGGAACAGGACTACGCAACTACGCTGACTTCCGAGGCAATCAAAGGCGGGCTGGACAAGGCTGCGGCGGCGCACCACCTGGAGGTGGTGACTACTCCGGCGGTGAATCGCCAGGGAACAATTGCAGCGCTGCCGGACGGCAGCCAAATTCTGAACAAGGCATTCCTGGCCAAGCAGGGCGATCCTCCGCAGTACGCGGCAACGGGCGAAGGCTATGCGGTTTTCCAGGTAGCGAATGTTGCGCCGGCGCATGCGCCGAACTTTGCGGACTGGAAGAGCCATGTGCTGGATGATTATCGCCAGGAGCAGGTTCCCGCGCTGCTGACGGCAAAGGGCAACGAGCTGGCAGCGAAGGCGAAGAGCGAGGGCGATCTTGCCAAGGCGGCCAAGGAGATGGGCGCACTGTTCAAGACGAGCGACCTGGTAGGACAATCCGGCCAGGTGCCGAACGTGGGGCAGTTGGGACAGGTGGCGCCGCAGTTGTTCGACCTGAATGCGGGCGACCTGAGCTCGCCGATCAAGAGCGGGCAAAGCACGGTGGTGGCGAAGATCGTGGATAAGGTGCAACCGAATCCGGCGGAGATTGCCAGCAACCTTGACCAGACGCGCGAGCAGATGCTGGAGCAGCGCCGGCAGGAAGCATTCAGCGTGTTCCTTGGCGGCGTGATGGATCAGTACAAGAAGGACAAGCTGATCCGGATGTCTGCGAAGGCGAAGACGGGACCGCAGATACCGGATACGATGTAGTGGATTGGGTGGTGAAAAGGCCCGCTTCCCTTTTGGGGGCGGGCCTTTTTGTTTCTGGGTGCGGCTGAGCTGCATACGCGTATAGCGGTGGGAAGTTCGGAGGCAGAAATGTTTGGAGCTGTCGCGGAGTTTTTTGCTACACAGCAGGGAGATTCGGGGGAGTTCATTGAGAAGGCGCGAGGGATTGCGATTGGCGTTGCTCGGGACTATGAGCCGGCGCGGCTGTATGTGGTTCGCATCGATAATTGGTTTGGGCCAAAGTGGATGCACTTCGCTGGAAAGTTCACAGTTGGAGGGGCCGGAAGACTTCATGCCGCTAGCATCGGCATTCATAAGTCGCGCTTGCATGTGCCCCCGTTTGTCCCCGACCGTGTGTTGGCGGAGCGAGTGTTTTCCGGACCGGATTTTGAGCGGACAGTGGCAGCGGAGGCGCTTCATATCGAATGCCCGAGCAAGCTGGCGCTTAGACGACGGATTGCGGACGTCGATAAGGAAGCGGCGTTTGTGTGGTTCAGCGGAGAGTCGGAGACGCAAGGGCGCGGGGCGGTGATGGTTTATTTGCCTGATGCTTTCGATGAAACAGCACCTCGGCGGGGCAGCCTTCGGGATTGCTGGGCGTTTTATGCAGGGTTCTCGCTACGAAGTGGAGATTGGGAGCCGGCCATGCTGCGTGGGGTTTCTCGTGGTGAGGTTGCGCATCTTGAGGAGATTGGTCGCGCGGTGATTCGTAAAAGTCCTGCCCTTGTAAATACCTAAAAATAGTGCCCGCGGCTGGAAGATGAGGGGCCCGAGGGCCGATGGTTGGGCTTTGTGGTTTCCCACCCATCGAGCGGTGAAGCTGCTCGATGAATGGGGCACGGAGCTCTTTTCCCTTAGTCGGCGAATGGCCTTTCTGCCTCCGTTCGTTCAGGGTTGCTCGGCGGGGCAGGGGTCTTCGTTTGGGATTGCTACGGGCGGGGCTGGAGTGACGGCTTGCTTCGGCTGAGTGTTGAGGTTCATGAGTACGAGTCCGGCGAGGGCCACGGCTACGCCCACCAGAGCGGTCCAGTGAATCTGTTCGCCGGCGACGAAGCCCCAGAATAATCCCCAGATTGGAAGCACATACGTGACGGCGGTGGTGCGGGTGGGCGAGATGGTGGCGAGGAGTCGAAAAAAGAGCAGGTAGGCGAGGCCGCTGCCGAGTACGCCGAGGGTCATGATGGCGGCGACGGACTTGAAATGGAGTGCCGTTGGGTGGGGGCCGAGGACTGCAATGGGGAGCAGCGTGAGACCCGCCAGGGACAACTGGAAGGTGGCAATGACGACCGGGTCCAAGCCCTGCAGCCAGCGCTTGGCGGAGACGGCGCCGGCGCCGTAGCTGAGGGTGGCGATGGAGATGAGGAGTGCGCCGAATAGGAATCCGCCGGAGCCCGCAGTTGCTGCTACTCCAGAAGAGTGACCGTAGACTACGCCAAGCACGCCGAGAAAACCAAGGACGACGCCGACACCGGTGAGGCGGGTTGTGCGAGCGCCGCCGGTGGCGAGGCCAATGAGCAGCGCCCAAATGGGCGTGGTGGCGTTGAGGATGGAGGCGATGCTGGAGGGGACGGCGCGCTCTCCCCAGGCGAAGAGGCAGAAGGGGAGCGCATTGTTGAGGACCGCCGCGACGAAGAGCGGGGCGAGGATGCGGCGAGGCGGCATTTTGTGGCGGCCCGCGGCGAGCACGATCCAGAGGAGAATGGAGCCGAAGAAGAGACGGCCGAAGGCGACCCATACGGGGGGAAGATCGTCGCCGGAGAGGCGGATGAGGATGAACGAGGCGCCCCATACGGCCGAGAGAAGAGTCATTTCGAGGATACTGCGCAGCTTCACTTGGTTGGCCTCCGAAGAACGCGTTGCATGGTTCCGGCAATGATGATGGCGTGAATCGCGGGGAATGTCTTCCCGGAACTTGTCTTCACTTCTATTGATACCGCGATTCGAGAAAGGCAGCGACGAAAGATTGGGATGGGAACGATCTGTCGGAGAGATGGATTGCGGCTGGACGCAGGTTATCGCTTTGCTGAAGCGCGCATCGAAGGGGAGAGCGAAGAGGAGAATTGGGGATAGATAATAGGCTTATGGAGTTTCAAAGATCATCCGGAGTTTTATTGCATGTGAGCTCGCTTGCCTCCTATGGTGGCATTGGCGACCTGGGACCTGCGGCATACGAGTTTGTGGCCTTTCTGAAAGCGGCCAAACAGCACGTCTGGCAGGTGCTTCCGCTTTGCCCGACAGGGTATGGGAACTCGCCGTATGCGGGTTCGTCGGCGTTTGCGCGCAACCCGTACCTGATCAGCCTGGAGTTTCTTGCGGACTGGGGATGGATTGAGGGCGCGCGGATTGGCGGACTGGCGGGGCGAAGCGGCAACGCGGATTTTGGGGAAGTGGAGGCACGGAAACTTCCCCTGTTGTACGAGGCGGCGGGCAATTTTCTGGATCGCGGACCGCAGGATGAAAAGCTTGCCGGGCAGTGGGCGGAGTTTGAGGAGTTTTGCCGCGCCGAGGCAAGCTGGCTGATTGACTACGCCTTTTATGCCGTACTGCGGCGGGAGTTCAATACGGGGGCGTGGACTGCGTGGCCCGAGGCGGTGCGCAGGAGGCAGCCGGAGGCACTGGCGCGGATTGCAGCGAAATACGGGCGGGAGTTGGCGCAGGAGCAGGTGCTGCAGTTTGCCTTCACAAAGCAATGGAAAGCACTGCGGGCCAAGGCTGCCGAGAGCGGCATACGGATTCTGGGCGACGTGGCGATTTTTGTGAACATGGATTCTTCCGATGTGTGGGTGCATCCGGACTTGTTTGAGCTGGATGAGGAGCTGAATCCGGTGCGGATTGCGGGCGTGCCGCCGGACTACTTTTCGCCGACGGGGCAGCGCTGGGGAAATCCACTCTATCGGTGGGATGTGCTGGAGGAGCGGGGTTTTGACTGGTGGATTGAGAGGCTGAAGTGCGCATGCGGGCTGTTCGATATCGTCCGGCTGGATCACTTCAGGGGATTCGAGGCGTACTGGGCGATTCCAGCGGACGAAGAGACGGCGGTAAATGGCGAGTGGGTAAAAGCGCCGGGACTGAAGCTATTCAACGCGCTGAAGGAGGCGCTGGGACCGCTTCCTCTGGTGGCAGAGGATCTGGGATTGATTACGCCCGAAGTGGAGGCGCTCCGCGTGGAACTGGGCATGCCGGGAATGCGGGTGCTCCAGTTCGGATTTGGCGGCAAGAGCGCACATATGCATCTGCCGCACCGGTTTGAGCCGGGGACCGTGGCCTATACCGGCACGCACGACAACGATACGACGCAGGGATGGTGGGATGCGGCCGGCGAGACTGAGCATAGCGCGGTGGAAGCCTATGTGGGTCCGGTGAACGGGCAGCCGGTTTGGCCGCTGATACGGGCAACCGGGGTGAGCGTGGCGGAGCTGGCGATTGTGCCGGCGCAGGACCTGCTTGGCCTTGGCTCGGAAGCGCGCATGAACACGCCAGCGGTTCCGGCGGGCAACTGGAGTTGGCGCGCGCCCGAGGGAAGCTGGAGGCCGGAACTGGCTGAACATCTGGCCGCACTGGCCGAGGTTACGGACCGGGACTACGATCCGCTGGGAGAGCCGGAAATTCCTTCCGCAGGGGAATGACGCGATTCAAAACCCATACCTGGCAAAGTTGATGCTGGGGTAATCGGGAAACCTGTAAACGCGTTGCATCGCGGCGAACAGAGCTGCGGCTTCATGCTCGGAGACTCCAACCGCGAGGGTGTGGGTTTTGTTTCCGGCCTGAAACTGGATCTTGCTTGTCGTTCGATCGGGATGGCCCATGCTCGCCCAGGTTGTGGTGGGAGGGATGAATTTCAAGCCATGAACCTCGGGAGTCTCAAAGGTGCGCGATGCCACCTCGATGAACATCACCAGGCGGAGCACCTTCATCTCGCGAGCATTGATTAAGACACCGGTCTCCTTTGTGAAGATCCACAAGAGCCAGCAGAAGGAGAAGAGAAACCCCAAGATGTAAATGCCTGCCGCAATCAGTTGGAGGGTGAATTCAGTGTCCTGAATGTGGGGTGAGTCGAGCAGGTTTCGATAGCGGTAGCCCGCAGCGATAAGCCAAAACGCAACCAGCGGGCCATAAAGGTGCGTCATTGCGCCGCGGCGCGCGGGAATCGTGATGAAAACGCCGCGCGCGGTGTGTTTCCATTTGATTCTGCCATGAAGGGTCTGGAACATCCTGGATCCTCCTCTTTCTCAGGAACCAAGGCAAACGACGCACGCCGAGCGGCTAAATTAGGACACGGATTCACTAGTGAAAATTGTGATGAAGGGAATTGTAAACCCAACTGCTATGGAGCAGCCACCTGCTTTTGAGCTAAATTCCCGGCATCTGCGGTGGGGCAGTCGCTCGGCACCTGCGGTGCGGCAGACGCTCGCGGGGGGCTCGCATGGGCGCATGTCAGTTCGCCGGAAGGCCCGGGCCTGAAGGCCGCGTTATGGCTTGTCTTCTGTCAGGGGGTTAAAACCCCCTGCTCCCTCCAGGAACCAGTGGGGGCAGGGTTACTTTCTGGGCTTTTCGAAGTCGGGGAATTTGTAGATTTCCTGCATGTGTTCCATAAGGACAGACGCTTCCAACTCCGTGACTCCCTTGGCGAAGGTCTGGGCCTTGGATCCGACTTTGAACTGAATTTTGCTGGTTCGCGGATCCGCTATGTTCTTGCTGCGGGAATAGCCCCCCGGCGGAATGAAACGAAAAGCGTGCGCTTCCGCAGTGGGAAAGCTGTTGGTCATGATTTCGATTCCGAGAACCCGGTTCTGGATTTTGATGGTGGTCTCGTCAAGCGTGAGCATGGATTCGCTGGTGAAGGCCCACGCTGCCCAGGCAAGAAGGATGCAGAAGCTGACGCCAAAGCCCGAAATAATAAGCCAGATGAGTGCGGATTCGGCATCCTCAGGTGTTGTGTTCGGTCCTACTGCAAAGGAGTAGCGTGCAGCCGCGAACATGAGGCATACGCCGATAACGGGTCCAAAGAGCATGAACAACGAGCCACGCCGTGATGGGATATGAACCACCATACCGCCGGGCTTCTGTTCCCAGCTTAGGCGGCCCTCCAACTCTTCAAGCATCGTGCCTTCCTCCATGATTCAGCATGTTAAGGTCGACAGCCCGGAATGATCGGCGAACAGTCAACGTATTCCTTATGATTGCGGGGACAAAGCCCTGCAAGTAAGTGGAACGTCTCATGCGGTTTATCCGCAATAGCTCTTTCGTTCGGTTTTTCTCCCCGAGCAGATGTATTGGCATGGTTATTTTGCCGGGGCCGGCGGGATGCCTGGCGAATGGGGCTTCATGCCACTCCTGCTCATCGCGAAAAACCGCGATGAACGTGGCACGGGGCTTCTGTGGATGGTCCATCACTTTGTTCCAGTGGCCAATCTTGCTATGCTTGCGGCAAATGGTAACCGCAGCAATTCAAACCTACGGTCTGACGAGACGCTTCGGCGCACTGACGGCCGTGGAAGATGTGACGCTCAGCGTGGCATCCGGGCAGTTCTTCGGTTTTCTGGGTCCGAACGGAGCCGGCAAGTCGACAACCATCAAAATGCTGACCGGGTTGCTGGAACCGAGCGCGGGGAGCATTGAGATCCTGGGACAACCTTTCGTAGCGGGCGCGCTGGAGCTGAAACGCCAGATTGGCGTGGTGCCGGAAGGCATGGCGCTGCTGGGCCGGCTGACTGCGCCCGAGTATCTGCGCTTCGTGGGGCGGATGTATGGACTGGACCGTGCAACGACCTCACGTCGAACCGAGGAGCTGCTGGAATTTATGCAGCTGGCCAATGAGAGCAAGAAACTGGTCACCGACTTTTCGCATGGCATGCAAAAGAAGCTGGCGCTGGCGGCGGCGGTGATTCACGGGCCGAAGGTGCTGTTTCTGGATGAGCCGTTCGAGGGCGTTGATGCGATTGCGGCAGGGATGTTGAAGTCGATGCTGCAAGGAATGATCAACCGCGGGGCGACGATCTTTCTGACCACCCACGTGCTGGAGATTGTGGAACGGTTGTGCAGCCACGTGGCCATTATTTCGAAGGGCAGACTCGTGGCGAATGGGTCCATTCAGGAACTGCGTGCGGGTGTGGCTTCCACGCTGCCGGGCGCTGAACACGAACAACGGCTGACGCTGGAAGAGATTTTTCTATCGATTGTGGGAGCAGGCGAACAGCCGGAACCGCAGCAGGAGTTGTCATGGCTGGCGTAAACGGGGCTGGCTCAGGGGCCGGCGCCGCCTCGGGCGAGGCTTGCCTGATGCCGCTTGGGGGTGGCGCGTTTGGGCCGGTGGCGCGGGCGCAGTATGGCGCACTGGCCAAGCTGCGCTGGCAGATGCTGAGCAATGGGCTCCGGTTCCGCAAAGGGAAGCTGGAGCTGGGCGTGCGCACGCTTGGATTCCTGATTTACGGCGCGACCGGGGTGGCTCTTGGCGGGGGCCTGGGGTTCGCCGCATACTTGCTGGCTGCAAGTCACGAAATGCGGTTTCTGCCGCTGGTGTTCTGGGCAACATTCTTGCTGTGGCAGATGATTCCGATAATGATGGCTTCGTTCCAGGAGCAGTTCGACCTGGGCAGCCTGCTGCGATTCCCGGTGAGCTTTCAATCATTTTTTTTGCTCTACGCGGTGTTCGGGCTGGCGGATATTTCCACCATCCTCGGCGGACTCTGCTGTGTCGGTATCTGGGTTGGCCTCAGCGTGGCGCTGCCTGGGTTGTTTCTGTGGACGACGCTGACGGTGGGCCTGTTTGCACTGTTCAACATTCTGCTGGTGCGGGCCATTTTCGCGTGGATCGACCGCTGGCTGGCGCAGCGCAAGACGCGCGAGATACTGGGCGCGGTGTTCATGTTGCTGGTGCTGAGCGCGCAATTACTGAACCCGGCGCTGCACCACGGCTTCGCGGATTTCCATCAATCTAACCACAAGGATGCAATCCGGAATACGCAGCATTATCGCGACATGGAGGCCCGGTATGAGCCGTGGCTGAAGATGGCCGATGCGGTGCAGCAGTGGCTTCCACCGGGACTAGCCGCGAAGGGGCTGCAGCAGGCCGCAGGGCAGGTTGGCGGAAAGACCGGCGGCCCGACATCGGGAGCGGCACCAGGACTGGGGCTGATTGGGCTTTACGCGTTGGTTGCCGGAGGCGTGCTGGCGACGCGGTTGAAGGCGGAGTACCGGGGCGAGAGTCTTGGGCAGGCCCCCAAGCGGACCAAAGCGGCTCCGATTCGGGCGAAACTCGCGGCTGGGACATCGGCGAGCACAGCAGCGAAGGTTGAGCGAGCGAGTGGATGGATTCCCGCATGGGCGGGTCCGGTGGGTGCGGTGATGGAAAAGGAGCTGCGTTCGCTGATGCGTTCTGTTTCGCAGCTTTACGTGCTGGGCGCGCCGCTGATGATGGTGTTTATCTTTGGCAGCATGTTCCGCTCAAACGTCGGGACGGGACACTCATTCACGCTGGCGCTTCCGGTGTGCATGGCTTACTCGATGCT
>Ga0302140_10008980_pt1 | contig 12427 bp, 9 predicted proteins | sample I_Bog_E1_1_FD_202095 | JGI IMG/M metagenome (GOLD analysis project Ga0302140, IMG submission 202095) | Peat permafrost microbial communities from Stordalen Mire near Abisko, Sweden - I_Bog_E1_1 | ecosystem: Environmental > Terrestrial > Soil > Wetlands > Peat | place: Sweden: Abisko, Stordalen...
AAAAGCCCTCGGGGTAGCGCTTGTTGAGTTCGATGACGCGGTTGCTGACATATTCCAAAAAGCGGCGGTCATGGGTAACGACCAAAAAGGACAGGGTCAGGTTTTGCATAAAACGTTCCAGCCAAAGAACGCCTTCCAGGTCCAAGTGGTTGGTGGGTTCATCTAATAGGAGAAGATCCGGCTCCCGCAAGACCTGGGTCAGGATGGCCAGCCGTTTGCGCCAACCGCCGGAGAGTTTGGAAACCTTTTGTTCAGGGTCTTTGAATCCCGCCTGTTCCAGTCCGTCATCGATTCGAATGTCGATCTCATAATCTTCCAGGCCCAAACCTTGAAGGCCCTCGGTTAAAACACCCCGGACGTCGATGTCGGGGCCCAAGTCCGCGTATTTTTCCTGCTGGGGCAGATAGCCGATGCGCAGTCCCTTGCGGGCTGAAATAAGGCCTTCGTCCTGGGTTTCGACGCCGGCTAAAATTTTGAGCAGAGTGGATTTACCCGTGCCGTTGGGGCCAATCAAGCCGGTCCGTTCGCCCTCAAAGAGGCCGAAAGAAAGGTTTTCAAAAAGAGGCCGGGCCCCGAAGCTTTTAGACAGGTTTTGACAGCTCAACAGAATTCCCACGGATCATCCTCGCGATTCAAATTGGAAGGGCCGTAGGATAAGGGCGAAAGGGCCAAAAACAAAGGGAATTCAACCGGTGGGGACACTGAATCCTCATGGTAATTCAAAGCTCAAAACGTATACTCTGAGCCTATGCCCGAAGAAATTCTCAACGAAATCAATCCCAACGAAGTCAGGCCAAAATCCAAGCGTTCTTTATGGTTGTGGTTGGCCGCGATATTTTTTGTAGGCGCATCCGTTTGTCTGGGTTGGTATCTATATATACAGGCCAATCGTCCCGGTCATGACACGCCTCTCGACGCTCTGGCCGCCCCGGTTTTTAACCCGCTGCCTTTGGGCAGCGTTATGCCCAAAGGCTGGCTTTTAGAACAGTTAAAACTTCAATCTTCCGGTCTGACCGGTCATCTGGATGAGTTTTGGCCCGACGTGAAGGACAGCGGTTGGATAGGCGGTAAGGCCGAAGGCTGGGAAAGGGCGCCCTATTGGCTCGACGGCATGGTGCCAATGGCCTACCTAACGGATGACGCCAAACTGAAGGCGAAAGCCAAACGCTGGGTGGACTATATTCTCAAACACCAAACGGCGGACGGCTGGCTGGGACCGGAACAGGGAAATCCCGCTTATGGTTTGATCGGAAAAGCGCCGCCCAATGAGATTCGCGATCCCTGGCCCCAATTCATTATTCTTAAAGTTCTGAGCCAATACGAGGAAGTCACGGGCGATCCCCGAATCATTCCGGCGATGGAAAAATCCATGCGCAGTATCGATCTTCAACTGGACCAACGCCCCCTCTTTAACTGGAACTTTTTCCGCTGGGGCGATCTGGTAGTGAGTATTTATTGGCTCTATGACCGCACCCATGAACCCTGGCTGTTGGAACTGGCCGCGAAGGCCGCCAATCAAGGTTACAACTGGACCGCTCACTTTTGGGATTTGCCGCTCAAACATAAATCCGAAAAGTGGAACTGGGTCGGGCACGGGGTGAACAATGCCATGGGTCTCAAGGTGCCGGCGCTTTTGTATCGGTTAACGGGGAATGCCCGCTATAAAAAATTAGCGTGGCGGGCCATCGAACAGTTGGATCGCTATCACGGCGAACCTAACGGCTTGATGAGCGCGGACGAATGTCTGGCGGGCTTGAATCCTTCTCAAGGCACGGAACTTTGCGTCATTGTGGAAATGATGTTTTCGCTTGAGAACTCTTTGGCTGTCACCGGCGATGTTCGCTTCGCGGACCGGCTGGAAAAAGTGGCCTATAACGCGTTACCCGCCGCCTGTACGCCGGACTATTGGCGTCACCAATATGTGGAACAATCCAATCAGGTTGCCAGCGCTTATGTGGAACAGCCCATTTACGCCACCGTATCGGGAATCGCGAATATCTTTGGTTTGGAGCCGCAATACGGCTGCTGCACAGCGAACATGCATCAGGGCTGGCCCAAGCTGACGTCGCATTTATGGATGGAATCGCCTGAAGGGGGATTGGCGGCGGTGGTTTACGCGCCTTGCGTGGTGGATACCCAGGTTCAGGGTAATGCCGTACATATAGAAGAAGTTACCGATTATCCCTTTAACGAAAGCCTGACTTTCAATGTGACAACCGCGCGGCCCGCCACATTCCCCCTCTATTTCCGCGTTCCCGAATGGACCCAGGGCGCTACTTTGAAACTGCCGGATGGCACCATTGAGTCGTTGAAGCCCGGTGAGTTTCATCAAGTTTCAAGACAGTGGAATGGAACCGAAACGGTTTTGCTTCAATTGCCCATGGCTTTTAAATTGCGAAAAGGCTATCAGGATTCGGTCAGCGTGGAACGGGGGCCTCTGGTTTTTAGTTTGGGTCTCAAGACCAAGTGGATCAACTTTATGCCATTCCATTTTCAACCCAAAGGTGAACGCAAGTTTGACTGGGCCGCCATACCGCAAAGCCATTGGAATTACGCCTTGGCTTTAAATGCTAACGATCTCAATCAATCGCTAACGGTTACTCAGCAGCCTTTAAAGGGAAACCCTTTTGATCCGGGTAATGAGCCCATTCATGTAACGGTGGAAGGGCGGCAATTGGATAATTGGCAAGGCGCCCAGGGCGCAGCCGCGCCCCCGCCTCAAAGTCCGGTGGAAAGCACGGAAGCCTTGGAAAAACTGGTGTTGTCACCCTACGGTTCTACCCGGCTTCGAATAACGGCTTTTCCGGTGCTTAAGTAAAAGCCGGGTAAAAGTTAAACGTTATTCAGCTTTTTGCCCTATTGCCATTGACGGGTTAGATGGGAACTGTAGAATTGTTACGTTACTCAGAATTCATTACCTTAAAAGCGGGTTTTAACGTGAAATTAAAAAGTGTATCAGTCTCTCTGGCAGTAGCATTAATTCCTGTGGCCATTTTTTGGGGCTGCAACAAGGGCAGCCAGCCACTGTCACCTGCCAATGGTTCCAGTTTAATCATTAAATTAGCGTCTAACCCTAGCGCTCAAATTGTCGGTGCGGCGCAAAACCTGATTCTTTACAACATTAGTGGTGCAGGCGCGTCACTAACAGGTTCTTACGGCCCTGTTTCAGCTTCGGCTCTTGCGGGTCAGATTAGTATTGCTGTCGACATTCCCAATGGTGTCAGCAATTACAATCTCCTTTCTGTTGAGATTGTTGACAACTCCACACAGCAAGCTTTGGCCATAGGTGCTTCTGCTTTGCCCGGGACTGGTTCGGTTACATTAGGGCCTTTGGATAAAAGTTTTTATCAGGTTTCTAATTTAAGTGCGGGCGACGCGTTTGGATTTGAAAATTACACGATCACGTTTGTCGGGGTTAATACGCCCACGACTATTCCGGGTTTGGATGTGGTTTGTAATGGTGTTGGTGGTACCGGTTATGCGTTGGAAAATCCATCTTTCGCCAATAGCACCGTGGCCTATATGGGTAATGGGAATTTTGTTAATTACCTAACAGTTCCACCAAATTCCAGATTTAGTAATAGTTCTAGTACCTCCAAAGCGGCTGTTTTGGGTGGAAACGCCCAACCGGTGACAGTCGGTGATGTTTATTGCGTGAAAATACTAACTGGCGGCTATGCGTGGCTTCAAATTACAAACGCGGGCGCACCGGGTGTTTCGGGACCTGGTTTTGTTTTTCGTTTGAACACAACACAAAATTATTGCGGATATGAGCAGTCAAAAGTTGACGGAACACCTTATGCGCCGTCGTTGGTTTTTAATGGAATTGCGGCTAATAGTTACGGAATAGCGGTTTATCCTTCGAATGGGACGGCGACCAGTATTTTTGTTTCGGATGCTACAGAGCCGGGGGGATTAACTACTACCGCCAATGTTCATGTGTTTAACGCTAGCGCGACACCAGTCGCAACTTTTGGTCCATTAGCTCCTCTCAGTTCAGCAAACGGGTTAGCCGTTAATGCGGCTGGAACGACAATTTATGTGGCGGACCCAATAGGGAAAAAGGTTTCGATGTTTACTATGGGAACTTGGGCTTTTGGCGGATCTGTAGGGTTTGGAGCAGGAACATTACCAGATACACCTTCTCAAGCCAGTCAGGCAAGATTTTTCTCGCCCGAGTTTGTGGCAGCTTCGCCGAGTTCAGGAACTTATCCAAATGATATTTATATTACTGATTCTGGCACTGCTGGAATTGCTGATGTGGTTGTCGCCAACTATCCAACGACTTCATCGGGGCCCGCTACTACTTTTTGGAATGGACAAATTGGCACCAGTACCAGTTCAACTGGTATCGCAACCGATGGCACAACGGTTTATGTAGCGGATGCAGGTAAAAATCAGATAGAGACTTACGATGCGAACGGTGTTTCTGGTAGTACCTGGACCACTGACAATAATCCTTTTAATCCTAAAGCTTTTTCAGGTCCGCAAGGGATTGCTTTGGATACGGTGTCGTCTCCCCAATTACTTTTCATTGCTGATACGGGTAACAACCGCGTGGTTGAAATGACTACGTCGGGTGTGTTTAAAGCGGCGTGGGGGCCCTCGTTGGGCGGTTCGATTACACCTTCAACTTTCAACAATCTAACGGCGATTGCGGTAGATGGGGCGACCCCGCCAAATGTGTTTGTAGTGGATTCAAATAACTACCGGGTTCTGCAATTTAAGGGTTTTTAATCTAGTCCTTCGATATAATTTAGTGGTGCAGCGCTTCTACTACTTTCTTTAGAACGAGCTATGGCCCAAATCGACAAATATCTAACCGCCTGCATTCAGCGCAAAGGGTCGGACCTTCATATTGCCTCCGAATCCCCTGTGTTTGTGCGCCAATTGGGCAGGTTACAGCCCATTACCCCACAGCCGCTGACGGCTGAGGTATGTGAACAACTTCTCATGGAAATTCTGGACGAAAGAACCCAGGCCAAATTGAAGGACGATTTGGAAGTGGATACGGCCTATGCCATGGAAAATGGCGAGCGCTTTCGCGTGAATGTTTACCGCCAGCGAAAAGGCCTGGACGCGGTTTTCCGTCATTTCGGGTCCAGAATTTTATCGATGGAAGAGCTGGGTCTGCCGCTGATTCTCAAAAAGTTCGCGGATGCCAATCAGGGCCTCATTCTCATCACTGGTCCCGGACGTTCAGGCAAATCCACCACCTGCGCAGCGCTGGTGGACTATATGAATTCCGAAAGTTCAGAACACATCATCACAATTGAAGATCCCATCGAATACATTCACGGCCGCAAACTTTCGCTGGTCAATCAGCGCAGTGTAGGCCCTCACACCGAAACCTTCGCTTCCGCCTTGCGCAGCGCTTTGCGCGAGGACCCGGATATCATCATGGTCGGGGAAATGCGCGATTATGAAACCATGAGTTTGGCTTTAACCGCGGCGGAAACGGGTCATTTGGTCATCGGCACTTTACACACAGGCTCAGCGGCGGCCACCATTTCCCGTGTGGTCAATCTTTTTCCCGCGTCCGAACAATCCCAGGCGGTTGCCAGCGTTTCTGAAAGTTTGGTGGGTGTTATTTCCCAGCGGCTTTTGATTAACGCCGAGGGAACCGCCATGGTGCCGGCTTTTGAAGTTTTGGTGAACACTTTCGCGATGGCCAACATTATTCGGGAAGGGGACTATTTCAAAATTCCCTCAATGATTTCGACGGGCGCGGGTGTTGGAATGCAAACGATGGAAACAGCGCTTCGGGATATGGTGGCCGCGAAAAAAATAACCCAGGCCCAGATGGATGAAGTTTTGCTGGAGGAAAGCTAATGGCAGCAATCGACCAGCTTTTCCAGACCATGGTGGACCGTAAAGCCTCGGATATGCATTTGACTGTGGGTAATACGCCTTTATTGAGAATTAAAGGCGACCTGGAACCTTTGGCGGATTGGATTATGACCGAGCAGGTTCTTCAAGGTCTTATTTACGAAACCATGAGTCCCGAACAGTGGCAGTTGTGCTGGCAGAGACACGATTATGACTATGCCTATGAAGTGCCGGGGGTTGCCCGTTTTCGTTGCAACGTATTTTTTAACCAGCAGGGTATCGCGGCGGTTTTTAGAACTATTCCCACAAAAATTTTAACGCTGGATCAATTGGGTATGCCCCAGGCGGTACGGGATTTATGCAAGGTCAAAAGAGGATTGATTCTGGTGACGGGGCCGACCGGCAGCGGTAAAAGTACGACTTTGGCCGGGATGATTGACGATATTAACGAGAGTCGTGAGGGAAATATTTTAACGATCGAGGATCCGATCGAATTCGTCCATCCGGTTAAAAAATGCAAGGTTACCCAAAGAGAAGTTCACCGCGATACCCATTCGTTTAAAGCCGCTTTGCGCTCTTCCATGCGCCAGGATCCGGATATTATTCTGGTGGGTGAAATGCGCGACTATGAAACCATTTCGTTGGCCATCGCGGCCGCTGAAATGGGTATTTTGGTTTTTGGAACCTTGCACACCAACTCGGCCGCCAAGACGATTGACCGCATTATTAACGTTTTCCCCTCAGATGAACGGGATAAGGCCCGCGGGGCTTTGGCTTCCAGCACAAAGGGCATTGTGGCCCAGCAGTTATGCCCGACCAAAGACGGCAAAGGCCGCTGTGCCGCGGTTGAAATATTGACCTATAACAAGAGTCTTCCCAATCTGATTCGAACCGGCAAAATTTCCGGTTTAAACTCGCTGATTGAATTGGGCGCCAAGCAGGGCATGCAAACCATGGATCAGTGCCTGCAAAAATTTTATGATGACGGCAAGATTACGGCCCAGGAAGCCTATTTGAAATCCAATGAGAAAAAGAGATTCCAGCCCCTGGTGGACCAGGAAGCGGCAGCCGTTCAGGCGGCTGCACAAGCGGCAGCCATGAAAGAAAAACAAAAGTCACCTTTTTGATATAAGAATCGGTTCATAACCGGTTGTTAAGCCTTTAACAGCCCAAAACCCCGATTTTCAGGCTCTTTTTACATGACAATCCATAGTTTGGGATATAATTAGGTCAACCGTTTTCTCGCCCATTTGCCGTCGTTTCTCTGCGGGTTTATGGATGAAAGTTCTCTGAACAGGACGTTGAAATAAAGAGATGGTGAAATGCTAAAACAGCTTTGTCAACTTTTCTTAAATCGTTTCAAAGTGAGAGCAATTTTTTATGCTCTTGGTGTCTTATTTTTACCAGCAATGGTCATGGCGCAAATAAGCTCTGTTACGGGCGTCAGTATTACTCCTTCTAACCCTTCACCTGGTAATACGGTCACGGTGAATTGGTCCTATGCTGAAGGCAGTCCTTTTAATCAACCAAAGTTTTTTATCGTGGTGAGTAACTCCGCATCACTCGTCAACGCTGGTACGGCCGGTCAAAGTATCGTCATTGGGGATGGTTGCGTGCCGGTAGCTTCTGTTAATGGCGGCTGCGGCAGTATTGGAAGCAACGTTCCAGCGGGAACTGATACTTACAGTACGTCGATAACAATCCCCACTGGTTTGGCCCCAGGAACATGGTATGTAACAGTGGCCATGAATGATTATTACATCGGGCTGAATCCTGGTTTCGGCGGCGGCCAAACGGGTTCCACAACCTTCACTGTGCCTCTGCCAAACACAAGCTGTTCTATCAACAATACAACCGGAAGTGCCACGGTGGCTCCAGGAAGTCTCCTTCTCTACACTCTCAATTATTCTTTTGTGGACACCACCAATTTTACCCTGACGGATCAGGTGCCGGCCAATACAACCTTTTATTCAGCAAGTCCAGGGGGAACTTTAAGTGCTGGAACGGTTACCTGGACCCCTTACACAGGAGCAGCGGCAAACACAATAACTGGTACGGCATGGATGTTAGTTACGGTGAACACTGCTGTGCCTAACGGGACGGTAATTAGCGACACGGGGATGGGTACACCTGTTATTGTTAAGGGACCTTTTACACCCCCTTGTACGAGTCTTGCTGTGGTAACGGTTCAAAACCCGTCATTGACGCTGATGAAGAGCGAATCCACCAACACGGCTTCGGCTGGAAATCCGGTAACCTATATTCTCGGTTGGTTAGCCTCTGGCTTGAATCTCGATTATTACGATTCCTACGACAATGACACGGTAGGTACGACCAATGGTTCCATCTTGGGCTATGACGGTACCACGGCTTATACCCGATACGCGGCAGTCGATGGAGATCTGGGAACATGGTCTGTTGGAGTATCGAACGGCAATAATTATATTAGCGGCACGACCCAGTATTTAAGTTCTGCCGGCGTCTCCCAAGACTATCCGGCGCTGATCCGAAATGGACCAGGAGTAAATATTTGCGGCGGGTTTACGGTCCAGGGCGACTTGCAAATTCCTTTGGCGGCGCCGGGCGCGACCAGCGGGGATTGCGCAATGGTTGTGGCGGTGAATCCAACCTATGGAGTCACTATGGTCGCCGCTATATCCCAAAACAACATTCCAGATTATTTTTACTTTCAAAAAAATCAAAATTATGACAGCGCGATTTATCCGACACCTATGGGAACTGACAACCTTCCCCTTTTTCCTACCGCTGCTGGATCTCCCATCATTGTGGGAAATTGGTACACTGTGAATGTGAATGTTCAGTTTTCGGGGAGCGGCCCTATTACTTATACCGCTGTTCTTTGGCCCACCGGTGTTCCCTCGGATGCGGCTACATTCGTTTATACGGACCCCAACGATTCTACGGATGTGCCTAACAACCCCGGGACTATTTCGGGGTGCTCCTGCGGTTGGTTACAGGGTTGGCAAGCGTACACAACGACTCAGATTGATTATTTCTCTAATCTTCAGGTTTATAGCGGCGGCCCGGTAGCGAATTACACAATTACGGATGCTATTCCGTCTGGAATTACTTATTCCGGCTCTAGTGTGGCGCCTACTTCAGGCGTGCCCAATGGCCCTCTGGTTTGGAGTAACCCAGGTTCGGTGATCGACGAATGCCCCGTGACTTGGTGGGGAACGGTCGGTTGTATCGCGGCACCGGTCAACAACCAATTCACCATGACCGCCAGTAACGTTACGAACTCGCCTGCCACCTCTAACTTGGTTACTCTCAACGTAAATCTTTGCAATACAGCTACTCCCACCAATACGCCGACGAATAGTCCAACTCCGATTGCTACCAATACGCCTACTTTAACACCTACCAATACTCCGACGAATACGGCAACCAGCACACCGACTAATACCGCCACGAATACACCGGTCAATACGAATACGGCGACCAATACGCCCACCAATAGTCCAACCGCGACCATTACCAATACTCCAATACCGACTAATACGCCAACTGTTACTCCCACATTTACTTTTTCACCCACGCCAATTCCGACATTAGCGGTTTGGCCAAATCCTTTTAATCCAAAGTATGCGGTTTGTAATGTCTTGAAAGCGGGCCCGTTGCCTTTTGGGGCGACCATGGATATTTATACCGTTTCGGGTGAATTGGTCAGACATCTTGAGCAAGGCGGAACGTTTAGCTGTTTATTGCCGTCGAATGGTTATATCTATTGGGATGGGAGAAATACGCCTTCCATACCTGTTTCTACGGGAATTTATATTTATGTCATCAAAAGCAACGCTTCGGCTGTTTTATTGTCTGGGAAGATTTTACTTGTTCGAAGCTAAGGCCACGTTGTTTTTGAGCTGAGATATACTCCTGCCGATTCACTCCAAATGTTTTAACGTTTAAACCTTAAAATCAATATGTGTTACCGTTGGAATTGGAGTTGATTCATCAGGTGGGTTAACTGATTTTGCTTGGGTGGTCCCGTCTTTGGAGTAAAGAATATTTTTAAAATCCTGCGAGTTTGATTTTTTTCCGTCCGGATCGGTTGATGATGTCGTTAAATCTTTTTTGGCGTTACTTTTGTCCTGTTCTTTTAAAATTTCTTCAGCTGTTTCGGCGCGAACACGGGCTGTTTGCTGGTTTTTCGCGGCTAGAAGAGCCGCCTGCTCCGCGGCGATCTGATTAATTTGAAGGTTCGCTAAATTGTTTTGTATACCGCGCATAGTGAATACCTGTTAAAGTTTGGACGATTTAGTTTATAAAGTTGGTTGGATAAAAACATCCCTTTTTTCTTATTTTAATGGAAATGGGTTCAAAAAAACATTCTTGAGAATGACCACAAGAGGACAAAGGAACGAGAAATTGGCGCCAAAACCGACCAGCAAAAATAAAACCAGGAAAAAATCAAAAACGTTAAAAGTTAAGAAAACGGCGGCGGTTAAGGAATCTATTGTTGTAAAAACGGATGAAAAAAAGCGGTCAAACAGTGTGCTGATCGCGGTTGTTTTTTTAATTGTTTTAGCGGTGATTATCCTGCTCCTGCGTAATTGCAGAGGTAACAACCCATCAGCCTTACCTCAGCCTACGGCTGTACCCCAGGTTGTTTCACAACCGACGATTTCTAATACCACGGCGCAAAAAAAGAAAACAGGTACCCCGAGTGGCGGCATCAAGAGTGCGTTTAAAGCGCCCGTCACCACCGCTTCGGCTCAAACTTTGAATGATTACCAAAAGGCGGCGGCGCAGGGCGATGTTCAAGCCGCGAAAAATCTCGCCAACCTCTATATGAACGGGCAAGGGGTTCCCAAAGATTATCACGAAGCGTTGAAGTGGAGTTTGATGGCGGCCAATAAAGGGGACGCGGAAGCGCAATGTTGTGTCGGTCTGATCTATGACATGGCTTTGGGGGTGCCCCAGGATTATAAAGAGGCGATGAGCTGGTATTTAAAGTCGGCGAATCAGGGAAACGCGGTGGCGGAGAACTGTATCGGTTTTTGCTACGAAAATGGACATGGAGTCCCTCAAAGTTACGATGATGCCGCGAGCTGGTTTGAAAAGTCGGCGCTGCAGGGAAACGCCAATGCGGTACAAAATTTGGAGAGCATGAAGGATTTGATGCCCTCGTCGAGTTCAGACACAACTCCCGGTACTAATTAAAAAGATCAATTTTGCCGATGGAATAGGTAAAATAGCCTTCAATTTTTCAGGGGGAATCATGAAGAAACTATTTTTATTGTTATTTTTAACTGCCGCACCGCTTTGGGCCACTGTACCGGCGGAGGATTATTACAACGCGGGAATCGGGCTGTTTCAGCAAAAAGATTATGAAAGAGCAATTCAGTATTTCCACGCGTCCATTCAGGAAAAACCTGATTTTTGGCAGGCTTACCAGTTTTTAGGCGAGGCTTATTATCAAAATTCCAACCGTACCGAAGCGGTAGTGGCGATTGAAGAAAGCTTACGGCTTCATTCCAACAATCCTGAACTGAAGAAGTTTTTGGACATGGTTAAATCCAACAGTCCCTGGGTTCCGGCTTGGTCCTGGCGGGATTGGCTGATCATTCTTTCGTTTATTTTTTCAACGCTTTCGTTGGGCTGGATTATTTATTCCAATCGTTCCATGCTTCTGGCTCTTAAGAAAGTCCGCTCTCCCCGTTCATGATTCAAAAGATTGTGGCTATCGGCGGGGGGAAAATGGGGTGGGGTGCGGCGCCTTCGCAAGTCATGTCCATTAGCCGGGAAATTGTTCGTTTGTCCCGCAAGAAGAACCCCAAACTTATTTTTATTCCAACAGCCAGTTCAGACGATAAATCCTATGCCCGAATGGTTCAGGCGCACTTCGGCAAGCTGGGGTGTCAGGTTGATGTTCTTTATCTTTATAAACAAAAACCAACTTTAACGGATGTCCGTCATCGCACTTTGGCCGCTGACATTGTTTATGTGGGCGGCGGTAATACGCTCATGATGATGAACCGCTGGAAAAAACTGGGCGTGGATAAAGTTTTGCGGGAAGCGCGTCAAAAAGGTAAAGTCCTCTGCGGCACCAGCGCCGGGGCTATTTGCTGGTTTCGTCAGGGTAATTCGGATTCCCGGAAATATCACAATCCCCAGGCGGGTCTCATCAAGGTCACGGGACTGGGGTTTATCAACGCTCTGGCATGCCCCCACTATGACGCGGAAAAAGACCGAAAACCCGAGCTCAAGAAAATGATGAAAAAGACAAAGGGAACCGCTATCGCGATGGATAATTGCGCCGCGTTGGAAGTGGTGGGTAACCGCTATCGGGCCATTTCCGCAAAAACAAAAGCCGGAGTTTACAAAGTTTATTGGACCAAAGAAAAATACCACCAGGTTCCGCTGTCAAAGAGCCGTTGGTGTCCGCTGGCCGGGTTATCTCTTCCAAACGGCGAAGAATAGCTCCGGCATCTTGTGGTAAAAGGTTAACCCACGATAATCATATTGACTGATTCGGGAAGACCGGCGGACATCCGCTTTAGAAGACGCCCTTTGACCATCCTCCAAAAGAAAGTTCTCTTTGAAGAACCGACAAAAATAGTTTTGATCTGCAAAA
>Ga0302140_10008981_pt1 | contig 12426 bp, 13 predicted proteins | sample I_Bog_E1_1_FD_202095 | JGI IMG/M metagenome (GOLD analysis project Ga0302140, IMG submission 202095) | Peat permafrost microbial communities from Stordalen Mire near Abisko, Sweden - I_Bog_E1_1 | ecosystem: Environmental > Terrestrial > Soil > Wetlands > Peat | place: Sweden: Abisko, Stordalen...
GGTCATTGCCGGTTTTATAGCTTTTTTGTTGTATTGCATTTTGGGCCCCATCATTATTGCGCCGCATGAGGAATTTGAAGAAACGATATTTGAGATGGCTTTTCAGGGCGCAGGTTATTTATTTATGATAGGGATAGCGAATATCTTTTATTTTTTCGGTTCAGCAACCGGTTTGTTATTTAATAGAAATAACAATCAGCTGTTTAGAGAGCGGCTGTTTGGTTTAGGATATTGGTTCTCTTTTTCATTGCCCATACTTCTTATACTAAGTGTTATGTTAAGATTTCTGATTTACGGAAAATAAAAGAAGCTCATTAATATCTAAACACGATTACATAATCTTATGACTTCCTGCACATTTCAATACAGCTTAAAGGTGTGGCTAACCAGCGTCGTTATCGCACCGCTCCTATTCATAATTTTCACTTATGGCCCCCAGGTTGACTATTGCCGAAACCTGCAGCAAGTGCTGTCATCAGGCTTGTTCTATTACGTCTTTTTCGCTTGCCTGGAACTGGCATTTTCACTGCTAACCTGGCTGGTTTTCCTCCTTGTTATTCAATTAGTTACAATGTGCATATACAAGCCGATAATAAGGCGACTGCTAATTTGCATTGCAGGGATCTCATTAACGATAGGCAACTTCATGATCGTCTTATCACCACGTGAACTTTTGAATTTTGGGGATGGCCCTGCCACAATCGTGTTATTCAACTGCCTTTGCATTGGGGGCGGGGTTTGGTATTATAAAATGGAGCCAACAGTAGCTGTATTATAATTTAACATAAATTTCATAATACCGATTTGGTTTTTGGTATATAAACTATTATATTGCACAATCAAAAGCATTTACTATGAGCCGCGAGTTATTAGAATTTTCCGACCTGATTGATGAACAATTTGAATTACCAGAAATTGATTCAGAAGCAGATGACTTTTGGGAGTCTGTATTAAATCTGTTTATTTGATTGTTTATTCGTAATTATTTGTGATGGCAGTCTGTGAGACACAGACTGCGGGTTTCGGGTTTGAAAAAGAAGGCAGTCTGTGAGACACAGACTGCGGGTTTCGTGCCTCAGCATAAATATTACTTTCTTAAATTAAAATCTTTAATCTTTCCAACATCAGCAACTCTTTCAACCTTTGGAACCTTTACAACCTCTTTCAAACTATCCCAACAACAAACAAAAACATTAACTTTGCCGGCTGATGAATCAAGTCGCGAAAAAAAGGTTTTTTGAAAACGTTGCCATAATCGATATAGCCGAAGAAGGCAAAGGTGTTGGCAAATCAGATGATTTTGTGCTCTTTGTTGACAATGCCGTACCCGGCGACGTAGCAGATATTGCAGTTTACCGCAGTAAAAAAAACTTTGGCGAAGGCAGAATTGCGGAACTAAAGCAACCATCGGAATACCGTATCGAAGCGTTTTGCGAACATTTTGGTACCTGCGGGGGTTGCAAATGGCAGCATATGACTTATGCGGCACAACTAAAATTTAAACAAAAATCTGTTGAAGATGCTTTAACGCGGATCGCGAAAATTGATACTACAGGAATGCTGCCGATACTGCCCTCCCCTGCCGATAAATATTACCGGAACAAGCTGGAATACACTTTCTCCAATAAACGCTGGCTGAATGATGGTGAAAACCGTACCGATGAACTCTTAAATATGAACGCTCTGGGCTTTCATATACCAGGCCGCTTTGATAAAATACTGGACATAAACCATTGTTATTTACAAGCCGAACCATCAAATACCTTAAGAAACGGCATCCGTGAATTTATTATTAAACAAGGTTATAGTTTTTACGACCTTAAAGCCCATGCCGGCGCATTGCGCAACTTAATTATTCGTACTTCATCAACGGGTGAAACCATGGTAATCGTTGTTTTCGCTTACGCGGACGAAGAAGAAGTAAATAAACTGATGGAGTTTATCAATAAAGGATTTCCCGAAATAACATCATTGCTATACATTATCAACCAAAAAAAGAATGATACTATTTTTGACCAGGAAGTTCAGGTTTATAAGGGCAGGGACTATATTTATGAAGAAATGGAGGGCATCCGTTTTCGCATCGGGCCAAAATCATTTTATCAGACCAACTCCATTCAGGCGCTGAACTTGTACCAAATAGCACGGGATTTTGCAGGTTTTAGTGGTAACGAACTGGTTTATGACCTGTATACCGGCGCCGGTACGATTGCCAATTTTATTGCCGGGCAGGTACGGGAAGTAATTGGTATAGAGTATGTGCCGTCGGCCATAGAAGATGCCAAAATCAACTCGGAAATAAACAATATAAGCAACACAAAATTTTTTGCCGGGGATATGAAAGATGTTCTTTCCGATGTTTTTGTAGCGCTGCATGGTAAACCCGATGTCATCATAACCGATCCACCCCGCGCAGGCATGCACCCTGACGTAGTAAACAGGCTCATGCAAATTGAAGCTGAAAAAATTATATATGTCAGTTGTAATGCCGCGACGCAGGCAAGAGATTTGCTGGTGTTAAAAGAGAAATATAACACGGTAAAAATACAGCCTGTAGATATGTTCCCCCATACCCAGCATGTAGAGAATGTGGTGTTGCTGGTGTTAAGGTCGGAGATCAGGGGTTAGAGATCAAAGTTTAGCTAAAAAATAGTAATCAGAGAAATCAAAATAATCATTTAAAATCTGCGATGGAACCGGAAGAATTGTTAAACGACGAGAAAAGCAGCGAAAACAATAAAAAAGAGAGTCCGCTTGTAAGTTTGGAACCGGATTTGAAATTATTTAACGAATCGATCCGTGAGGTTGCCGTTGAAATTATGCTCGAAGGACTTTCCAGTTATCCGATATTTATAGCTCACCAGCACGAGCTAAAATTGGGAGAATTGATATTGGACCGTCACGATCTGCATACGGAGTGGAGCATTCACGCCTCTACCTTTGAAGAATTTGTTGAACGCGGGATAATAAAACAAGAGTTAAAAGAACGTTTTATCAAGGCTTATAAAAATCCGCACGATTTTATGTGTGTCTTTGTAGTAGTGCCCGAAGGGGCCAATTTTATCTATTATCCATATTTGAAGGATTAAGTTGTTGTAAGGTTGGAAAGTTGTAAGGTTAAAAGGTTAATTTTAACTTTACAACAAAAAACAACAAGACAATAAGTCGATACAACGTTTCAACTTTACAACATTCCAACTTTACAACATCTCCAACCAATGTCAGATCAACATCTTGTATTAAACCAGCAGCAAATTCAGCAAAAGATAGACCGTATCGCCTACCAGATACTGGAAGACAACTATGAAGAAGAGGAGATACTGATCGCGGGTATTTTACCCCGCGGCAATAAAATTGCCGAAAGGATTAAAGGTATCCTCGATGAAATTGCCCCTTTTAAAAGCAGATTGATTAGTATTGAGCTTGATAAACATAGCACCAGTTTAAAATCGGTTATAGATTTTGATTTACAGGATTGCAATAACAAAGTGGTAATCCTGGTCGATGATGTGCTAAATAGCGGCAAAACGATTGCCTATGGATTCGGAGTTTTCAGGGATGTGCCGCTTAAAAAATTGCGTACAGCAGTATTGATTGACCGGAACCATAAACGCTTCCCAATGACCACAGATTTTGCGGGCCTTGCCCTTTCAACCGTTATTAAAGAACATGTAGACGTTGTTTTGGGCCGGGAAGGCGAAGAAGACGCTGTTTATTTAAGGTAAAGAGTTAAATTTGAAGTTAAGCAAAGCATTTATGTCAGTATCTGAAATAAAAAAAACAAAACTCGATCTTATAGCCTGAATTGAAAACTTGTCCGATACAAATATGTTGGGCATATTGGACGGACTTAGAAATGCAAGAATCAACAAAGACGGGTGGGATAATCTCAGTGAAGGTCAAAAAGAGCAAATTAACGGCGGTTTAATGGATGCGGAAAAAGGGAACGTCCACACTTCAGAAGTTTTCTGGGATAAACTAAAAAATGGCTGTTATTCTAAATGGCCTTAATTTTTAACATCTGTTCAACTTTCTCAGCCGTCAAACTCAAACCATCAGCAACGATGGCAGCCTGGTTATAAAACACATCCCTTTGTTCTAATTTAGCGGCAATAAATACAACAAGGTCATCCCCCCCGTGTTCACGCAATACCGGCCGCTTTTCTTTTTCGTGTTCGAGCCGGTCGGCAAGGGTTTTTGGAGACAATTTTATATAGACTGTTTTGCCGTGGGCATTCATCCATTCCATATGATCAAAAAAACAGGGCAGCCCACCCCCGGTTGAAACCACAGCATGTTCAGGGTAATCCATTTTTTTTAAAACTTCGGATTCCAGTTTACGGAAAGCGTCTTCTCCGAAGCTGGAAAAGTATTCAGCTATACTCATCCCAACCTCGGCTTCCAGAACGTGGTCAAGGTCTATAAAATCATATTCAAGCCGGGACGCAAGTTTACGGCCTAAAGTTGTTTTGCCACAACCCATAAAACCGATAAGAAAGATTAACATGATAAAAAATTAATTGTGCTGCTAAATGATAAATTCCCGATAAGGTTCAAATATAAAACATATGCCATAAATACTTTACTGAAGAACACTGCCCAATACTCATTCTTAGTTCAGCGGGCTCAAAAATTCCCATAATGAAGCAATGAGAAAAATTGGGACAATAAGTATGTAAATTTTCAACGTGTCGTATATTGCTTCTTTCGGAACTTTATACCAAAACATCCCGGCATTCTTAGGCATATGTCTAAAAACTGAAAGCCCCATATTAATCCCGGCACCAGCAGCGAGTGAATAGCCAAGAAGCTGCAAAAACAGAACAGAAAAATAATATATAGCCTGGGATGGTTTTGTTAATCTGCTGGAATGATCAGTTCCCACGGATACAATTCCCCCAACCCAACCGCGATAAATTACCATTGGGTAAGGTAAAATTATGCCAAATCCAAGAAATGTATCTGTACATGAACCAAACAGGTTTCCGCCGAAATCGGCAAGTCCCTGGTGCAACTGACTTTTCCTGGTTAACACATACCCCGTTTGCGCTTTTGATACCAGTTTATCCCGATAGGATAAAGCAAATTTGTTTCCTGAATGCACCATGAAAATCCCAGTACTGACCGCGAAGGTGTAAGTTAAAGCTACCGATAAGATTGGTATTTTTGCCCGTAAAAGAGCAGTTCTGATGCCTTGCCACAGATTTTTCATTCTCTCATTTTTCAAATTAATGGTTTATAATATTCAGGTCAAATTTACCCTCGGGTTAAGCCAAACATAGATGATAAATACCAGAATATTAATCACCACAAAAATAATAAGAACGCAGCAATCAAGGCCATTTAAGCGCAATTTTTAACAGTTACGATACCCAACGTTACAACAATGTTGTAAAATGGTTCGGAGATGAGGCAGGTGATCATTTTTTATTGCTGAAAATAATCCTTTACCAATTCATCATAGTTTGGTACAGAATGGTAATGCCATTTATTAATTATTGTCCCATTTTTAAGCAACAAAATACCGGGACTGGCGCGCACCATGGTTTTCAGCGGTACTTCGTCTGCATAAAATATTTCAAATATTAAGCGATGTTTTTCACTGAACGCTTTCGCATCTTTAGCAGAATTTGATGTAAGCAGAATGGAACGGGTATTAAAGTTTTGCCGGAGGTTTATTGCAAGCGCATTTAACTGGTCAATTGCGTCTGCGTTTGTTTTATTTAGGTTATAGGCAACGACAACCAAATTTTTAAAAGGAATAGATAATATTTCCTTCGTATAGTCATTCCCGTGTGCATCTGTAATTTCCAGGTCCCGGATTTTTGGGGCGAAACCCAGTTTAACAAACCGCCTTTCGGGGTCTCCTATGACCTCCCATTCGTTATCTTTCCAGATGTTGCTTTTAAGATAATCGGTGTTGTTCATCGCCTTAGTTGCCCCTGTTTTTTTATTTTTAAGATGATAGGTCAGTTCATACTCATCCGGTTTGGCACCTGGTGGCGTTTTCATTTCATCCAAAATATTTGCACCAACCTTATAAGGTAAGAAATCAATAAATGGTAAAAAATTGTAAGTATAAAGCCCAATACCAATTGAAGCTGCAATTGCGATTACTAAAAGCCTGTCGCCGTTTTTATTTGTAAACAAAGGGCTTATGTTTCTGCGATAAAAAAACAATACCAACACCAAAATCAGTAAAAACATGTCTTTACCGAAAGACTGCCACGGCGTTAAGGGAATGGCGTCGCCAAAACAGCCGCAGGTTTGCACCACTTTAAAATACGCGGAGTAAAAGGTTAAAAATCCGAAAAATATAACGAGCAGTAACAAGCCCCAGGCAGTTGAAACGGCCCGAACGCCAATTAACATGGCAAATCCGAGTATCATTTCCAGCGAGCATAACAAAACGGCGATACTTAAAGCAAAACCGCCTAAAAAGTTGAGGTGTAATACTTCAAAATACTCTTCCAGTTTGTAAGAAAACCCAAGCGGGTCATTTATTTTTATAAATCCCGAAAAAATAAAAAGTACCCCTACGAATATTCTGCATGCCCAAAGCCACCAGGCTGCGGATTTATTGTTATTATTCATTGTTATTATGGGTTAAAAAGGTTGTAATTGTTGTAGTGGTTGCAGTTGTTAAAAATTAATGTATTTTAACCATTCTTAACATTTACAACTTTTACAACATTTCCAAAACCAGTGGCCAAAGATACATTTTTTCAGAAAAAGACGTTGCTGAATGCGGGCGGCAAACTGATTGATTTATCCGTTCCTAAAGTAATGGGGATCATCAACATCACGCCAGATTCTTTTTATGCCGGAAGCAGGAAACAAAATGTCGATAGTGCCTTGCAGCAAGCTGAAAAAATGCTGATTGAAGGGGCCGCTTTTTTGGATTTGGGGGCTTATTCGTCCCGCCCGGGAGCTGAAGATATTTCCGTACAGGAAGAAACCGGCCGCCTGCTTCCGGTTGTTGAAGCGCTGGTCAAGCGTTTTCCGGATGCTGTTTTATCTGTTGATACTTTCAGGGCGCAAGTGGCTGAAGCGGCTGTTATTGCAGGTGCGCACATCATCAATGATATTTCCGGGGGGCAACTTGATGCCGAAATGTTCCGGACCGTTGCCCGGCTGCAGGTGCCTTATATTTTAATGCATATGAAAGGCAACCCACAGAATATGAACCAAATGGCACATTATGAAGATGTGTTTGCAGATGTGTACGACTATTTTGCTGATAAGTATTACCAGTTAAAACAGCTTGGCGTACACGATGTAATAATTGACCCAGGCTTTGGTTTTGCTAAAAAAACAGCGCATAGTTACGCATTAATGAACCGGCTGCAGGAATTTAATTTTTTACAGTTGCCCATACTGGTCGGGGTGTCCCGAAAAACAATGATCTACAAAACGCTTGGAGTAACAGCCGATGACTCAATGAACGGCACAACCGTTCTAAATACTATAGCCCTGACGAAAGGGGCTAATATCTTGCGGGTACATGATGTGAAGGAAGCAGTGGAAGCGGTGAAGATTTGGGAGATGTGCAATCGTTAGAACGATACTTAAAAACTTCCAAATACTCGTTTTAGCTTTTTTTAGTATAGTATCTTATTACTGATAAAGGAATTTCAAAAGCTTTACTGACAAAGTTTATATCCTTGTCATTTAAATAAGGAATGGTTTTAATGGCATCCTTCACTCCATCCTCACCAAATAAATTAAGAGCTGCCCACCAATCATTGGGCCATCTCCTCTCAACTACCCTTTGGACCACAATTTTCCGCATTCCCTGAAAATCAAAATCCGTAAGTTCATATTCCCATAACAAGGCTGAGTTTATTTTTGCGTCCGGATGTTTTAGGAAATCGGCCAGGTAAGTAAAAGTCATTAAGGACATCGCATTGATTAAAACAAATGTAACGATTTAAATGAGCCGTAAGTCGACAGGTTCCTAAAAGTTTTGACCGGAATTGCGGCTATCCGGGACTAAAGATTTTATAGTTAACGAGCCGGTATCCAAGGCACCAATTGAATTATACAATACCTAACTGATGTAAATAAAAAAACTAAACAATAATTTTTTGTATTTGTTATTCCCCGAACTAACTGATCTCTAAGCCGTTAAAACATACCGTACTATATCGTTTATTAAATGTATTTTTAGACTTATTATTTCAAATTGTTATATATATTTACTTTTTAGCGTTTGTGTCTATATGACACAAATTTTGTTTTTCAAAAACCATGTAGAGGTAACTTTACGAATATAACGCTATCGAATTTCGTATATGACCGATAATGAAAAGGAAAGGATCGAAGAGGTTCATAAATACCTGTCGCTTGATTTAAGTAAATCATCCGAACTACAGGACATTGTTGATCTTGCAGCGGAATTATGTAATAAACCGATAGCAATTATTACCTTATTGGACGAACATGTTAACTGGTTAAAAGTGCGATCAGGAGTGGACGTGGAGGTAATGCCAAGGAATACCTCTTTTTGCCAATTTGGAATACAGGAAGATAATATTCTCATTGTTCCGGACGCATTAAAAGACGAGCGGTTCGACAACAATCCATTAGTGCATTCAGATCCCAACATCCGGTTTTACGCGGGCGCCCCGCTGGTATTAAATAACGGCTTTAAACTTGGTACACTTTGTTTGTTCGATTTGAAGCCGGGTAATATCAACATGCTCGAACAAAAAGCATTAAGAACGCTTGCCCGGCAAGTTGTTTCGTTACTTGAATTGGAATTGGGGAAAATAAATCTGAAAAAGCAGCTTGAAGAAATCAAGGCGAAAAATGAAGCGTTGATGAGAATTGCTTATATTCAATCGCATGATGTCAGGCAGCCTTTAACGTCAATAATGGGCCTGGTTAGTTTAGTAGAAGAAAATATGCACACAGTTGATGACGAATGGTTGCAAATGATTATGGAAGCAACCAATAATTTAGATGCGATGATCAGGGCCATAGTGGATGAATCTATCCCGGAAAAGAACTTAAAAGTAATTCGTTTCAATAAAATGGTAGAAGAAATTGAAGATTACGCAATACTGCTGCTTGACCAAAATGGCAACATAGAAAATTGGAACAAAGGGTCGCAGTTGCTGAAGGGTTATGAGGCCGACGAGATTATCGGAAAGAACTTTAACCTTTTTTATACTATTGAAGACCGGAAATCAAAACGCCCGGAAAAGCTAATAGCCTATGCTGCCAAACATGGGATTGCCAAAGATGAAGGGTGGCGGGTGCGAAAAAATGGAACTAAATTTTGGGGCAGCATAGTCATCACCGCCATTCACAACGAGAATAATGAGGTCATCGGCTTCACAAAAGTTACCAGGGACCTGACGCATAAAATGGAGCCTATTAGCGTTTAGGCATAACCGCCAACCCGTCACTCACTTCGAGCCAACTGCGGATCTTAGACCCAATCATGGGAAGCGGCTAATTCGTTCATAATCATTAGCGACCTTAATGCGAGGGCAAAATTTTGTTTCAAAGTTTTTATTACGAGTGCCCCTTTTATGGTCGAAAATTAAATTTATATTTAGGGAAAACCACTCACTCAATAACCTAATCTACCATTCACCATTTCCGGTCATACAACTAATTCCATCATCTGTAAAATACTGTCCACATATTGCCGGTCATTTGATAAACGGGGTACCTTATGCTGGCCGCCAATTTTACCTCTTTCTTTCATCCAGTTAAAAAAAGTCCCGGCGGGGGCACGGCGGATTATAGGACGGCGGAGGGCCATGTCTTTAAACCTTTTGGCATCGTAGTCGGAATTTATACGGCGGAGTGTTTCATCGAGGATATCTGTAAATCGTTCAAATTCTGCCGGTTTTTTTTCAAACTCAATGATCCATTCATGAGCGCCGCATTCATCACCGCTAAAATACACCGGCGCCGCGGTATATTCACGAATGATCGCCCCTGTTTGCCTGCATGCTTCCTCTAGAGCTCTTTCAGCGTTATCAATAATTACTTCTTCACCAAAGGCATTAATAAAGTGTTTGGTACGCCCGGTGATCTGGATACGAAATGGTGAAAGTGAAGTAAAACGGATGGTATCGCCAATCATATAGCGCCAGAGCCCGGCATTGGTGCTGATGATAAGGGCATAGTTTTTATTTAGCACAACTTCGTCAAGCGTAAGTGTTTCAGGGTTTACTTTGTTTAAATCCTCTAATGGTAAAAACTCGTAAAATATGCCGTAGTCCAGCATCAGCAGCATTTCACCGGGTTCCCGGGTGTCTTGTATACCAAAAAAACCTTCCGAGGCATTATAGCTTTCCAGGTAATACATGTCATCCTTGGGGATCAGCTTTTTAAACTGTTCGCGGTAAGGTGTAAAGTTGACAGCGCCATGAAAGTAAAGTTCCAGGTTTGGCCAAACTTCGAGCAGGTTTTTTTTTCCGGTTATTTCAAGTATACGTTTAAACAATAAAATATTCCAGGTAGGGACGCCGCTCAGGCTGGTAACATTAACGTCCTTGGTAATATTGGCCATTTTTTCTATCTTTTCCTCAAAATCCTCCAGCAGCGCAATATCAAGGTGGGGGGTCCTGTGGAGTTCGGCCCATAGCGGCAGATTTTTCATGAGCACAGCCGAAAGATCCCCAAAAGAAGTATCAGCGTTTAATTGATTTACTTGTTGACTTCCACCAAGTGTCAAAATTTTCCCGGTAAACATCTTTGAATTTGGCTGATTATTAAAATATATGGTAAGTAAATCTTTACCGCCTTTAAAATGACATTCTTCCAGCGCTTCTTCACTAACTGGAATGTATTTGCTGCGGTCACTGGTTGTCCCTGATGATTTGGCGAACCACCTGATTTCTGATGGCCATAGTACATTTTGTTCACCCCTGAGCATACGCTCGATATAGGGTTTCAGCGTTTCGTAATTTTGAAGGGGTACCCGCTCCTTAAACTGGGTAAGATTAGTTATGTTTTTATAGTGATATTTCCTTCCCCACTCTGTATTTTCAGCCCCCGATATCAGTTGCTCAAACCACTCCTCCTGCACTTCATTAGGATATTTCATAAAAAGCTCTATCTGGTGGATACGCTTTTTCATGAACCAGGTAAAAACAGAGTTAAAAATGGTCATAGGCTATCGGATTTAACAATTTGCTTGCCCGTTTGCGGGAATACTTTTCTTTTCAATACAAAATTTGCTCCCAGGTAAACCTTTCTTACCATTTCATTAGCCGCCAGCACTTCAGGAACACCCGATTCTAATATTTTACCTTCAAAAAGCAGGTAAGCCCTGTCGGTAATGGAAAGGGTTTCCTGTACGTTGTGGTCAGTAATCAGAATGCCAATATTACGATGTTTTAATTTAGCCACCATGGCCTGAATTTCTTCAACGGCAATGGGGTCTACACCCGCAAAGGGTTCATCCAATAAGATAAAATTTGGCTCTGCTGCCAGGGCCCTTGCAATTTCTGTACGCCGTCTTTCACCTCCCGAAAGCAAGTCGCCACGGTTCCTGCGTACTTTATGCAAGCTAAATTCGTCAATAAGCTGTTCAAGTTTTTCCGCTTGCCGTTCTTTGTTCATTTTGCCCATCTCCAGCACTGCCTTTATATTATCTTCTACAGATAGTTTGCGAAAAACTGATGGCTCCTGCGCCAGATAGCCTACCCCTTTTTGCGCCCTGCGGTACATCGGGTCGGTGGTAATATCTTCGTCATTTAAAAATATCTTCCCCTCATTTGGCTTTATTAACCCAACAATCATATAAAACGACGTGGTTTTCCCGGCGCCGTTCGGGCCAAGCAAACCAACTATTTCACCCTGTGAAACATTAAAAGACACATCGTTAACAACGGTACGTTGTTTGTATTTTTTTAAAATATGTTCTGCTCTTAGGATCATTCTTATTTACGATTTGCGATTTACGATTTACGATTTTAGGGATACGGCTCGAATTAACAAATCGTAAATCTAAAATCTTAATTTGTAAATCGGATTCCTTTTATATTTAACTGTATCGACCGTTTTTCCTGCCATGTGTTTTCTTCTATTGTGTAGCAAATGTCAAACGGTATATCTTTTTGTATCTGGTTTATATTTTCACCCTGCTTAAAAGCTATGCACGAAAATCCCGCGGAGCCGGGTTGAATTACGGTCATCCGGAGATGATTTTCCCCAACCCGGCCGGGCAGACCGCTAACATACACATTTTTACTAAGGAAAACAGGCGACATATTTTCGGGCCCGAAGGGTGCAAACTGGTTCAATATCCTAAAAAATTTTGGTTCTATCTGGCTTAAACGTAATTCCGCGTCAATAGGTATCTGTTGTACTAATTGTTCTGGTTTAATGGTGGCGCCTACCACTTCTTCGAAACGGTCGGCAAAAGCTTCAACATTTTCTGGACGAAGTGTGAGCCCAGCT
>Ga0302140_10008982_pt1 | contig 12426 bp, 11 predicted proteins | sample I_Bog_E1_1_FD_202095 | JGI IMG/M metagenome (GOLD analysis project Ga0302140, IMG submission 202095) | Peat permafrost microbial communities from Stordalen Mire near Abisko, Sweden - I_Bog_E1_1 | ecosystem: Environmental > Terrestrial > Soil > Wetlands > Peat | place: Sweden: Abisko, Stordalen...
CTCTGTATGAATAGGGTTTTACTTATTCTGGCGCAAGCATCAATACCCAACATAACCCCGTGCCTGGTCCTAAAAGGTGAAAGGCCCATTGAGCAATGATTATGATCCCAAGTCTAAGCAACTTCATCGCGCCATGGAATCTACGCTCAGCCAGACTGTAGCTCACATGTTCGAGCCAAAATATCAGCCGGAGATGGTCAAGGAGATGTTCAATAGGGGTTGTCGGAATTCGCTACGCCACCCCCGAGTTTGAATGTACCACAACTTGCGGGACATTCAACGCTCGAAAGATAATTCGTTCTACTGAATGTCCTATCAAATAAGGAATAATCCGACAAGCCATCCTCTAATTTTTTCTAAATGTTCTCGGATATAAGGTACATTGGGAATTAGCACTGCGTAACGGCTACGGACAGCCACTGGTGGCCCTGTTGGAGATCAGCGGGTGGGGTGACGTTGAAATTGACATGGGAGGGAAAAGGTGGGGTCACCAACCACCTTCATTTTATACTCTATCTCGTGATCTTGCATTTTGGCATAATCTTCAAATGGGACTATGCTCACGCCACTCAAGGTTAGAAGCATGATCGGACGAGACAGGTATCAATGAGTATTTGAGATCAGTTGAAATCGATCTATGCAACTTCACCACCACATACCACACCTCAATCAAATTATCAATCAACAAAAGAGACTCACCTCAGAGCCCAACATTAAAGTGCATCGAAAATGCATACCTTCCTCATTGTCCTCGCCTTGACCGGTACAATCTGGACATCCCTCTTCACCTGGAAAATCTTTCGCTTCGTCCACATTTACTTTCTCCGGCGGTCCTCCATCCTACGCTACTACCACCATCACGAAAATAGCTCAGCACCTCCTTGGGCCATAGTCACCGGCTCCTCCGACGGCATAGGCAAGCACTATGCATACGAGCTAGCAAAACGGAATTTCAACATAGTCCTCCATGGCCGCAACGCAACCAAGCTCCATCACGTGCGAACAGAACTGCACGATGAATTCCCACACCTCAGTTTCCGTGTCATCATAGCCGATGCCTCAATGTCAAGCCCAGAGGCGACGAAGCATATCAAAGAGATCGTAGAAAGCTTACGAGATCTCCACGTTACGGTCCTGATCAACAATGTGGGCACTGGGAACCACATTGACGGGAGCGTCTACTCTGAGATCCAAGACACGGCCACAGAAGACATCGACCACCTAATCAACATCAATGCCCGCTTTCTCGCGCATTTCACGCGAGCTGTGGTCCAACTACTTCTCTCTCACGGCGGCCCAGCGCTAATCTTGACCATGGGCTCGATGTCTGAGTTCGGGATGCCGCAGCTGGCTCTCTATTCAGCGAGCAAGAGCTTCGACATAGCGTTCTCCAAGGCCGTCAGGAGAGAGATGATGCTAGCTGGCAGGACGAACGTCGAGGTCTTGGGGATCATGACGGGGAGTGTGACGGGGGTTACGCATAATACGAGCCAGAGCACGCTTTTGATGCCAACTTCTGCTGCTTTTGCTAAGGCGGCGATTGAGCGGGTGGGGTGTGGAGAGGATGTCGTTGCTGCCACGTGGGTTCAGGCGATTGTGTATAAGATGGTCGGCGAGATGCCGCTGTTTTTGAGGGATAGGAGTTTGGTAGCGGGCGTGAAGGGGGATATGGAGATGAGGGAGAGAAATGCTAAGAAAGCATAGTTGGGCCACAATTTGAATGTACTACGACTCGAGGACCGGTCGAAGTTAGCGACCAGTTTATTTCATTGAATGTCCCTTAACGTGTAGAACAATCCGGGCTTCATTTTATTCTGAATGTTCCTTGAAATATGGTACATTGAAGACTCATGTTGCGCTACGAATTTCGACAGAAACTGGTACGAGTAGACGGCCCTCAAGGAAAAAAGGGAGGCGAAATATTCAGAATATCGTGGTACATTGGCAGAACAACGCTAGCCCAAACTCCAACAAAATATAAATGAGGTTATGACACTTCGCAAAGCCTAAGAAGTAGCTCTGTGCAGCTTTATTCTCTGCCCGTCCGCTGGTCCCAACGTCACCAACAGTTTCTTCTTCAACGGCGTAACCATATCCTCCGCCTCAACCCGATCATAACGCTGCAAGAATCGCACCAGCACGAAACTCACTTCATTAAGAGCGAACTGCTGCCCTAAGCAGACCCTTGGGCCACCACCAAACGCAATCATCTCCCACCCAAGCTTCCTGTTGATCCAGCGGTCAGGATGGAACTCATCAGCATCTTCGCCCCAGATATCATGTCTTCGATGAATCACGTAGGGCGGAAAGCCAACTTGCTCGCCCTTTCTGATAGCAATTGGCTGCTTTCCATCTGGGCCGCCACCAGTTGGGAGCGTGGTGTCTTTCAGTGCTCGTCTGCCGTTCATTGGTACTAAGGGATAGAGACGGAGCGTTTCGTAAAGGAAGTTGTTGATAGCTTTGCACGCCTTGATGGAAGAGAAAGTAATCTCGTTGGTTGGCGAGATCTCTGTTCCGAAGTGTGAGATCACAGCCTCGCGCATTTTCTTGAATTCTTCTGGGTTCTTGGAGAGTAAGATCAAAGCTAAGCTCAAGAGCGACGCAGTGGTGTCACGACCCGCGACCATGACGTGTAAGATTTGGTTTCTGAGTTCGATCGGGTCCCGTGTCTCGGAGACCAGCTCATCAAGCAGGACGTACTTCCTCTCCTTTCCATGAGCCGAAGCAGAGCTCTTGTGACCGGGATCGAGAGCGAGCTCGACGAACCGATCTGCGTAGCGGTGGACTACCCCACAGGCTCTTTTGTACTTCATGGATTTCAAGAGCCAGTATAGCGGACCAAAGCGGAAAAGCCAACCGATGTATTCTTGGGCATAATTCATGGCTTCTGTGAACTCCAGATCTTCCTGGATTTCACCCGTATTACCCGAGTCTTGTGAATGAAGTGTTCTGGACTGGGTGTCGACAGAATGCCCGAAGAGAAATTCAGTGCTGACATCCATGGTAAAGCAATAGACGTAAGGCATCAAGTCAGTTGCTTCGATCCATCCGTGAGCATCTTCTCCTGGTAATGCTTTGAACAAGATTTCTACATGACGACCAGTCGACTCGAGATCGCTGATTTGATCCCTGTTAAATTGAGGCCTCAACTGTTGGCGGAAGTGAGCCCATTCTTCACCATCAGTGGTGAAAATACCCTTGCCTAGCACTTCTGCAAAGACGTCCCTTCGCACTGGGCCTAGGTCGTAATCCTGGAACTTGAGGGCCAGTATCGTCTGCACATTTTCGGGCTCAGATGTTGAAACCATTGAGCCGTTGAACACTGAATCATTTAGTCAGCATACTCAGGCAAAGACGATATACCATGAGTGGAATAAATGCAGCTGGACGAGGCTGGCGGTTGTCATCTGGGAAATCCAATAAATGAAAAGCAGCTTACAGCCAAATGCCCTAAAGGTCCAGGTGTTCATATCTAGAAAACGCCACCGAATCAAGTCCTCAAGGAAGTCCATTTCTATGCAATCATCAGCAGTTGGTCTTGCCAGCACATATCAAGCGTGCTTGATCTGCACGGGGAAGCCCGGCCTCCCAACGGAACGAAATCGGAGACATACTGGCTATTTGCCCATTGACAAGAAAGGCAAACCTCTCAATACCCCAAGGCAGCTTATTCGGGACAACGGGCGGTTCCCCGAAGCCATTCTGAAGACTCTGTCTCTTGAAGACTCTCCAACGATACCAGTGTCGGACCTGAATGAAGACGGCCCATGCCGACAGGAGGAGGAGTATCTCCTTCACGAAAAGGTACACCATGATTGGTCGTGGACACTTCACAGTAGAATAGATTGTTAAACGGATTGGAGAGACGAAGCTAGCTTTTTGTCTTTGAGGTAGGAAGTTGGGTTGTAGCCTGATATTGCCAGGTGGTCCGAAGCAGTGCAGCGCTCGCGCTCCGTTTTGAAACGCCACGAGAAGCAGGAATAATCACACGAGGAAGAACAATCGACAGCGCTACAGTTGAATCTTCATACAAATACAAGAACAATTGATAGAGCGGCAAAGCAATTGCTTAGATATATAGACTGTTACGGCGCAGCCTACCGAATGCGGTATGCATGGCGGGCACATCGAGACCCCGGATGACCCGTCTATTTGGCCCGAGATTCCGCCCCTGACCCCAGGAAGTCGCACTCGCTAAGGACTATACACTCATAGATATCTCACGATTTCCCCTAACTTACCTACATATCTTCTCATTTGAGAAACTTCAATTCCATGGTCCGGACAATGCTAATGACAATCGCAGCAGGTTCGAGACTTTCTCTAGAGACGATTTCATTTCAGTGAAGTTTTACAGTCAGAGTATAAAAGTATCACGTGATCAATAGCTGACTCTCTGCACGCTCACCCGCATAAACGCTCTGCTACCAAAAGCTTCAAAAGAGTACGAGGAATAGTTCTTTCACAAGAGAGAGCTTCAAAGCTGCCTGACTTATGAGAAGCAATCAACTAGACGGAAGACACATCAACCTCGCTAATTGCAGATGCTTGGAACAGCCATCTGTCACGGTTTCACTACGGTATCATCACCACTTTGACAGTCGATCCTCGACGTGCAACAAATTTGAAAGACTGGGTCTATCCCGTAATTGTTTCTATGGATCTTCTCATGGATAGATCTTGGCATCTATATTCTAAGACTGAGCTGCTTACACACTCTATCCTACTGATAGTCAATCTATCATGCTCCTTGTCTAGAGAGGAGGTATTATAGCCTCGCTACTGCTGTATCTGACATGAGATGTCTTCATACCTTCACGCTCCCTCTCAGACTTGAGAATCCATCATGTGATGGCTGGGTCCAAGATTGGACTCTGTCTCTGTTCGGGTAGCTGTCGAGGATGATCCTGGGGGCCGTGATTGTTTTTGATCCATACCGCTCGAGAAGTCCCTCAGTCAGAGTCACTATCCTCAGAATCGGGGAATCCCTTGAAAGCCTCCTCCTCACTGCTCTCCTCCAAAGTAACCATCTCCTCCTCATCCTCTCCATCATCCTCACCAAAAAGCACCCCAAAACTCCCAGTGACATCCCATCTATCTCCCTTCGCACTCCTACTCACATACTTGACGAACTTCAAGACGCCGCTATCTCGTAGAACTATGCTCATCTTGTTCCACGATGCTGGATTCGTGAAGAGAACATTGTCATCATCTGCGTCCGATGATGTGTTGTAGATGGCGGCATCCTCGTTATCTTCCTCGTCATCACCAGCCATGTAGACTTCGTGACCTCCGACATCGTTGTCCTCATCTGTTTGCTCTTCCTTCTTCTTCCCGTTCGCGTGTGCTTCCCCGTTGGTTGACTCTCTTGCCTCAGGGACATCTTCCGATTCCTCACTCTGTTCATCCGATACATCCTCCAAGTCTCCGTTCGCGGAGAGCTTCTTAGGGACTCTGCTCTCCTCCTCAGCATCGCCATCGTCACTTTCATCGTCTGCATCAGCGCCCCAGCCGGGTGTTGGTGTTAAGCCAAGGCTAAACTCTAATCTTGGTTCACCCTCATGACTAGTTGCCAGAGCGTAGTCCTGTCCTCGCCGGAATCTTCGTCCTAGCAAGTCATAACTTTGCAACGTGCATTTCGTCGCAAGTGTCAACCACTTCCTGAATTGTTCACTTGGTAGGAAGACATCCAAGAGCTCATGCAGCGGATTCGAGTCATCTGGTGTCTCGGAGGGTTGTCGATACAGAAATCGATGTTTGTGCGGCGGCCTCGCAACTTCCCAGGATCCCTTCTCTGACTCCTTGCTGCTTTCTGTAATTTTTTCTTGGGCTTCGATGTACTCTCGAACTCGGGCCGAGAACTTTTCTGATAGAAGTCCATCTAGAGTCACGCTTGACATTCCGATAAAGTGCTCTGATACCTGGTCTAATATATCAGGGGTAACGTAACCAGGCGCCATATATTTGATCAGGAATTCGCACTCGGCAGGGTCCAATCCTACCTCATCGTTGAATTCGACTGGCGATTCAAGAACAACAGGAGCGGACTTGGGGAAATCGTAACGGTCCGGGTTGCCTTGCAGTTGTTTGAGACTGCTGTTGGTACCCCATTTCTCCTCTTCTCCTTCAACGTAGCCTTCTTCTCCTATTTGCGGGATATGATACCACCCACTGATCGCCATCCGAATTCTACCACGATCCTCGTCCAATTGTTCTTGGGTTTCCGCATGATAGACCTCTTCGACATCGTGGAAACTCTCGCCCGGCTGAACGGCGAAGAAGCTCAATTGGTTCCATGCTGGCGGTATAACCTTTGAAACTTCGGGACTTGGCGTAATAGTCTTTTCTCCGTTCTCATCCCCAAAAGTTTTCGTGGGAAACAACCTCAATGCACCACCCCATCCCTCTTTCCACGGCACATCTGGATCTGTCAAATACAGAATATAACTGACTCTCCGGCTTCCAATCACATCATCATGGCACAGCAGATGGCAGCCAGGTATGTAAACATTGATCGCCATATCCGTCTTCCTGCCACTCAATGCCCCTGAGCCTGTGATCGTAGAAACATAATTCCGGAAGGTCGATGAGTACATAGCATCCCGCAACTTCAGCAGAGACGGCAGCTTTTCCAAAGCCCCATCATCCAATCCATCGAGGTTGGCAAGATCACCAGATTGGTGGATCTTGTAGATATCGGTTTCCTTGGGTGTGAAGTGGACGTTCTCGCGGATCTCGTTGCGGACGGCGCGGAGCAGGCCATCGTCGATCAGGGAGTTGATGACGCTGTGCTTGTATGGTTCTGATTCTGCATAATCCTTTGTATATTTTCCGAGCACTTCTTTGGCAAAGAGGCCTTTTCGAAAGCTTTGCTGGATCTCTTCGTCTGAAAGAACTGTTCAAAAATTGTCAGGCTTGATAAGGATAAGGGGAAGCTCTGAGCAGAACGGAGCCATACTAGTCTTTGCACGCTTCTTCAGAATACTTTTGCCGTTGTGGCCATTGGTCTGTGTATCAGCCTTGCGCTTCATGTTGAATTTGAGAAATTGGTAAAGAATTGGTAGAGTTTTCAACAGGAAGGGAAATCATTCCATTTCTATAGACTTTTTTCTGCCAGAAATCGGCTGACGTTGACCGCCCATCCACAAGCGAGCCTTTTAGGTGCATGAGCCCTGAAGCGCCCGAGGGTTCAGGCATAAAAAGGGGGCGCGACCTGATTCGAAAACACCAAATCTGAGTTAAGACTTCTTTAACGCGATATGCGTGTAAGCGCTGCGAGCTGCCTATGGACGCCAAAGATATTCAAAGCTTGAAGATTACTTGCGAGGATCTATTTCATGCAGATGTTGGCTGTGTTTGTGGTCACGCCGGTCCACGGAGGGACACCATGGCCACGAGATAGTTCTCTTCTTGGTGTTCCAATCGCTCATCGCGAAGTGGCGCCCGGTATCTTGCAGCTTCACAATCTGGACTTGTTTGCTTTATTTGGTTATTTGGGCATTTGGAATCCAAATGGTGGAACCCATCCGGCCTTGGAAAAGGGGTCAACGTCAATTGGCTGGGAGCTACCCCACTTGGAAACCAACCGGTAGAGATGTAAGAATGGGGTAAACGAGTCTCCTCTCCGCATTCGTATCTGACTGTTTTGTCTTTCTTCTCAATTTTATATCAAATTGAAACATTCTCCAAAGGTTTCAAGATTTCAAGTGAAAGGAGAAACACACGGAAATGACCTCGTCCACATTCGATATAGCCACGGCAAGAAGCAAGTTCCCCGCTTTGAGCCAACCACAAGTCTTCTTCGATAATGCCGGCGGAAGCCAAACGCTCGGGACGGTCATTGAATCGTAAGAACTCAAACCTAACAGGAAAGGTTATCTAACATACTGGAAGCATCACCGATTATCTCTCCAACACCAACGTCCAATTAGGAGCCACTTACAATGTAGGCAAGAAATCCACATCTCTCTACGGGGCTGGATATGCAGCAGCAGCCAAATACATCAATGCTTCTAGGGACAACATTGGCAAGTCTCAAAACCTTCCTCACTTATGGCAATCACTAATAAGATGACAGTGCTTGGCTCTTCGACCACCCAGCTCTTCAGAAACCTCAGCTGGGCCTTGTCCTTCCCAGCAGGTTCTGAAATCCTCGTTTCAAGCATTGATCATGAGGCAAACATCGCTTCCTGGATTGCCCTTGCCGAGCGTCAAAATCTGGTTATAAGGTGGTGGTTACCAAGGACCACGAAAAATCCCATGCTCGAAGCATCAGAGCTGAAATATTACCTCAACAAGAGGACGGTACTGGTCACGTGTACCCACGCTTCCAACATTCTAGGCACGATTCATGATGTGAAGGCGATTGCTGAGGCGGTGCATACCATTCCTGGTGCGATGCTGTGTGTAGATGGGGTAGCGTATGCCCCGCATCGACAGGTGGATGTTACGGCACTCGGTGTGGATTTTTACTGTTTCTCCTGGTATAAGGTACTTCTCATGACCTCCCTTCCTCTCCCCACATCGATTAAACGTGAATGTTCTAGGTGTATGGCCCACACATCTCAATGCTCTACGCATCACCCAACGCTCTCAAGAAAGTAGCCTCACTAGGTCATGAATTCAACCCTTCTTCTACGTTGGAAGACAAGCTCGGCCTAGCAGGCTCCTGCTACGAACTCACCGCCGCTATCCCGCCCGTGCTCTCATACTTTGGTCCTGACCCGTCGGCATCTTGGGCCGCGATCGAGAACCATGAAGCAGAGTTACAAGGCGCCTTACTCGCATACCTGAATATAAGAAAAGATATCACAATCTATGGCGAGAAGGACGCAGACACTAAAAAGAGAGTTAGTACGATTAGTTTTGTGGTTGAAGGGAGGAAAAGTCAGGATGTTGTTGAGAAGGTGGACGAGCTGAGTAGTGGGGAGATGGGAATTCGATGGGGTGGGTTTTATAGTGTGCGTTTATTGGACGAGGTGTTTGGGCTAGGGAAGGATGGGGTGGTGAGGGTGAGTATGGTACATTATAATACATGTAAGTGGAAGTATGGAGAACGAGAGGATTCAGTGCTGATGTTTGTTTAGTGGATGAGGTCAAGCGGTTGCTGGGGTACTTTGACCAAGTATTGGGAAAAGCATAGGAGGTAGTTGACTGACAGAACCGAGTCTGTTCTGCCATCCAGTAAGTACTAGGCTTAGCAATGTGGTAGTCTCACGAAGCAAATAGAGAGAATATTAAGCATCTCAATATCATGAGCATCATTCCGTTGCTATCATTAGAAGGGCAAAATCAAGGGTATAATCGAAAAGCCATCCCCATCACATATCCAATCCTTCAACACCGTATCCCAAAGCCCTGTCCAAACTCCATTCCCAAATCTGCCCCCCTAAAGTGAGCCCCTAAATCCTCTCCTTTCCAGCTTCGCCGGCTTATACCTCCCATAAAGCTCCTCGAGCTCCTCCTCCGTCCGACGCCGAAACGGCTCGCTCCCAATATAATTCCCCTTCAGATCCCTCGCAAAGAACTTCTGATACTCCCTCCTCGGCATAAACACCACCTTCAACACGCCCTTCTCACTCTTGGCCTCCTCCTTCTTGCCTCCCTTAAACTTCCCCAAAATACCTTTCTTCTTCTTCTCTCCTTCCGCAGTCTTGTTCTTGTTCTCAGCAGGTATCACGTCCGTGATGATAGCGGGTATGATCGAGTCGTCTGTATACCGCTTCGGCAGTAGTTGAGGAGCAGTGTACATGTGTCCGCCCAAGCTTGCCAACGCGCTGGCCTTGTATTGCGGGACAGGGCGTCCGGTAGCTGTGAAGTGCAAGAGGGCATCCTCGTCGAGGTCTTCGCTGGCGATGAGGGGCTCGAAGTCGGATTCGTAGCCTGTGGTTGCTGCGAGCGCGGCGTGAGAGGGACGCAGGCCTGGCGCTGGGGCGTAGCGGATTGTGATGTTGTTGTCGTCCCGGAAGGGGAGCATTACTTGTTGCTGGACGGTCTTGGCTGGCATGTTGGGCGGGGTGGGAAAGCTTGTTCTGCTTGGTGGGTGTTTGGCTTTGAGCTCCTCGATCGGACTCGCTCACTGTTTCTTGACTAGTGAACTGAGATGATATACTTCGGAGCTGGTGTTGTACGGAAGTGGCAGTTGACCTGTATCAGTTCATCGTGGGTTTCTGAGACGGTATCCGCGGAACGTCTGACGATTACTTCGTTGGTTGTTGCACCGCCCCAGATTCGTGATACGTCGATAAGGGGTGCCGGGGTGGGTGGGGGTGCAAATAATTACTTTTGAAGGCGCAATCGACGGGATCAGAAGACTGACAGAAATGGAACACTCATGAATAAGTGTGAACGTGTGCCTGCCAAGCTTTCGAAGCAATGAAGCTCAAGGTGGAACTCTTTCCAAGAGATCCGCATTGAGTAGCCCCGCTACCCCAGATCCGGGAAGTATAGATGCCGCAGCCAATAGCGGGGTACTTGACCATGACGTCTACAAGGCGAGGGGAGGCTGAGAGCATCGCTCCTTACCAATTAATTTCCTCTCTGTTAATACTTTAATAGCAGAATACCAGAAGTCCCTGCACGATCAAGCAAAATGCTCAAACTCATCAGCGCAACTCCATCAGTAAGTAACCAGGAAGAAATGCATCCCTGATCTGCCCTGCTGATCCCTGCGCTTTAAGCCGAGGTATTTACTAACACAACAATCTCCAAAAAGCCATACGCAAGAAAAGTCCGCATTGTCCTCGCAGAAAAAGGGATTCCTTTTGAATTAATCACTGAAGTTCCCTGGGACAGCACAACTACGACTTCGCAGTACAATCCGCTTGAGAAACTCCCTGTTCTAGTCCTGGAAGATGGATCCTCGGTGTATGAATCCCACTATATTCTAGAGTATATCGAGGCGAAGTTTCCAGGGAAGGTGCCGATGCTGTCTCGAGATATAGATGAGATGTTGTTCGCGAAGAAGGTGGAGGTTGTTGCGGATGGGATATGTGATGCGTTGGTGCTGCGCTTCTTTGAGACGCAGCGGGCTGAAGGGGCGCAGAGTTCGGAGTGGCAGGCGCGGCAGATGAAGAAGGTTGATGGTGGGTTTAAAGCGCTTGCTGAGTGGGTTGGTGATAAGGAGTTCATTGTTGGTGGGAAGTTTGGTTTGGCTGATGTGGCGGTGGGGAGTGTTTGTGGGTACGTTGATGTGAGGTTCTCCGAGTATCCTTGGAGGAGGAAATATCCGAATCTTGCGAGATATATTGATAAATTGGAGGAGAGAAAGTCTTTCAAGGATACGGTGCCTGTTGGACAGAAGATTAAGGATAAGATCGTTTAACGAAATCTATGAGGTTAAGTCTTCCTAAGGGACAGTCCAAATCATGTCTCGAGGATAGATAGGAATCCCAAAGCGCTGTCCTTGAGAAGATTCGTCTATAAGACATCTTGGTAGCAAGAAATCAAAAACAGAGTTGCCTATGCCGTCAGAACGAAAAGCTTGCTCGAGGCCCTGAAAAGTACCTGGTGTCATTCGAGGAAAGGGGAATCGTATCACGTGAGAATAAGCGAGCCCCTGAATGTCATCGACGACTTGGTTCCTCGAGCTTGAAGTGGATGCTAAGAGGATTGACATTATGAATTGAGAGGAACTGTACGATAACGGATCATTTTCTCAGAAGGATGAAGACTGTAGGATTTAAGTTGAAAGAGCATGGAGTGATGATATAGATGGCTTGAAAGCTATGACTAGCAGCAAGCTTGGTGCATGCAAAATTGAGGTCAAAGCTGAAAATGGAATTATTCTATGGCCAGCGGAGAAAATCATGACAACTGATACCCAGTGACTAGAAATGCACCAGTCAGGACATTATTAACTTTCCGCCAGCTGCTTATGTCAACTACTCGATTTCTTTAAGTAGTGTAGTCTGAAGAAGCTTTTGAAGGTGCCTCGGGCATACTCATGACCTCTTCACAAGCGTCAAAACTCTTGGCTCTAGAACCTACGCATGAAAATCTCCTCCCTCAACCTCCCCATCACAGCCATATATTCTCCATTGCCAAGCAAGTAATGTCCAATTCAGCTCCTTGCGCCAGAAAAGACCATGGCCAAGATCACCCTCCGCACACAATCCCCCCGTCTTCGGCATCCGGTGCTGGAAGATTACCTTCCCGAACCTCGAGTGTAGAATAGCCATAGAGCACATTACACATGGCTCGTGAGTGCAGTATATTTCAAGGTCATGGCATAGGTATCCGGTGGTAGTGCCGGATGGGTCGTAATGCTCTTTCTCTGCGGCTAGGATTGGCTTATCTTGGAAGATATCGTCTCCATCTATTCCCTTCACCTCTCCAATATACGTGAATGCAACGTCGGTGTTGGGTTGTGAGGCAGATTGGCTTGAATCGATACTAGTGTCGACCACCTTTCCAGCAGTACTCTTC
>Ga0302140_10008990_pt1 | contig 12418 bp, 16 predicted proteins | sample I_Bog_E1_1_FD_202095 | JGI IMG/M metagenome (GOLD analysis project Ga0302140, IMG submission 202095) | Peat permafrost microbial communities from Stordalen Mire near Abisko, Sweden - I_Bog_E1_1 | ecosystem: Environmental > Terrestrial > Soil > Wetlands > Peat | place: Sweden: Abisko, Stordalen...
AAAGAAATAAATTTCCAGGCCTGCTGCTTCAGTATATAAGATAAACATTGATCAAAAGAACAGTGATAATTGATCCCTAAAAGCTAAATGTTAAACGAGTGTTATAGTTGGAAGTAGGTCGCTGTTGGAGTGCCTGACCACAATATTTTCGCACAATTGCCCATCCATAACGCCGTGAACATAGCATGCACCTAAGAGACGGTACGCGTCTCCATGTTTCCTTAGGACAAATGGAACTTCAGAACCGCGAAAGATGGCAAGAACATCTCCTACTTCAGTTCCGTAGGGAACTTGCGCCAGGCGACCAGTTTCAGTCTTGCAAAGCCTAAGATACCGAATCACGTCCCGCATCCGTGACATGAGTTCCATCCAATACGTATCATCTCTGCATCTTGGATCAAGATTGTCAATATCTTGTACTTGCACTATCCCCTGCAAGACACCAACTGTAAGCCTGCCCACCTCGTAGCATACTTCATAAAATCCTTCAGGCTTGTCTTCGGGCGGAATCCGTCCTACCATAAAAGTAGACGATGCGACTTGGTTCCTTTCGAAAGGCGTTCTGTACAACCTGCTCTGTTCGAGCATTTCGATTGATTCCGAGAAACTGGCCCAAATAGAGCTTCTTTCGTGCCTATCGACAGCCGTGCTTCTGGCATCGGTCGTATGTGCTAAGCCTAAGAGTTTAGCTAAGCCTGATGAACGGTGATCTTGCCCAAGTTCGCTGATCTTGTCGAAGATGAATCCACCAATAACTAGTTTGTCTCCGACTTCTCTGACAGATGCTTCGTCCTTATCGCCTCCAGCCCTATATACAACACGGCCTGGCTCACCTGGCTGTCCCAGCCAAGGGACGTACCAGTTATATGTTGTCCAGTCTGGCATCCAAGTTGGAAGTTCCCTCTTCCACGTTATAATATCAACCTGCTTGAGCATCTCAATGCCTTGTCCAGTTCGGAAAAAGAAACGAGCATAATTTCTAACAACCTCATGTGGCAAAAGACCATAGTCGGGAGCCAAGGCTGGCTCTTTTGCCTCATTAGAGAGACCGATAATGGCGTAGAGGCGATCAATCTCTAAAGTTGCCTGGGTGCGTCGGCATCTTTGCAATAGCCAAAGAAGGGGGACACTTCGACCTTGCCATATGTCGACTGCCAACCCACCAATAAGGTCCACCTGTTCAAGAGCATCGTGAACCATAGGAACCTCGTGGTCGTCGTCCTCGAGCAAACCATAGAGCGACAACCAGCGTGTGTTACCAACCAGACCCATGAGATGGACGAGACCCATGCACCAGGATCCACACATGACAAGGGTGTGTGTACATGCTAAAGCTTCTTGAATTATCCATGCGCGAGTGAACCAGGGCCGTTTTAAGAATGCTCGTAGTGCCTTCCATTGGCTTGCACTTTTATCCGGCTGATAAGCGCCATCCAACCATCCAAATCCATTGTCACCCGGCACCCATTGATCGAAACCCAGCTCTTTTTTAAGTTGTTCGTTTCGAGCTTTACGAGTTACATTCTCAAACAAGTTTCCGTCTTGCCCTTGGCGAAAGTTTCTATAGTCGTCAAACAATTGAAGTGAGTAGATGAGTTGTGGAATGATGCGGCTGTTATCCTCATCTCCCCCTAAATGTATCACTACAACCTTTGCCTTCTCATAAATCTGGCGCATGAGAAGAACTTGTTTGTTTCGCTCCAGGACATCTTTCTGATTGATGCACAATGCGTCTGCCCAGACATACACGGATGTCATTCGGCACAATGCAGTAAGTGCGGAGTGCAGGTTGGCGGTGACGTGGACCTCTTCAGGAATATAGATGGAATGACTCAAGGTGGAGTCCCCCCAGCAGTATGATAGTGCGATGTACTCGGGTGGATTGTCTAAGGGATGCTCTTCAATTTCACCTCGAACTATCGACGTCCCAGTGGCACGGTCCAGCCCAAGAATTCGAATATATCCTTCGGACAAGGTCGAGTACTGGTAATCACCGGAGCTTGACTCGACTGGCGAACTTAAAAGGCGCGGCTGACCGTGATGTGAAGCCATAATTAAGAGGAACTTGAGTTTCGACAGTACGCTAGTAGGAGTAAAAAGGTGCGTCGCTTGGCTGTGTCAAGGGCTCGAGGGAAATTTGTGAGAAGAAGGTAATTGAGATAGGAATATGACTATTTCAAATCAACGAGGAGATATCACGAGCTCTAACGTTGGCACGTGGCTTCGAAACACTTCCAATAGTAACAAAGGCAAAATCGACGATCGCCGATCGTGTAACCTGAACGATGGAATAGCATTAATTCTAGGAATTTGTTGTAAGAAATCCATTTAAATTGATTTAGTTATAAAACCTAAACCAAAATGGCTAGATTAGGAGGTGCCCCTGATCTGAGATGCAAATATCGTTCCATCAATGTTGAGATACTCGCCCAAAAGCTTGATAGAGGCAATGCTGGCACTCGCTTGGTGAAGAAGACAGATAGGCTTGTAATTTGTGGTAACCACTTTCTCTACCATCACCATCGAGATCGATTTTCCTGACCTTGTCTTCTGTGAACTCTAGGACAGCACTGCGTACGGGATATAAGGGCTGCCCGACTTGCCTTTTGACGAAGTCGGAGACATAAAAGAGGATAGGGAAACGCTCGGTCAGTGCATCCACTACGTCAAAGTATGTAGGCTTCTCGTTTGTTGCTTTCCCAGCGCCTTTGTTCGACATGGTTGATAGAGTCGAATTGGTGATGAGTCGCTTCATCTTGTTTCAGGCCCATCTGTTGTAAGCTGGAACTTGCAGGTTTTCAGAACATAGTTCGTGGCTTTTTTACACTAGTTCAGCCACCTTCCAGCATCCAATAAAACAAAATTGGGTTGGTAGCTGACCACCACTTGCATAAGTTTAGGCGCCAGCGTTCAGCTCAGCTAAACTTCTTCGATCTTTAACTCTCATAATCCACTCCTTATTTAATTTTATATCCATGGGTTCAAAAACCCATTGATTAATACATCTATCAGACGAGGTTTAGATTCTCAACACGAGGGCTGACTTTCACATATTGGCGCTATATATACAAGAGATAGTTTCTATATTTGACCGTGCACTACTTGCATCTTTTTGCCAACTTGACCATAAACGCTTCAAATTAAAATTGTACAAATTGGCATTGAAAAGCAATGTGCGTCTAGATTTTAACCTTGAGCTTAAATCCGGCCTTGGCAACTCTCGACAGGACAGCAAAAAAAGTGCCAATTATCAATGCAACGCCCGCGAAAATGATCAGTCCGGAGTACGAGCCGTGCTGAGTGTTCTGGATGGCTCCTCCGATGGGACTTCCGATGAGTACGCCAATAGACGAGAAGGCATACAAAGCACCACTTCGAGCACCCAGCTTGCTAATGTGTCCAAGCTTAGCTACCATAGCTGGAATGATCGATAAGGTGCAGCCGGACGCAAAGCCGTAAGCAATTGCATAGACAATAATGGGAGCATTTGAAGCTGCTGGTAGCCAGAGGGCAAGTGTCATGATTGCACCAAATGCGGAGAGGACAATCATGACATTGAAAACACCAAAGCTATCGCCGACATGGGCTGGGAGGATACGACCAAATGTTCTATTCCGCTTGTTAGCATGATTCAGTTTGGCTTTGACTCTGTGGCAAGACTTACGATGCTGCGTTCAATAATGGAACCAAGTAACTCGCCAAGTTCGGCGACATTCCCGAAGCTTCACCCTGGAGGATGAGGAAATTGAAGGGAAGGAAGCCACCGATGTAGATGAAGAAAGCCGCCAGCGCGAGTAGTAGGAACGGCCTTTCGGTGAACGGCTCTACTAACTCCATAGCTTTGAATGGTCGACGAGCCGGCGGAAGACGGGATTTGATAGTGAGATTTGCAATGATGAGGAGACCAAGGAACATGAACGCAACAGCCCGCATCGTCCACCCAAAGCCAATTTTGGGTATCAGTTTCTGCACCATGATAGGCAGCACAACACCACCAATGCTTGATCCGGCGACCATGATGCCAAATGCAAGTGCGCGATGTCTAAGGAACCAGGTGCCACAGGCTGCAATTACTGAAGCGAATGTAAGACAGGATTCTCTAAGCTGGGGTGAGGCGAACTTACCAGGGTAGAAGAGAAAGCAGCATCCGAGTCCACTGCATACACTTTGTGCAAGAAAGAACTGGTAGTATTCTTTTGAAATCGAAGTCATCATCAGTCCAAAGACGTGTAGGAAAGAGCCGAGCAAGATTGGAATCCGCGGACCAAGTTCGTCTGTCATTTTTCCAGCAATGAAACCCTGAAGTGAAAATTAGCTGTCGTGTAAAGTCTTATTTCTTTTGATCGACATACCGGAAAAAATAACATGAACGATTGTGTCGAAGGGATCCAGGCGATAGTGCTCGGCGAGTAGTGTTTTAGCTGATTTTGCTCGTAATAATTCTGGAAGACACCGATGCCTTTGTGATATTAGCCAGCCGTGCTGTTTTGACATCAGAAGCGGTTCTTGCTCACAATTTATCCATCCGAAACCGCAGAATATTGCACAGAATCCTCCCATAACCACGAGCCAGGCTTGAAATCCGCCATCAGGAAAGTCATCGGGGTTGGGTCCAGTCGAAACGATCTTCAAGTTTGTGCCTGGCTCTGGTTGTGGCTCTTGCTTTGATTCTCCTTCTATATCTCGCTCTGGCATAGATTCTTTCGAATTATCCACGAACGAGGAGTCTGATTGATCTGTGGGGATATCTTGAAAGGGCGGTTTCTCAGGCGAATGATCCATTGTTGAGAGCGATGAAAGTTCGAAACTCGTCTGGTACAATCAGTGAAATAAAGCTATTGTGTGAGTTGGTGTATATGGTTGAAATGAACGAGTCTTGTTTTCTGTCTTTGAAAGAGGGAATACTTCTATATATGTTAAAGGAAAAAATTCGAAAATCATCAAAACTCTGCGTCGTTGATGGATATGCAAAGATTGTGACGAAATTGTAGACATCCCTGCAACATGCTCGCTGAACATCTCTCAAGTGGGTTAGAGCGCCGGGGCTGCCCGTATGTCCGCGAGATCCGCTAAGCTCCCCGAGGATGCTTTCTAATCAACTGCTCGGCCCACCAGGCCCTTGTCGTTGGCTCGGGAAACAATGCCATATAAGGCGTAGGATCGCCCCGCTGAGCGCTTTGTCTGAGCATCTGCGAAGTACAGCATCGAACTCGGACACTCTTGCACGAATCAAATTAGCAATCATGCGAAACAACTTGTGAATTTCGCTCACAAGTCAATATCTAATGGCAGCTAGAGTCCGAAGTCCCGCTATTTAATAGTTCTTTCCGGCCAACGATGCCCTACAATGGCTGACTGTTCGACCTTTGAGCTAAAGATTGGCCAAGTAGGGAAACCTCGGGCCTGTCATGATTGTGCAAGACGCAAAGTCAAAGTTAGACAGGGATACTCTGCGTTTTCGACTCCTGCTGACCCTTGCCGCAGTGCGATTACCGCCAGCCAACCTGTTTAAGATGTGAGAAGGCCGAGATTGCTTGCAAGGGCTACAAACGCGATGCGATATTCGTGAACCAAACTCCTGGGAACCTCTCAACAGCACTGAAGCGGAATAGTCGTGAAATTCATGTCCCCAGAAGTATCGATGAGGATTTGCAGGCGCTTAAAGCGCTACTTCGGGAGCCGACGGGTCAGCAATCACGATTTCGACTTCAAGCTCTGGAATTCCTGAAGAGGCTATATTTGCCGTTGCCGAATATAGCTAATATAAGGGAATCGTCTTTGTACTCCTGGCTTCCAACTGTTTGCGAGCTTGAAGGAGAAAGTCAAGCTCTTGACCATTCTCTTCTCACATTTTGCGTTGTACAAGCCGCTGTTACCCAAACGGGCAGCGCTTGTGTCGACGAGGCACTCCAGGTCTATAACGACACTCTTCAGAAACTGCTTGTGGAAATCGAAGGCTTTGGCGCAGGAAGATTTGACGAGATTCTAGCTGCTATTTCAGTGCTTTCTACGTCTGAGGTACCTTTCTCTTCGGAATTATCTTCACACACAATCTCTAACAGAAGCAGCTATTCCTTTGCCCAACAGATCATGCCTGGCGTGCTCATGCTCAAGGAATATCAGAGATTTTGTGTATCAAAAGCGGCATGAATTCCCCGTCGCCACTCTGCAGGAGCTTTTGCGCACGGATTCGCGTTCTACTTGTAAGTATTCTGATCCTTCTGCGATCTCCACGCTGACCCTCTTTGTAGCTGATCCAAGCTCTCGCAAAGCCGAGTACTAGATCGATGACGATCCACTATTGCCGCCAGATCAGTAATGTCATGTCTGCAAGCAACGAACACGATTCCTTTCACGGGCTAATCGACGTCGCTTGCGAAGTTCCTGTCGTTCTCGAAGAATCGGATCTGCTCATGTCTAGCAATAACCCAATTCTCGATCAAGAGCGGACAAACCTTTTCAAAGCATCCCTTGCTGTGCTTGAGAAACTACACGAACGCCAACGGAAATACAGAGCTGAGACTGAAAGACCTTTGTATTGGGCAATGCCATCGGGCGTGGACAACCCAGCAGATGAACCCTATGATAGCAAATTGTTCCCCTTTGCTCTTCAATTCTACACCTTGGAAAGCGCAAGTCAAGTCGTCCTCTTATGGGCAATAATATTACAAGTTTTGTGCAGTATGTTGGATCTCTATCAACACTTTTTCGGTAGCTCGGCCCTGTCATCGGCATTCCAGCAATCAAAGCCCAAAAATCTTACAGGACTGGCTCCCCTTTTGAACGCGAGATTTCCTACGATCTTTTCGATCAAAGAAGAAGCCGACAAGCTGGCCCGATGCCTGTGCCAATCGATCGAATACTGCCACAAAATCGAGAACGGAACTATCGGGCCTCAGATGACATGCTACGCGCAATGGGTTTTGGAGTCGTACTTTCGGCGGTTCAATTACGAGCGTGAGCTTGCTTGGTGTCTGAATATCAAGAACATGAGAGGACCTGGCTTCCGTCACGGGATTGAGTTGATGGGATTCCAGGACTGAGTTCTTCCTAAGAATCCCTAATTTTATCAATATTCGCGGCAGTTGTTTTAGAAAATCTACACACCTACTTAGATACTCTTGGACGAGCCTGTCTCCATTGCTCGGTAGCAAGTGTGTTAACCGCAATTCGTCGAACTACCCAATAATAAGCACACGCAAACACACGCTCGAAAAATGGCTAAAGACCGAGGTTTTGGCCTCATGCTCATTGTTTGCTATATTAATGTTCAAGTGATCCAGAGTACGACAGACCTCCGACTTTGGCTAATAATGGTGACGGGAGTACGAGTAGGTATTCCAGGAGACCCTTGCATCGCACAAATGAAATATTGATAGTGAACTCAATTCTGTGAAGGAGGAAGTCAATCTAGGAGTCAGGTTGGCACCTCGAGATGTAATCGATTGATAACCCCGGTTACCCCGCTTTCCTCCCGGTCCCTGGAACAAGCCGAGAATGAAAGCGGGGGTGCTGAAAGACTTTATCTTAAACTTTGATACTACTCTTTCTATTTAGTACCCCAATTCGATCCAGTTGGTGATCTGGTTGGGCTTTGCCACGCTACGAATGCCATGGGCTTATAAAGCCGATCGAAGGAAATTGCGCAGATCACCCGGTTAGAGTATCACCTGTGTTATCGTATCTCATAGCAGCTGTTTTCGACGAATTCAAGACATCGGTCTATTATTTTGTCTCATTTCTGCCCTGCCGTAGACTCACCCAGTAGCCTTTCCGAGCAGGTTTCGATTCATGGTACAGTTCTACAGCCGAGGCCACCCAATTCTCGAAAGAGAGAAAAAGCACTCGGGCTTGATTAATATTTACAATCATATACACATCGCCCAAAAAGGTAAGAGTCAGCTGTAACCTGCTTATTTAGAAGCGGCCGACAGGTAACCCGAGCCTGGCTGTCCAATTCACGAATCGTTGAATGGGCTGAATGTTGCCCCTGACTTAAGCGAGAAATACACGATTGGCATGCTGATGAGGCACAGCCTTCGAGAAGAATCTCGAATCAGCACTAAATCAGTACGAAGTACGAGTATGCACGACGATTGTTATCTTAAGTCACTTTGTTAGGAAGGCTACGGCCGTATGAAACCTCTCAAGCGCTGGGAAGTGGAGACAGCTCGTACAATCTCACGTAATCCAAGCACTGGAGCCGCGCAAGGCTTTCCTTTTTAGATGGAGACGGGCACAGACCAGATTTTGACTGAACAGCAACCTAATCGGGCAAAAGTGGAGACCAGTATTCTTGTGAGACCCCATAATTCGGCCGCCGGAGGCATTCTGAGTGGCCAGGATTGGAAGCCACCAGTGACCCTACCTGCCAGCTCCTGGTATATAACGGTGGTGAGCCTGTAAGCTTCTCAGATGATAGGAAGCCAGGAGCTCGCTTTGGGCCAACTGGACATTGCTGGAAATGAACCTGGCCAGTACCTTTCTGTGAATTATGAAGGCGACGCGAAATTATTGTGTTGGATCCTATTGACCTACTGGCTGGAACAACTGGAATAAAAATCTTTAAGCTACCAGGTCAGTTTGAGAAGGCGAGCAACCTCGAGGGAAATTATTCAAGATAGAATTTGTTCGAATCCATAAACCAGGGAGGCTGAGTTATGCTCCTTGTATTCTTCAACGTACGTACGAGGTTATGCAGAAGCGTTGCTGTGGTGTCAACGCCGCCTGGAAACTAGGGGTCGAACTAGCCGCGAATGGACTTCCGAGACAAATCCAAGGCCAATTTTGACGTGCAAAAATGCTCTAGCCTGCAAGCTGAGTCTGGAAATACGACTTCGACTAGGTCGACTCTCCCAGGTCGACTCTCGCTAACCTAATTAGGCTGTGCGAAGTCGCTATACCCTCCAAATAAACTCCCTAACTTATAGAACTTCTTCGGGGTACACGGGTTAGGGTAAGGGGGTTAGGAGGTTAGGAGGTTAGGGTTGGGTTAGGATTTGGGTTAGGTTATGTGAGGGAAGAGGAATAGGAATAAAAAATCCCATTCTAGGAAGGCAGACTGAGTTTTGGTGTGTCTCGGCAGGTTTTGGTGAGGAAAACCCACTAGTTTCCCTGTTAGGTTAGCGAGAGTTGACCTGGGAGAGTCGACTTAGTCGAAGTCGGAAATACGCGCAACACAAGGTAGTGCTGACATCTGTAGCTTGCTGATCTACTACGTGTACTGTGCGACTGTGTCACATATAAAGCAAACACAGTGTTGGTGAGCACCTGCAAACTTCTTTTCAACTCTTGTAACGATCGTTCTCTGGTGTTCAGTATATCATCGTGTTATTTACTCAGTATCATTTTCAGTACTTTATACCCCTCCATCATGACCGACCAACCATATCTCGACCAGCCTGACATCCAGGTCAAGGCAGCCTTCCGCGCAGCCCTCTTAACACAACCAGGAAACTTGCGCGAAGCCCTGCGCCAAGCTGTTGCAGACCCTAAAAAGACACTTTTCGGCGTCGGTCATGGAATTCCGAGTACCTTTGTGACCAAAGTAGGTGTTCTTGAAGTCCAGCCGCCTTGGGGCGAAAACTGACTTCATTTCCTCTAGTTGATTGCTTCTACGAGGCCTGATTTCATATGGATCGATGTCGAGCATGGCATGTTCAACCGTCTGACCCTTCATGAGTAGGTCGAAAATTCTCAATTCTCTGTAAAAGCATGATGTACTCATAGATGTCCCCGCTCAGTGCGATTCATGCCGCTCAACACCATTCCGAAGGCAAATCGATGGTTATCGTCCGAGTTCCTAAGCACGATGAGATCAGTTTGACAACGGCACTCGATGCAGGTGCATCCGGAATAGTGATCCCCCATTGTGAAAGCGCCGAAGAAGTAAAGGAAGTCTTGCAGGAAGCATACTACCGTAGGATTCCCCTCACCATTCCTCAAAACCTTGGCTGATCCAATGCCTGTGTAGCTCCAATTGGAAAGCGATCATTCAGTCCCTGGACCTTCACACCGGGAATCTCAGACACCTCACTGTATGCAGGCGATCCTTTCAACATGGGCACTTCGAACCGCCACACTGCCATCTTCGCACAAATCGAGAGCGTCAAGGGAGTGGAGAACGTGGACGAGATTGCAGCACTTGAAGGAGTCTCTGGTCTGATGTTCGGCCCCGGAGACTACATGGCAGATGCTGGACTACCGATGAAGCTGGGTGGAGAACCCCATCCTACATTTGCTGCTGCTTTTGGGAAGTTTGTCGCTGCGGGGAAGAAGCATGGAAAACCTTTGCTTGGGTGAGTGAACATGTTGACTTGAATATGAATCACTTTGCTAAGGCCTCGTAGGGCTGCCATGGCACCAGAAATGATTCCGGGGATGATCGAGCAAGGATATGCCGCCATTGCTGTTGCCTTTGATGTGTGGGGTTTCGCCAACCTAGTCAACTCAGGTATCAAGCAGGGAAGAGCTTTTGCCCAGCAGAGTGGTGAAGTTAAGGGAGCCGCTGTGCCGAATGGAAAGATTGAAGCGAATGGAACTGCGCCAGTGGAGGAGAAAATTGTGGTGAATGGAAAGTAGAACCATACCGTTTCATTCAGCCAGTGGCAAGATACCTTTTCAGAACCAAAAGGGGGTTTTTTTACCTTATAATCAAGGAGATAGAGCGGAATGGGACCTCGGAGTATGCGTGCTTGTTCTCAAGTTGAGATTAGATAGGTAGCATTCCATTTCACTATAGAATGGCATTTGAGTTTCTCATTTGTCGGGCTTCTCGATATCTTCGACAGCTATATAGTCGGGATTCGAAGATACTTGTGTGTACTCTACAAACTACAAAATATTGCTGAATTTGAAAGTACCATGCGTGTTCTTGAAATAGGCAATATTGACTCCTTCTCCTGCGTTCAAAATCTTGCCTTTTGATATATGACTGAGTTATGTATGTTTCTTCAATATGTTTCTAATTACCTGGACCCCATGTTACCAGCAATTCCTCTCCACGCCTAGGCAAGCTGAGTCACGTTCACTGCTTGGGTTACATTGCTGCCATAATCCGAAACAAGCAATGTCTTTCCATCAGGACTGAGCGCCATCTCGCGTGGGAACAAGCCGGTCGGAATTCGAGGGGACCCCTGTGTGCCATTCAAAGCTGCTTCGACGTCGACGACAGTGAGCCCAGAAGTAGCATTGGCGAAGCCGAATCTGTTCGAGTCCGCAGTGATGATATGACGTCCACCGTTGACGAAATGGAGGCCGACAGGAGAAGTGCCGACTTGCACGCTCGCAACCAGTGCAGTAGAAGAATTTGACTCGAGCTCCGCGGCGTCGAATGCGAGGAGCATGTTACTTTCTCGTGCCGTGACCCAGACGTGCTTTCCGTTGTGAGAAACTGCTACTCGGAGAGCTCCGCATCCTGCGTCTGCTGTGGCGAGGAGAGCCGCAGATGGATTGGTCTTGAGTGTTTCGACATCGAGAACACTAAGGAAACCTTGTGATGCACGACTGCTATACTGCTCGCTGGTTACGTATAGCTTTTTGCCGTCAGGCGACAAAGCGGATCCGACAACCAGGTAGCCAAGCTCGATGTACCCGATGTACGTGCTTGAGACCGACCCGTTGGTGGCTCGCTGCACGTGGAATACCTCGAGTGTTCCATTGTTGGCACTGGCCTTGGTTCCATCCTCTTGACTGACGAAGACATAATGATCATGAAGAGAGACAGTGGTTTCTATGGAAGTGACTCCAGCTGTGCCGTTCAGATAGCCCGCGATGTAGTCTGCTTCGTGAGCGACTGCTTTTGCAACGTCAATAGCAATCGCTCCTGGTCCAACTGATAGGTAGACAGTCTTCTTATCGTGCGTGATTGCCAGCCCTTGCACGCTCGGAAACCCAGTGTTGCCGAAATGTACCGGGAAGGAGAAAATCTCCGTCGGTGGGAATGTTGATGTATTGAGGACGGAAAAACTTTCGCCAACGCCCACAAATGCAACGTCATTACTGGCGTAGACGACTCCAAAGGGAGTGTTGGTTAGAGTCAAATTTGCTGTTTGGATATCGAGCGTCTCTTGCGGCGGAGCTACCAACTGGCAAATTGGTGGCAACACAGCAGAAACGAGACCGATGGATGCCAGTATCGTGACGATGATTTTGTACGTGGGAGCCATGCTATGAATACAAGATTAGTATAATTTCAAGGGAAGACAGAAGTGATGGAGACTTTTGCTTGCTTGTGAATTTCAGATTGTGCATGCACAGAACTGGGCCTTGAAAAGCTTGTTTGAACGTCAAATCCGGAGTGGGATCCTAAGTTGCCTTATACCGGAGGAACGAGCGATTTTTCTTTCTATCAAACGTCAGTTTAGGAGAATGTAACCTGAAATTTTAGAAATTTAGCATGTCATAATGGCTCAGACAT
>Ga0302140_10008993_pt1 | contig 12417 bp, 8 predicted proteins | sample I_Bog_E1_1_FD_202095 | JGI IMG/M metagenome (GOLD analysis project Ga0302140, IMG submission 202095) | Peat permafrost microbial communities from Stordalen Mire near Abisko, Sweden - I_Bog_E1_1 | ecosystem: Environmental > Terrestrial > Soil > Wetlands > Peat | place: Sweden: Abisko, Stordalen...
CGGCACATTCGCCGGGGGCTTTTGCTTGCAGGCGAATGTTCGGAGTTTTTCTTAATAACCGGAAGACGTGCGGTGCAGTCCAAGTATTGGCAGTGAGTTAACACAGTTATCTGTAAAGAGGCTTGCGAGCCATGCCGGTTTCTGAGCGTAGTCAGTCGCCAAGGATCTGCGGTGTACACGATGACATGCCGTAAAGCAATTCTTCTTCTCATCGGGTTGATGGTAGTGAGCGGGCTTTCCGGATGTGGCATTGGGGGCCTTCCGACCATTACAACGCCGACTAAGCCAATCTCCATTCTGTTCGTCGAAGCTCCGCCTTCGACGATGGCTGTGAGTGCCTCGATTACCGTTTTCGCCGCAGTTGAAAACAGTTCGACGAACAGCCAGGTGAACTATTCGATTACTTGTGGAAGCGTGAATGCTTGCGGCACATCGAACGAAAGTGATGAGGCAGGCGCAATCGTTTACACGGCGCCCTCGGCTATCCCGGCTGGGGGGACCGTAACGATCACGGCGACCGCGGCAGCCGATACGACCAAATCTATCTCGGCGGTGGTTACCATTTCGCCTCCCATCGCGATCTCGGTCGCCTTCCAATCGCCAATGCCCGCATCTTTACAGGTCAATTCCACGGCGTCCTGGGACGCTGTCATCAAGTACGACACTTCTGCCAATCCGCAGGTAAAGTGGACGGTAGGCTGCGGCGACACACTTTGCGGCTCTTTCAACCCCACCACGACAACCAGTGACGCGACCACCACTTATACGGCGCCTTCTACGATTCCGTCCGGCAACACAGTCACTGTCACGGCAACATCAGTTACTGATCCAACGAAGTCAGCCTCGGCAACTATCACTATCGTTGCGCCGGCTCCGAACCTGGCCAATGGCACATATGTCTTTCAGATTTCGGGACCGGTTGGTTCCGCAGCTAACTTCTTGACGGGTGTAATTGTGGCTGAGAACGGAATTATAACCAGCGGCGAGCAGGACTCGATTGGCTATAACACCGACGATAACCAGAGCCTATATCCTTACTCCTTTTTGTCTGGGCCGATCACTGGAGGGAGTTATTCGACGACTTCCGATGGGAACATTCAGATTTCGATTATTTCCGGAGATGGCGGCGGAGAGACGCTGAACGGCGTGCTCGCTTCCGATCAGAAGGGGTTTGTTGCGCAGATCTATGGCTCGCTCGGCAGCGGCACACTCGATCTGCAAACCAGCACGGCTGCGCCTTCAGGGGGATTTGCCGTATCACTGTACGGGGGTGATCAGTATGGCGGGGAGAGTTGGATCGGCGGCATTCTGAACATCGACAGTGCGGGTGGAATCTCGGGCGCTGGCAGCGAGTTCGACTTGATTGATGGTGGAGGCAGCGGCCTGCCGAGCGGCGAGGAGATGTTGGGGGCAAGTACGGTGACTGCCCCGGACAAGTTTGGTCGAGTGCAATTTCTGCTGAATACCACAGGGGACTCAGCGCTTCCGGTTCAAGACCTGGTGGGCTACGTCGTGGATGCTACGCACATGAGGCTTGTCTCATCTGTTTACAACAATCAGTTGGAATACCAGGGTGTGATGGGCGGGTTGGCATTGGGGCAAGGAGCCAGCACGGGGCATTTCAGCAGCAGTTCGCTGGCGGGAACGAGCTATGTCTTCGGTGCATCCACGTTGCTTCAATATGGCGCGTATCAACTGGCTGGCGTGGTTGGTGCGAATGCCGATGGGACGCTTAGTGGTATGTTCAACTGGAACGACCAGTCTGAAAACACGGTACAGAGCCCGCTTCCCGTGAGTGGATCCTGGACTATCGATTCAACTGGCAGAGCGACTTTCTCTAGTCTGACAGAGGGATCGGGTTCGTCTGAACCGTACAGTGACGGGCTGCACTTGTACCTGACGGGTAACGGCAACGCGCTGATTCTCTCGAGCGAGTATGTCAATCCTTTCGCGGGGCAGGCGTATCAACAGCAGACCGCTGCATTCACCGCGGCTTCGTTTAGCGGCGCGTACGGGCTTAATGCGGGTGTGGGCAACAATAGCGGAACGATTCCGGCCACTTATGTGGCTGGCACTGTCACTTCTGTCGCGGGCGATGGAGCAGACACCGTTGACGGATTCGCCGATGGAGGGAGCGCCGCCGCAGACTTTGCAATCTCCGGCAGCCTTGTGCCAGGTTCGAACGGAGTGTTCACTGGGACTTTGACGGGACTCGATAATGCGTCACGAACTACCGCGAATGATTTCACCTTGTATTTTGTGGACGATACGCGGGCGGTCGCAATTGAGACGGATGACAGCCAGTTGACGTTGGGGTATTTGCAACTTCAGTGAAAGTTGCCAAGGGCTGTAGGCGAACGCTAGCCCGGGAGGATTGTCAGGCTTCATCGCCGTCGACCGTCCAGCAGAGCTGACGGCAATGTCAGCGCGATCATTACCCAAGTTGCGGAAAGTTTGTCCCAGGGTGTCTGATGCTCTGCAGAGCCGATGAAGCGGATCCGCATGCGCGAACTGGAGGGCAACGATGAATAGAAGAAGATTTTTGGCACAGGCCGCAGGGCTTGCTCTGACAGCGCATGAGGCCCTGTTGCCGGCGCGATGCCATGCGAGCTTGCTGGCCTCGGATCGAGACATGAGGACTTCAAGTGCGCCCGGGGCGGAGGTTGGATCTGACGTGAGCCGCTATCGATTGACGCGGGACCGCGTGTTGAACGGGACCGGTCCGGCGTACACGCCCGACTTCTTGCTTGCGGACGTTCGAGCTAATCCGGAACGCCGGTTTACGAACTTCTCCGGAGATCTGTCCGGGCGCTGGATTGGTGCTCTTTCTGCTTCTGCGCGAAGTTTTGGAGAGCAGTTTACGTTGCTGCCGGATGTTGTGAATAGAACGATTGCGCTTCAACATGAGGATGGCTATTTTGGCGGCAAATTTCACTACGACCAGCCGAATGACGACGACCTGGCGCTGCTGTGGGGGAATGGACGGCTGCTGGTTGGGTTAATGGAGAATTACGCGTTGAGCCGGGACCCTGCGGTGCTTGGTGCGGCGAAGAAGCTTGGAGATTTCCTACTGCGAATTGGGCCAAGCTTTAACTCGCAGGCGATGGCAGATGCGTTCAGCGCTGACCATTACGCGTCGTCGTATATTTGCTGGACTCAGCAGACGGAAGGGTTAGCGGCACTGTACGTGGCGACTCGCGATGAGCGGTATCGCGAATTGTGCGCGGCGATTTCAAAGCGGAATATTCGCCGGCCGGGTGACCACGTGCACGGCTACCTGACGGGCTTGCGGGGGACTTTGGATTTGCATGCCGCGACGGGCGATGACGTGCACCTGAAGCAGGTGACGGACGCGTGGCAGGAGGTGGTGCATTCTGGCGACTTGCTGATTACCGGCGGAGTGCCGGAACGATGGTCACCGAAGCGGGAGAGGACGGAGGGCTGCGCGGAGTGCGACTGGCTGCGGTTAAACCTGGGGCTCTTTCGGGCGACCGGGGATGCGAAGTATCTGGACATGGCGCAGGATACTTACTTCAACGAATTTTCAATGAACCAGTTTGCTACGGGGGATTTTGGCCATGGCAGACTCGATTCGGCGGGCAGGACTGAGAGCGTAATTGTGCGAGCGTGGTGGTGCTGCACACTGCATGGCCTTCGGACATTCGCGGATTTGCGGGATTCTGCGTTTCGGGTGAAGAAGGAGGAAGTGTTCTTTGACTTTCCGATCGATAGCCAAGTTTCTTCGCAAGGATTTTCCGCGGAGGCGCGATCGGATTTGGCGCGGAATGGAGAAGTCAGGATCGATGTGCATGCTGCCGGCAATGGGCAGCGGCTGAGTGTTTCGAAGCCGGCTTGGGCGGATCGCGTTGCGCTCACACGCAATGGGGCCGCGGTTAACGGATTGACCGTTGAAGGGATTGCGGCGGGGGATGTCGTGGCGGTGAAATACGACATGAGCCTGCGTGCGAAAGACGCAGGAGGAGCTGTCGAGAGCCTGCACTTCGGTCCGTGGCTGCTGGGGGTATCTTCGGGCGCGAATCCCACTTACTTTGGTGAGTTGCAGGCGCAGAACTTATTTGACGTGGGGACGTTTCGGCAGAGTGCGGGAAGGGCGCAGTCGGTGTTTCAGGTACCTGCGGCGGCAGGGCGGATACACTATAAGTCGGCAGAGTATCCAGATCAGCCGGCGGAGGTTGAGTTGGTTGCAGTTGCTGAACAGACGGCGAACCTGCCGGAGACGTGGCAGTTGGCTGTACCTGTCGAAACCGCCGCGGGGTAATTCTACGCGGCGGGTTCGACTGCTAGATGTCGAGGTTCTTCACATCCAGCGCGTTTTCCTCGATGAACTTGCGGCGGGCTTCCACGTCTTCTCCCATCAGGGTGGTGAAGATGGCTTCGGTTTCGGCGATGTCTTCGAGCTTGACCTGGAGCAGCGTGCGATGCTCGGGATCCATCGTGGTTTCCCAAAGCTGAGTTGCGGTCATTTCACCCAGGCCCTTGTAGCGCTGCACGGAGTAATCCTTCTTGCCCTGTTCCACAATGTAGGTGAAGAGCTCGCGCGCGGTTTGCTTTTCAACGGGTTCGCGCAGGGCTCGGGCAGCGCGGCGAGCCTGCTTCGCTTCAGCCTGCACTTCCGCGCTCTCGGTGGAGGCTTCAGCGGGTGCTGCGTCCTCAGTTTCCGGGGTGGCTTCCGCTGTTCCAGGCTTGGCGGCGAACTCGATGAGGAATGGCGGCTCAAGAAACTCTTTGATGAGGGAGTACTTGGACATCATCTGGCGGAACTCGGGGCTGGAAGCGAGGTTCCAGTCGATGGAGCGCGTGGCTCCTTGCGAATCGGTGAAGGAGATAGACCAGGTGTGATGCTCGTCGTCTTCAATGGGAGCGCCAAGAGATTTGAATTCAAACTCGCCGGTACGTTCCGACAGCTCTGCGTGGAGCAGGGCCAGCTTAGGTGGGATTTCGCTCTCACTTTTGGAGGCGAAGTCAGCGCGGTGGACGAGTTCGGCGCGGGCGAGAACCTCGGTCAGCTTTTCGTTGCGTATGCGCTTATCAACCTTTTCAACAAAGCTGAGGTACTCATTGAGCGTGGCCATGAAGCGGGTGAGGTCGGCGCCTTCAATGCGGCTGGCAGCTTCTCCGTGGCGAACGACTATGCCCTCGGAAGCGCGCTTGACCATCACCTTTACAAATTCGCGATCGTCCTTGATGTATTGCTCGAAGCGACCCTTTTTGATTTTGTAGAGGGGCGGCTGAGCGATGTAGATGTTGTCGCGCTTGATGAGCTCCGTCATGTGGCGGAAGAAGAAGGTGAGCAGCAGTGTGCGGATATGCGAGCCGTCGACATCGGCGTCCGTCATGAGGATGATTTTGCCGTAGCGGATCTTCGTGGCGTCGAAGTCGTCTTTGCCGATGCCGCAGCCGAGCGCGGTAATCATGGCGCGGATTTCCTCGTGGCCGAGCATCTTGTCGTAGCGAGCCTTTTCCACGTTGAGGATTTTGCCCTTGAGGGGCAGGATGGCCTGGAAGCGGCGGTCACGGCCCTGCTTGGCGGTGCCGCCTGCAGACTCGCCCTCGACGAGGTAGAGCTCGCAGCGGTCGGGGTTGCGCTCGGAACAGTCGGCCAGCTTTCCGGGCAGGCCGCCGCCGTCGAGTGCGCCTTTGCGACGGGTTAGGTCGCGGGCTTTGCGGGCGGCTTCGCGGGCACGTGCCGCTTCAATGGCCTTGTTGATGATCTTCTTGGCTACTGGCTGATTCTGCTCGAGGAATCCGCCGAGGCGATCGTTGACGAAGGCCTGTACAGTGCCGGCGATGTCGGAATTGAGCTTGCCCTTGGTCTGGCCTTCGAATTGCGGCTGGGGCAGCTTGACGGAGACCACGGCAACTAGCCCCTCGCGGACGTCGTCGCCGCTGAGGTTTTCCTTCATGTCCTTGAAGAGGCCGAGTTGCTGGCCGATTGCGTTGATGGTGCGAGTCAGCGCGGTGCGGAAGCCGGAAAGATGCGTGCCGCCGTCAACGGTGTTGATGTTGTTGGCAAAGCTGAAGACGCTCTCGGAGTAGCTGTCGTTGTACTGGAGGGCGATCTCGATTTCGACGCCGTCGCGGGAAGCCTCCATGACGATGGGCTTCTCATGGAGCACCTGCTTGCCGCGGTTAAGATGCTTTACAAATTCCGCGATTCCGCCGGCGTACTTGAACTCGGCACGGCGTGCCTCGCCGGTTTTGGGATCGGCGGTGCGCTCGTCGGTCAGAGTGATTTCAAGGCCCTTGTTGAGGAAGGCGAGTTCGCGCAGACGCTGAGAAAGCGTGTCGTAGTTGTATTCGGTGGCGGTGAAGATGGTCTTGTCGGGAAGGAAGTGGACCTTGGTGCCGAGGCGCTTGCTGGTGCCGGCCTGGCGCAGCTCGCTGGTGGGAGCGCCGCAACTGAAGTCCATTTCCCAAGTGTGGCCGTCGCGCCAGATTTCGACATTCAACTCCTGCGAGAGAGCGTTGACGCAGCTGACGCCTACGCCGTGCAGGCCGCCGGAGACTTTGTAGTTGGAAGCATCGAACTTGCCGCCCGCATTGAGCTTGGTGAGCACCACTTGCACGGCGGGCATGGTTTCGCCGCCGGCGAGGGTCTTCATGTCGACAGGAATGCCACGGCCGTCATCGATGACGGTGATGGAATTGTCCACGTGGATGATGACGTCGATCTTGGTGGCATACCCGGCAAGGGCCTCGTCCACGGAATTGTCCACAACTTCGTAGACCAGATGGTGCAGTCCCATCTCACCGGTTGAGCCAATGTACATGGCTGGACGCAGGCGAACATGCTCCATGCCTTCCAGCACGGTAATGTTTTCTCCGGTATAGCTGCCGTTCTTGCCGTTGTCGCCGGGGGGGAGGATGTCGGAGGGTGATTTAGTCGCCATAAGATTTTTCGCATTCCTTTCGCTTTCAAGCGCCGTACGGGCGGTCCCCCGATGACAGAGTCAGAGGGGGAAATAAGGGAGTAACCGCTTGAAAGACAGGGGCTTTACGCGAATTGTGCCTGACCAGATTTTACCATGAGAGAGGGGTGCAAAACCGGAATTGAAAAGGCCGCGAAAGAGGTAACTTTTGCGAAATTACCTTCGTGGGATCGTTACCCATGTAATCCACAGGAACGTCTTGAAGAATCCGGATGAAAAAGATAGACTTAGCCGCAATTCTCGACTACCATTTTAGTTGTAGGGAGATTGATTTCCCGCCCAATCACACTCAGAAAGGTTACCAAATGAAACTCGCTATCCGCATCTTCGTACTCTCGATCGTGTTCGCTGGTGTTGCTGCCGCGTCAGTCTCTTCTTCCTCAACGACTCACGTGATCGCCAGCCACCAGGCGACCTCTTCTGAGCTGCCAGTCCCTGGATGCGGCCCCGGCATTCCTGGATGCCCTCCCCCCGGATCTGGCAATGGTTACTAATCAATTACCTAGGTAATGGCGCGGAAGTGCCATAGAACAAGCCCCGTTTTTTGTTGAGTGAAGACGTTCTTCGCGCTATCCTAAGAGAACCCTTAGGATGGGGAAGACCCTCTATGTCAGCACAGAACGTAATGTCGCTTTTGAGCGTGACTGAATTCGCCATCTGGTCTGTGCTCGCCTTTCTCTTTTGGCAGAAGAAGCTGAGCCGCCGGTTTCCCGCGATGGGGATCTATCTCGCGCTTCGGGTGATTTCCACGCCGGCACTGATCGCGGCCTTTTGGGTTTATTCGCAGCCTTGGGGTCATGGCTATTACCCGGTTTATTTTTTCGGGTATTGGGCCAACTACATTGCCTGCGCTGTGCTTCTCTTCTTGATATGCATGGAGGTTTTCCGCTCCGCGCTTTCCGCATTTTCCGGGCTAATGAAGTTTGGGACTGTAGTATTTCGCTGGGCAGCGGTTGCTTCCGTGCTTGTAAGCTTCTCTACGGTTTCTTTCTCGCATCGGGGCATGTTGGCCTTGGCCGACGTGGCTTACGGGCTTATGCGGTCAGTAAGTATTCTTGAGTTGTGTCTGCTGGCGTTCCTCTGCCTGAGCATGAATGCGTTGCGGCTTCCAGTTCGGGACATGGCGTTCGGGATCTCTCTCGGCTTTGGCGTGATGGCAACGAACGATTTTGTTCAATCGATGGTGGGCTCAAAACTCACCTGGTTGACCGCTCCGGAGCAATTCGTTTACGAGTCAGTGATTCTGTTGGCGATTGGAACCTGGGTGGTCTACTGCGCTCTGCCGGAACCGGTCCGGAAGCCTGTGGTTCTTCCGGTCAACTCCACGATCTATCGCTGGAACGAGATTGCGTCAGCCCTTGGCCACACCGGGACCCAAGTGGCATTGCAGCAGCCCGCCAACGGCTTCTTCCTCACCGATGTGGAGCGTGTTGTGGATAAGGTGCTGAATAGGAACCTGAAGAGCAGCGAATCGGAAACGTAAGAGCAGTGGATAGTGATTAGTGGTCAATGATTAGTAAGCAGCAAGAAGGGCCACGGCATAGCCGTGGCCCACTTCATTGCCGCTGAGGCTCGATCTTATTCGGCTGTTACGGGTTCAATGGAAGCGAAGCGTCCGCGGCCACCGCGATCCTGGAACTTGACACGGCCGGTAACTTTGGCAAACAAGGTGTCGTCTGAGCCGATTCCGACGTTCACGCCTGGCTTAATCCGCGTGCCGCGTTGGCGGATGATGATGGTGCCGCCGGTTACCAATTCGCCGCCAAAGGCCTTTACGCCCAGCCGCTGTGCATTCGAGTCGCGTCCGTTTGTGGAGCTGCCTCCACCCTTCTTATGTGCCATTGTCTTGTTCCCTTCTCAAAAAAACAGCTTTCAGCTTCTAGCTTCCAGCTTTCTTCCGCCGAAAGCACAAATCTTTAGCAGTGAGTTAGCTCGCTGCCGTGTAGGTGACGCCGTCGGCCTCGATAGCCTTGATGCGCACCTCAGTAAAATTCTGCCGATGACCCTGCAGCTTCTTGTATTGCTTCTTCCGCTTGAGGTGGAAGACCAGGATCTTGCTGCCACGGCCCTCGCCCAGGACTTCCGCAGTCACCTTCGCGGTGGCCGGTTTGGCCACGGTTCCGGCGTCGGCCGAGAACGCCAGCACGTCGCTGAACTCCACGGTCTTGTCCTCTGAAATAACGCTCTCAATTTTCACAACGTCGCCTGGAGCAACGCGGTACTGCTTTCCACCGGTGCGAATCACTGCGTACATAACAAATCCTCCAGCGCTCCGGTCTCGAAAAACGAGGGCGCATTCAATATCTGAACTTCATTGGGGCACGGAGAGTGACTGCATCGGGAAAGCGGGCCGCCTCAACCACGCCAAAATCCAAGCGGGCCAAGATTTAAGCGGTCGACCGGCACAACCCTGCAGCCTCAAAGAGGTGCATCGCCAAACTCTCTGATTCTATCGTTAAATCGGGACTCAGGTCAATTGTCTTAGGCCCAGAATCGCACCCTGCCTTGAATTCCACGATGCTCGTCCCCCGGTTGTGTTAGCTACGGTGCAGAATCGTGGTATTGAGGGAGTTGACGTTGAGGCGCATGATGACTGTGGCTGGTAGTTAATTTTGAGCGGAGCCTGCACAATCAACCTGGGTTCCGCTTACTTTCTACCTCGAATACCCGCCTCCCTAATCGCCTGCCGTTGTTGAATCCTGACTCATCCAATCCTTCCAATCTCCTTTACGAGCCAACCGCCACTATACTTCCTCCATGCCACCAGTATCCGTGATCGCCACCGTCTTGAATGAGGTCGATGACATTGCCAGGCTGGTGCCGAGTTTGCTGGCGCAAACGCCACCGGCGGCCGAGGTCGTGATTGTGGACGGCGGCTCCACGGACGGGACCTGGGAGTGGCTTGTGGGGGCCGCACAGGCGGATCCAAGGTTGCGGGCGATTCGCGATGAATCCTGCAACCTGAGGAACTGCCCTGGACCGATCGCGCGTGGGCGGAACGTAGCTATTGCCGCGGCTGCCTCAGAACTGATTGCTTGCGCAGATGCCGGCTGTACCTATGCGCCGGACTGGCTGGCGCGCATTACCGCGCCGCTGCTGGATGGATCGGCGGAGTACGCGCTGGGCGGTTCGGCGATGGATCTTGGCGACCCTACGGTTTGGGACTTGGCCTCGGCGCACTTTTTTGGGGTGAAGCTCGGAATCGACAGGCCCAGCAAATCATGTACTGCGCGCTCGATGGCGTTTCGCAAAGAGTTGTGGAAGCGCATCGGCGGGTTTCCGGAGACAGCTTTCTTCGGAGAAGACACACTGTTCGACCAGCAGTCCCGCAGCCTGACGCGGCCGGCGTTTGTGGAACGCGCGAAGGCTCTATATCGGCCGCAGTACACGCTGAGGACGGCTTGCCGCCAGCTTGCGGGGTATGCGGCGAGTGACGGAGTTCTGGGCACACGGCGGGCTCGGTTGTTTCGCAATGGGGTGCGGTGCGTGCTTGAGATGGCGGCGCTCTGCGCACTGCCATTGACGGTTTGGCCTCTGGTCTTCGTAGTGGCTCTCGAGTGCTGGTTTGCGTTTCGGCACGATCTGGGATTCCTGCTTCGGACCGGACTGCGGGCTGTCGGGGCGCGGCTGCTGTTCTCGCTTCTTGTGCCGTGGATCGTGGCTGGCAATCAGATCCGCGGACGGCTTACGGGAACAATGAAGGCGAATCGGCAGAATCTGCAGGGGTGACCGGCTCGAGCAGCGTCGGATCGTTGTTCCGCACATTGCCCACTCGATCGCTGACCGGCCACGCTTGCATGCGCTCGGCTGGGTAGGGACGAAATAGGTCGACAGGCGGGCGGGCGGGATCTCCGTGCTCAAGCCATCGGTCATAGTCTTTCGGCTCAAGGATCACCGGCATGCGGTTGTGGAAGGGCTCGGTGACCTCGTTGGGGTCGGTGGTGAGGATAGTGAAGGTCTCGAGGGGTGGGCCTTCCGGCGCGCGCCAACTCTCCCACAGGCCAGCCATGGCGCAGGGTTCGCCCCTGGTGAGTGCGATGGCATAGGGAATTTTCAATTTTGCATTGGGCTTCATCCACTCGTAGAAGGCGTCGGCGGGGACCAGGCATCGGCGCTTTTTGAGGGCTTCGCGAAATGCGGGCTTGGATGCCGCTTCCTCAGCGCGGGCGTTGATGGTCGAATAGCCGAATTTCGCATCTTTCGCCCAGAACGGGACCAGGCCCCAGCGGAGGAGGGCGAACTCGCGATCCCCGCTGTCACGGTTGAGACGGACTATGGGCTGTGTGCTTTGTGGCGCAACGTTGTAGCTGGGCGCGAACCACGGCATGTCTTCGAGCTCGACTCCGAACCAGTCGGCGAGGACTTCCTGGGTTGATCGTCGTGCAAAGCGGCCACACATGGTGAGTCTAGATTAGCGAATTTATCTGATGGTTACGGACTCCCACCCATCGGACAAGAGCAAAAACATCCGATGGACGGGCACAGTTTTAGTCTCCGAGGGAACCGGCGAACAAGAAATCCCACGATGTGTCGAGATAGAGCCACCTCTGTGCGTCGAACCAACTGGTGGGCATTCCCGGCACATGCAGCAGGGTATGCCCATCCATGCACATGAGTTCGGTTCCGTTCCAGGCGAGGAAGGTTCTAGAGGCTTGGCCAACCTGTGCCGGATGTTCGACAAGCCTGAGGCATACAGGGCACCTTTGCCGCTGATCGCGCAGAACCCAGCGCAGGCCGAACAGGGTGAAGCCAAAGGTGGAGATCAACTGGATGTAAGCAGACGCGTTGGAATATGGGGTGGTGAAGGCGTAGGCGATATCGAGAGAAGCGAAGTAGACAATGGGGAGCAAAAAAGCGACTTTGGTGCACAAGAAACTCCAGCGGCTGAGTCTTCGCGACCACGAGGTTCTTTGCGGGCTGACGGTCAATTCTCCCAGCGAAACGGAGGTAATGGCGGGTAGCGCAAGCAAGGCAAGCAGGAGGGCAAAGAGGTAGATTGACCATGGACCAGGCCTGTAATCCTCGATTGAAACGCCGAGCAGATCGTCTTCGGAATCGTCTGGTCCATAGGCGGTGATGTGCACGCACTGGGCCCACATTTCAGCTGCGCCGGCGGGGGTCAAATGCGCGACGACATATCCCGCACCGGAGGCGGTTTCTGGTTCTGGCTCGAGCAGCCAGGCATCCACCTTGCCGGGAAGCTTCCAAAAGCCGTTGGGCGCCACGCCGGCGATGCGTGCGATGTGCTTTCCTACGCGGACGACGGTGCCTGCAACGTGAGGATTCGCGCTGAATTCCCTTGTCCATAACTGTTCGCTGAGAATCACACTTGGCAGACCGTCGCCGGCATTGCGGTCTGGATCTGCAAACCGCAACGGCAAGCCAAGCAGGACGAAGAGATTCGCGCTGGCATGCGCCACGCCCCATGCGGCTACATTGGCGCCTGAGGATGCAGGCTCCTGACTTA
>Ga0302140_10008994_pt1 | contig 12416 bp, 10 predicted proteins | sample I_Bog_E1_1_FD_202095 | JGI IMG/M metagenome (GOLD analysis project Ga0302140, IMG submission 202095) | Peat permafrost microbial communities from Stordalen Mire near Abisko, Sweden - I_Bog_E1_1 | ecosystem: Environmental > Terrestrial > Soil > Wetlands > Peat | place: Sweden: Abisko, Stordalen...
CCGGCACTGTGCCCTCGACTTCGGTGCATCATTATCGATTCGGAGGATCCCAGATTCCAGTGAAGTGCGACGGGGTGACGGTGAATGCCGGCGACATCGTCGCGGCGGATAGCGATGGCGTGGTGGTTGTGCCCAGGGCAAAGGCTCTGGAAGTTCTAACTCTCGCCCAACAAGTGGACTTTAAAGAGCATTCGATGTATGCCGTGATTGAACAGATGAAGTCGATTGTGGAGGCGGTGAAGAAGTTCGGAAGGCTGTAGGCGATAAATCGTCGATCTCGAGAGACCAAATTGGAAGGAGAACGAATATGAATTTGACTTTCACACGAAGGGTGTTCGCGGCGCGGTTCGCTTCCGTGCTTTCCGCGTTGGGAGTTACCGCCGCCGTTTTGCCTAATCGTGCCTTGGCTCGGAGTGCCGCCGCCCAAGATGCGGGCGAAATCCGCAAGTTGAATAGCGAAGGCAAACCGGGCAGCGAGAAAGACATCATCATGCCCGTGATTGTTCACCGTGGGTTGATTTACGTCGCAGGGCAGGGCGCCCACGATACACGCGATTCCAAGGAATGGACGATCGAATCGCACACCAGCATGGTCATGGACAAGATCAAGAAGCACGTGGAAATTGGCGGAGGAACCATGGACAGCATTCTTACGTTGAATGTTTTCTTGGTGAAGATCGAACACTGGGACGGAATGCATAAAGTGTTCTCGACATATTTTCCCCATGGCGGCCCGGCGCGCACAACCGTTGCCGTGGCTGCACTGCCGGGAGACTCGTTGGTGGAAATCAACTGCATCGCCGCAGTCGCCGGCAAGTGAGCGGCAAGAGAGCTTTATTCATGCGACTTAACTCAAAGCGGCTAGCCGTGAACTCGTTCATGCTGCAACCTGGCGAAGACAAGATCGTTACCGAGCAACTCTCTCGTCTCCTGCGCGAACACGCGGCGTAAATGAGGAAAACCTGGCGATGAACAGTGCGAGAACGAGCCATGTCCGCTGGTTTCTGGTGTTCTGGCTGTTCATCCTCAGCGCTGTCTCTTATCTCGATCGCGTTAACATTTCCATTGCAGGTGGGTCCATCGCCGAGGCCTATCATCTCAGCGATGTACAACTGGGCCAAGTGTTCAGCGCCATGCTGGTCGGGTACGCACTCTTCCAGACCATCGGCGGGAGACTGGCTGATCGCTTCGGACCGCGCCGTGTGCTGGCCGCAGGCGTCGCCTGGTGGGGAATCTTCACCGCCCTGACCGCGATGGTCCCCGCGAACATTGCAGGCGCGCTGCTCATCTTCGTGGCGGTCCGTTTTCTCCTCGGCGCCGGGGAGGCCGTGATCTACCCCTCCGCCAATCAATTCGTCGCACGCTGGATTCCGACCACGGAACGCGGTATTGCAAATGGCTGGATCTTCGCCGGAGTGGGAGCGGGAGCTGGCCTTACGCCGTTGATCGTGACTTATATTATGGTTCATTACGGTTGGAGATCGTCGTTTTGGGTGTGCTCCATCATCGGATTCGCGGTCGGTGTGGTGTGGTTTTTTATCGCACGCGACACACCCGCTGAGCATCCCGGCGTTGCTGCCTCGGAGTTGGCGTTGATTCGTTCTGGACTGACGCAACCGGAGTCAAAGAATGATCTGAAAACGCTGGTGCCCTGGAGTCGCGTAATACAAAGCAAAGAAGTCCTGGCCGTCACGCTCAGCTATTTCTGCTACGGATACGTGGCATGGATCTTCTTCAGTTGGTTCTATCGCTATCTCGCTAAGGTGCGCGGCCTGGATTTGAAGGCGAGCGCGTTCTACACCATGTTGCCATTTCTCGCCATGTTAGTTTGCTGCCTTTTGGGAGGAACCATCAACGACCGGCTCACCAAGCGGCTTGGACCGCGCGTCGGGCGCTGTGGCCTCGCGGCATTTGCGATTTCGGCGGCGGGAATATTCATCGCTCTCGGATCCCAGGTTCAAAGCGCGCGACTGGCCAGCGTTGTGCTCGCGGGTGGAGCAGGTGCGCTGTATTTGTCTCAGAGTTCTTTCTGGTCGGTGACGGCCGACATCGCAGGCGCGTCTGCGGGCTCGGTATCGGGCTTCATGAATATGGGAAACCAGATTGGCGCCGCACTCACGGCTTCTCTCACCCCCTGGATCGCGGCCCGGTTTGGTTGGACCACCTCATTTCTAGTGGCGGCTGCGCTGTGCCTGGTGGGGGCGTTGAGCTGGCTGGTAGTGGATCCCTCGCGACAACTCAAAGCTTCTCCCGCTGATGCTGGCACGGCGCAGATTCAGAGTGCTAAATATATGTCTGATCACCAGCTAAGAATAAGGATCTGATCAGTTTGCTTACGCTGTGCGCGACGCCTCCAACGGCCTCCAACGGGCCTTTGACGCTATCACCATTACTTCGGTGATTACACCCGCCAGAGCCTGGACGTAGTGCCAATCGCTATAATTAAGAAAGCGTACTTTGGGGAAATGTTGCAAAGTTAAGGCCGAATCGAAGGCTGCCTAAGGTCATCAAAAAGACATGACGAGAGCCCACCAACATCCTTTGGAGAAGATCCTCGAGAGTCGAATTGCCATCATCGATGGAGCGATGGGCACGACCATCCGCACCTACGGCATGACGGAGACGGATATCCGAGGGGAGCGTTTCAAGGGCTCGACGAAGAGCCTGCTGAACAACGGTGACCTCTTCTCGCTGACCAAGCCGGAAATGATCGGCGATATTCATCGCCGATTTCTCGAGGCAGGGGCGGACATCATCGAGACGAATACGTTCGGGGCAACCAGCATCACCCAGAGCGAATTCTTTGTCGAAGATCCGCGGGAGCGCGGCGGCCGGAAAGATCCCGCGTTCTACCAAAAGATCGTCGAAGATCCGTTTCTGGGCAGCCTGGCTTGGGATATCAACGAGCAATCCGCACGGCAGTGCCGCGAATGGGCCGATCGTGTTGGGACCGCAAGCTCGCGTCAACGGTTTGTGGCTGGGGCCATCGGGCCGCTGACCGTGTCTCTTTCGAACTCGCCCGATGCCGATGATCCGGGCTTTCGGGTGGTCACCTTCGATCAGGTCAAAGCGGCTTACACGCAGCAGGTGCGTGCACTCATCGCCGGCGGCGCAGACTTGCTACTGGTCGAGACGATCTTCGACTCGCTGAACGCCAAGGCAGCCCTTGTCGCCATCCGTGAGGTGTTCGACGAGGACGACAAGCAACTGCCGGTGATGATTTCAGCGGCGGTGGGGCGGGGCGGCGAGACCATGATATCGGCGCAGACAACTGAGGCGTTCTGGAACGCGGTGCGGCACGTAAAGCCTCTGTCGGTGGGACTCAACTGCTCTCTCGGTCCCGATCTGATGTATCCGTTCCTGGAGGAACTCTCGGAAAAGGCGGATGTGGCGATCTCGTGCTACCCGAATGCCGGTTTGCCGAATCCGCTGTCGGAGACGGGTTTCGATCTGGGGCCGCAAGACATGGCCCGTTATCTAGGCGACTTCGCACGGGGAGGACTGATTAATATTGCCGGCGGTTGTTGCGGCAACACCCCCGAGCACATCGCGGCGATCGCCAAGGCGCTCGAAGGCCAGCCTCCGCGCAAGTACGGGACTCAGCCTCCGGCCGACTCCTACGCCCTCCAAAGCGAGAGCAAAGCGTGAGCGTTCCCTCTAGCACAACTATGCCCGAGGCGGAGACGAAGCCTCTTCGTCTCTCGGGTTCACAGCCATTCACCCAGCAGCCCGGTGTCTACATCATGATCGGTGAGCGGACCAACGTGGCCGGTTCGCCCAAGTTCGCCAAGCTGATCAAGGATGGCAAATATGAGCAAGCGGTAAGCGTAGCCCGGCAGCAAGTCGAGAACGGGGCGAATGTCCTCGACATCTGCATGGATGAGGGCATGATCGACGGTGTCACGGCAATGACACGCTTTCTACAGTTGCTGGGGAGCGAGCCCGAAGTCGCCAAGGTGCCGTTTATGGTGGACTCCTCGAAATGGGAGGTCATTGAGGCGGGGCTGAAATGTCTACAGGGCAAGGGCATCGTCAATTCGATATCGCTGAAGGAAGGCGAAGACAAGTTTCGCCAGAATGCCGCTACCGTTCTGAAATATGGTGCGGCTGTGGTGGTGATGGCCTTCGACGAGCAGGGTCAGGCCGCGACATACGAGGACAAGATCCGCGTCTGCGAGCGGGCCTACAGAATACTCGTCGACCAGGTCGATTTTCCGCCCGAGGACATTATTTTCGACCCAAATATCCTCACCGTTGCCACGGGCATGGAGGAGCACAACAACTACGCGGTTGACTTCATTCGCGCTACGCGCTGGATCAAGGCCAACCTGCCGCACGCCAAGGTCAGCGGTGGCGTCTCCAACATCTCGTTCAGCTTTCGAGGCAACAACAAGGTGCGCGAAGCCATGCACTCCGCATTTCTTTATCACGCTATCACGGCGGGCATGGACATGGGCATCGTGAATGCCGGAATGCTTGAGGTCTACGAGGAAATCGAGCCTGAGCTTAGGGAGTTGGTGGAGGACGTACTGCTAAACCGACGTCCTGACGCGACCGAGCGACTGGTGGATTACGGCGAAAAGCTGAAGGGAGTCGGCAAGGCGGTCAATGAAAAGAAGTCTGAGGAATGGCGCAACGGCACGGTCGAGGAGCGTCTTTCTCACGCGCTGGTCAAGGGGATCGACGCATATATCGAAATCGACGCCGAGGAGGCGCGCGTCAAACTCGGCCGCCCTCTCTTAGTGATCGAAGGCCCTCTGATGGCCGGCATGAGTGTGGTCGGAGATCTGTTCGGAGCCGGGAAGATGTTCTTGCCCCAGGTAGTCAAGTCCGCCCGCGTGATGAAGAAGGCAGTGGCGCACCTAACGCCGTTCATGGAGGCCGAGAAAGTTGCCATGGCTGCGTCTGGCCAAGTGGTCAAGGCGCAAGGAAAAATCGTACTCGCGACGGTCAAGGGTGACGTTCACGATATTGGCAAGAACATTGTCGGCGTGGTGCTCGCCTGCAATAACTATGAAGTGATCGACATGGGGGTGATGGTCCCCTGCGAGAAGATCCTCGAACGGGCGAAAACGGAAAAGGCGGACATGATCGGCCTCAGCGGGCTGATCACGCCGTCTCTTGATGAAATGGTGCATGTGGCCCGCGAGATGGAGCGTCAGGGCTTCAGATTGCCGCTGCTGATCGGCGGAGCGACGACGAGCCGGGCGCACACGGCCGTCAAGATTGCGCCGCACTACAGCGAACCGGTGGTCCACGTGCTCGATGCCAGCCGGGCGGTGCCGGTGACGACCAGCCTTCTCAGTGATGAGGGCAAGCCGGCGTTCGTGAGACAACATCGCGCCGACTACGAGGCGCTTCGCAAGGCCTACTCCGCGCCCCGCCAAACGGGCATCTCGATCGAGGCCGCTCGCGCGAGGCGGACTCCGATTCAATGGCGTTCCGAAGACCTGCCCAAGCCCGCGTTTACCGGTGTGCGTGTCCTGGATGATTTTCCGCTGGCGACACTGCGCGACTTCATCGACTGGACACCGTTCTTTCACACCTGGGGTTTGAAGGGCGTTTATCCCCGCATTCTCGAGCATGAGGGACAAGGTGCACAGGCGCGCCAGATCTTTGCCGAAGCCAATGCTCTCCTGGATACCATCATCGAGAAGAACCTGATCACCGCGCGCGGTGTGTATGGCTTGTTTCCCGCCAGCGCCGTAGGCGACGATGTCGAACTGTATACCGACGGCGCACGCGAAAAGGTGCTCGAGCGATTTCACTTTCTCCGTCAGCAGTCGAATAAGGAAGGCGGCGAGCCGTGCCGGTCTCTGGCTGACTTCATCGCGCCCAGGGAAACCGGGCTGCCCGATCACATCGGCGCTTTCGCCGTGACCAGCGGGATCGGCCTGAAGGAGCTATGCGATCGGTTCAGGTCTCAGAACGACGATTACAACGCGATCATGGCGGAGGCCATTGCCGACCGCCTCGCAGAAGCTTTTGCCGAATGCCTGCACAAACGAGTGCGGGATGAATGGGGTTACGGTTGTGATGAAGGCCTGAGCAACGCGGATCTCATCCAGGAGAAGTACCGGGGAATCAGGCCGGCTGCGGGTTATCCGGCGTGTCCGGATCACACGGAGAAGGGTCCGCTTTGGCGTTTGCTCGATGTGCAGGCGAACACCGGAATGCTGATCACCGAGTCGTTTGCGATGTGGCCCGGTTCAAGCGTGAGTGGACTCTACTTCGCCCACCCGGAATCACGATATTTCAGCCTCGGCAAGATCGACCGTGATCAGGTCGCCGACTACAGTAAACGCAAGGGGATGAGCGTGGCAGAGATCGAGCGATGGCTCGGGCAAAACCTGAACTACGATCCCGCGGAATAACATGTGGGCTGCGGCTGCTAACGGATATCTGAACTAACTCGCGGCGACTCGCTCCAAGTATTAGAGCGGCGTTTGCGGGACGCGTATTCGCCGTTTTTCGAGATGGTATTTGGCGCGCCTTGCGTTGCCGAGTGTGCTTCGTGATATAACCCTACGAAGGTAGCGCGTGCCCGCATTCTCTTATTCGGTAGTCACAAAACTCGGACGCAGTCGGGTCTGGAGTTTGCTCACTGACATCACGAACTGGCCAAAGTTTTCCGACATGTATTCCGGTCTCCGCTGGGACGGCGCGCCGTGGGCGGAAGGAAGTGCGCTCGTCGGTCAGCTTAACTACCCAATAGTGGTGTCTGGTCGATATGTGATTAGGAAGTGCGACCCGCCCGTGCTGATTCGTTACCTGTCGCAGACACGAGACGCTGGATTTGCGACCGAAAGGACGATCACACTGGAACAGCTAACGGAGGGAACCCTCATTCAGGCTGATGCATACGTCGTAGGGACGCCCGAGATGCCGGGGGGCGCGTCGGAATTTCTGAAGAGTCTCACTACGCGGTGGTTCGATGAGTTCGCGCGCTTCTGTGACAGCCAAACCCTGTCCGGCTCTGATTCTCATTGAGCAAAGGACGATCGTCTCGGTCTTGGGTGTGCCGACCGGTCAGTTCTGGTTAGTACTGAGAGTCCGAATGTATCTGACCAGATCGCGAATCTGTTGTTCCGTCAGTCCTGTGTGCAAGAAAGCATGGGGGTAGGACTTGTGGCCCTTTCCCTGAGCCGTGGCAGCGTAGAGGTCGTCATCGCTCATCTGCTTCACCTGCTTCGACCGCAAGTCTGGCACCGTCATCTTGGTGGCCGCAGTCGTATGCCCACTGCCATCAGCCGCGTGACAGCGAGCGCACTTCTCCGAATACAAGCCATTTTGAGCGGTGGCCACTCCGGAGAGCAGTGTGCCGAAAGCCACAAGGACAATGATCTTAACCATACTCACCAAGTTCCCCCTGCCGTTGTGGTTGGCTCACATTGGGCCGCCCGATTATATTCCCCGGTGGAAGAAGGAAACAAACTGCACCGAAGCCGACGATCACGACGAGTTGAGCTTCGGTTGTTCGGGGTCGGGCCTCGCAGAATCGACCGGTCGATCAGCTACGGACCGAGAGATCACTCGGAAATCGGTTGGCCCACGAAAGTGCGATCCTAGCCACTTTCGAATTTGCCCGAGCCATCTCGTCGGTGACGAACGTCGCCACTGCGTCTTGAGGAGAACCTCTTGCAACGTGGCCGTCGCCATTGTCCCCCCGTCGGTCACAATCAATCGATGGCGGCCGGACATTCGCCTTGTAGCACGCTTGGGCCACGTCCCCCCAGATCGTGCCATTGCCATAGCGCGGTCACGGGCTGAGGATATTGGTGCCTGGTGATCGGCACTCTTGGTAGAGGGCTATTTCGCGGCGTGACCACCGGCGCGGATTGAAAGACACGAAATGCTGGAGCTGAATCCAAGAATCGAGCATGCAGGGCCTCAAGCGGGTCTCGCAACCCAGCAACTTCGCCGGTTGCAGGTCGCACTCGTTCTTCTGCTGGTTGCCCTGGCCGTTGTCCTGGTGAAGGACCGCGAATTCTGGTTCGGCTCGGACGAAGTGATGGAATCCGACGCTGCTAGCTCGGAAAGCGTTCCGAGAGCGCACTCGGGGGCTGTACCTGCCGGAGCCCGCCAGGTATCCTCGGCAAAAGCCGCGACCGCAAAGAATCACCTTACTCCAAAGACGTCCGCCGCATCCGCCACAGATCCGTCGCACAGCGAAGCTCCTAAGCCGGACTCTGTGAACCCAGACTCTGTGAACCCAGACTCGCCGGTGGTCGCGACCACTCGGGCCGTCCTTCCTCCGATGGATGTCGAAGTGGTTGCAGGCGACACACACCGCATCGTTCGTCCCGGAAGCAATGTCGCGAGAGTGCAGATACTCGGCGATTCAAACCGCATCTCGGAAGACGCCACATCATTGGTGAGCTTGCCGACGAACGCGGCCGATCGCGAGCGTGTTTCTCCCGCAAGCATTACAGCACGGCAGCAGACTGTCGATGCGACGTATCCCTTGCTCGGACAGCACACGAGGGTTCAGGGTTCGGTAGTATTGCAGGCCGTGGTCGGCGCCGACGGCACCATCGAAGACCTGCGGGTGATCAGCGGCCCCTCCGTCCTGACCACGGCGGCGCAGCAAGCAGTGCGCCAGTGGCGCTTCAAGCCCTACCTTCAGAACGGACAGCCGGTCGAGACCAAAGCCAGAATCACCGTCAACTTCTCGATTCGAATCTCCGACAACCCACCTAAGACGAGCTAACTTACCAATCGAAGTTTGTCCAAGCTCCCCGATCAGAAACGGCTCCGGTCAAAAATGGAAAATCAGGTCGCTCGCCACTGTAACCTGATTATGCTCCCGCCCGTTGTCGTAAGCTTTCTGATCCCAGGCACGCTCAAAACGCAATTCCGGACGCAACTGCACGGTTGAGCCGATCCAATGACACCACATGATCGTGTTCTCTGAGTATCTGGTGGCGTAGCCCGTACGCTGGCCTTTCTTGTCGTCGAGAAAATCGCTGCGAAACGACAGGAAGTTATGCACTGAGAGTTCCTTCTGCAGGAAGTTGACTATGGCGTATTCGGGAGCGGTGCAACGTTGTTCTCCGCTCGGGCAATACGCGGCGTTCGCACCTGTTTCCGGCTGAATATCGCCTCCCAGAGCGGGCACGTCGCGCTCATACATGTACCAGGACTCAGTTGCCATGTGCACCGTCTTCGAAAACTTGTGATACCAGGTGGCGTCATACTGTTGCAGATTATTGTAAGCATACTTGCCGTTGTTGATCCCGTTGGCGCAGACGTAGAAATTGTCATTCACCGATTTGGTCGTATAACTCAGGCAGGCCGTGCCGGAAGGTTTCGCATCCGGTGTCCACGGGGCAACGTCATGGCCAACGGTAATCCCGAGTTGCACCAGCCACTGGTCGTTCAGCTTAACCGTCGCAATTAAACCGGTGTCGGTAAACGGGTCAATCGCATAAAGCAGGGAGTGGCTGAAGATGTAGTTGTTCGGCGCCAATTGGGCCTCGATGCCGGGCACGGAGATGAAGCGGCCCAGCCTCAGATTCATGCCCTGCGCAACCTGGGGAATGTAGACATCGACATACTCAAGAGTGGGATCGAAGCCGTATTGACGATGATCGTTCAGCAACTGGCCGCTCAGGTAGCCCTTCCCGGTGGTGTAGCGATAATCGGTGCCGAAGAGGGCAGTGAGGTGGTAGCCCCAGTCGATGTGATCGCGTTGCACGGAATCGGGCAACTGCTCGGCGTAGAGGACGAACTGGTTCAGCTCAAAGCGATTCGAGTAGACGTCGTTCGCTTCGGGTGCATTGCTATGGGAGGAGTTGCTGAAGTTCAGCGTCGGATCAACCCATCCGTAAATCTTGGTACGGCTGCGGGCCTGGTTGATGGCGGTCATCAGCGGATAGCTGTTCGTGTCCGGCTCGCCAATCACGGGTGAACCGCCATACGACCAATCTGAGTTGGGAAACGGTGGCGAATCCAGCGGCGAGGGAAGGCCGCGGCGAGCCGGGGCTGGCGAGGAAGCCGGTGTCCCCCACCAGTCCTGGTGGTAAAACTCCGCCCAGCGGACAAAGAAGCCTTTTGCCTCGGTGATGCTCGATTTCGGGGCGTCGGGTATCGGAGAGGTCCTTCCATCCGCCTGTTGTGCGAGAGATTGAACACACAATAAGAGCACGAAGCATACGAGCAGGAAGAAGAACGTGTTGAAAACGGCGTCAGTTATTCTTTGGCCGAATAGAAATGGCATGCCACCTCAGTCTACAAGTTTTGCGCTGCGGTCCTTGCTTGCTGGTGCCGCAGTGGCAAACGGGACATGAAGTCTGACTAAGCGTGTCGCCTTGGCAGGGTCATTCCGATTTGTGGGGCTTGCTGGACAGCAGGAATTGAAGCCCGAAATAACCCAGGAAATAGGACTGATTGCTGCGGGCGGGTTCAAGGCTGCGTCCGGCCATAACGAGGAGAATAACTGAAGGGCGGATTTTGTAGCGGCCACCGAAGTCTATCGTGGGCTGGCTTTCGGAAGGACGGAACGTTCCTTGGGCGTAGAGTTCTATGTCCCCTTCGAGCTTTGGCGTGAAATCGTGGCCGACTACGAGGCCGGTGAGCCAGCCGTCCGGTCCCTTGTGGACAAACTGGTAGCCAATTTCGTAGTCCACATCGACGGGACCAACTTTCTTGGAGAACTCGACGGGCAGCAGGAACGTATCGCTAGCCGGAGTGATGCCCCGGCGGACGGCGTCGTCGGGATTGTTGAGGAAAAGCTGGGGAAAGACCGAGATGTTAAGGCCGGACTCTCCCGCGTCGTAAAAACGCCATTTCACGCCCGGATTGGACTGACCTGCACCAAACTCTGTCGGGGCCGAAGGATTGTGAACGCGCAACCAGGCATTTTCATACGTAAGTTGAATGCGCTCGCCAACGCCGAAATTGATATCGAGGTCGGGAGTGTGTGAGACGGATTGGTTGCTATACAAGAAGGGCATGTAGCCGACATTGATTTCCCAATTGAGGTGGCCGGGCGTGCCAGGATCGTTCGTGTAATAAGGTGGACCACCTTGGGCGAACGCGAAGGAAGCAGTAGCGAAGACGCCTAGGCACAAAACGAGGAGCCGAGACATAGGTTAAGCCAGGCGTTCTCCGGGGTCATAGATAGCTTCGGCGAGGTCGTTGAGGAACATGGCGGCGCGGGCGCCGTCGGCGGCGCGGTGATCGCAGGATAGAGTCAGCGTTATTATCGGCCGGACGACGGGCTTGCCATCTACGGCAACGACACGGTTCGCAATGCTGCCCACTGCGAGAATTGCCGCCTGCGGCGGGGTGATGATCGCGCTGAACTGGTCTACGTGATACATGCCGAGGTTGCTGATAGTGAACGTGGCGTCGGCAATGTCGGCGGGGCGCAGCTTTCCTGCGCGAGCGCGCTCGGCCACGTCGCGACGCTGCGTGGCAATTTCCGCCAGGGTCGCGACGTGAGCGTTGGGGATTACGGCCGCGACCACGCCATCGTTCACTGCAATGGCCACGCCCATGTTCACGTGGTCGTGAAGTCGAATGCCTTCCGCGGTCCAACTCGAATTCAATCGAGGGTGCTTGAGCAAAACGCGCGCCGCCAGTGCAACCAGCAGATCGGTATGCGTAATGCGGATGTTGTGCGTGCGCTCGATCTCGGCCACCAGCTTTTCCCGATATTCGTTCAGCGCACTGGCATCGATTTCACGCGTAACGAAGAAGTGGGGAACGGTGGTCCAGCTTTGCGTGGTGCGCTCAGCCATTAAGCGGCCAAGAGTGCTGGGGATTTCGATGCTACCTGATTGCTTAGCACCAGCCGCGCCGGGCGCGGCTGCAGCCTGCACGTCGGACGCAAGAATCTCGCCGCCGGGGCCAGAACCACGCACGGTGGCAATCTCCACGCCCAACTCTTTCGCGAGACGCCGCGCCTTCGGGGAAATCCTTGCGCCTTGAACGGAAGAAGGCTCGGCCTTGGCGGCAGCAACCGGCGCAGCATGCGATTCCGTTTTTCCTCGAGCCGCAGGAGCGGTAGTAGCAGATTCACTTTCCGTGGGAGGCTTTTCGCCGGGGGCCACAATCCACGCGATGGTCTGCCCTACGGGAATATCGGCGCCAGCCTGCGCCGTGATTCCGGCGAGGATGCCGTCAGCGGGCGCTTCCACTTCAAGTACGGCTTTATCGGTTTCTACTTCGAGGAGCGGTTCGCCTTTGGTGACGCGATCGCCTTCTTGCTTCCGCCAAGCAATGAGCTTGCCGGTTTCCTGCGCCATCTCGAGGGCGGGCATAACAACGCTGAAGGCCATAGTCTTTTATGGGGGAAGGGCTCTGCTATGGCCTTCAGCCCGAAACTCCTACCCGCTCAGTTTTCGCGCTGGCTTCGATCATATCCAGCACATGCTCGCTGGGCGGAGCTTCAGTCTCCCGAACGGTGGGTA
>Ga0302140_10008996_pt1 | contig 12414 bp, 21 predicted proteins | sample I_Bog_E1_1_FD_202095 | JGI IMG/M metagenome (GOLD analysis project Ga0302140, IMG submission 202095) | Peat permafrost microbial communities from Stordalen Mire near Abisko, Sweden - I_Bog_E1_1 | ecosystem: Environmental > Terrestrial > Soil > Wetlands > Peat | place: Sweden: Abisko, Stordalen...
GTCTATATCCGTATTTATCATATTTTATATTTCTTTGATTGGGAGAATCCATTTTTTTTAATTAAATTTTAATTTAAAGTTCTTTTTTTATGAAGCTGTATTTTTTAAATTCCTTAAATTCTTATTATTTTTTTCATTTTAAAAAAATTACATATTTTTAATTCGATTTTTTTACATATTTTTGAGAGATTTTCCTTATACTTTGAACTAATTTACAAAATACATTTCAGCACTAAATTTAAAAATTAAAAAAAATGAATGTTTTCAATCCAAATTTAACCGTAAAAGAAAAACAGATCCCATCAATATCTGTCACTTCCTTTCTTCAAAAAGCCAAAAATTTGACTAAGATGCAGCCCCAACATCGAAACCTCGGTTACCATCAGAAATCCAAATCCTATCACATCGATCCATTCTCAAAAAACTATTTAGAAGACAAAAATCTTGGCAATTTTGGTTCTTCAGAAGAAAACCTAAAAAATGAAAAATCATCCTCATCAAACCTTAATAACAATGATTATTTGGAAAAAATCGAGGAAAATCCAGATAACGCTTCGATGATAATAAGTCCCCAAATTCAAGGAAACAATCCGTTGGATCATGAGGAATTTGAGAAATTTAATATGTCGGATGAAAAATTCATAAGGTTTTTGGACAGATATTTGAATTATTTGGATAAAAATGAAGAGCTGAAATATGAGAAAGAAGAATCGATATACAATTCAAATAACGAAACCGATGGTTCGAATCTGATCAAGAAGATTTTGGTGAAATATAAGAAAAAATGTGCGGAATTTCAAGCTGTTCAAAATAATTTTTGGAGACAACTTCAAGATTTTAAGGATGTTGAGAAACATCTGCAAAAAGTAAAAAATAAAATTTCTATTTTTGTTTTAAATACAAGCCGTCATCATAGAAATTGTTTGAAAAAGATCAACAGATTATAAGTTTGAATCAAGAACTCAAGCTATCGTTCAAAAAATATAAAATTTCGCAATCACTTTTGGTCAAAGAAAAAATCGAGAATGAAAAAAAACAAATCACCTTGAAAAAACTCGTGAAAGGGTTAATAAAAATATTTGTATTCATCTGTTTTAAATTTGATTTTTTTAAGAATAAATAACGAGGGTAAGTCCAAATCTTTTCATGCGATTGACAAATGTCCTTCCGAACAAAAGAAAAACAGAAGCATCGTGAAGTAAAAAAGCAAAATTATCTTTTTAAATATCTAAAGAGATCAAGAGTTAGTCAAAGAGGAAGCTAATGATGATCGTGATAGCAATTCTTCTCTAATTGAAAACACGCTCAAGAAAAATCAAATACTGACTTCTAATAAGGTCTTTATATTAAAATGTCATAATTTTCAACAAATTTTGTGAATTTTTTAAGAAAATTGAAGACAAAAGAGATGCTTCAGTAGGCACAAATAATGAAAATGCAGGCCCTTTTTATGTGAAAAAATTAAAAGTTGTTTATAAAATTTTGCATTAATAAATTAAGACACCACCAAGAAATTCGAATTTCATTGTCGCTCTCAATGCCTTCAAGAAAAGTGTGGAGAAAATAAAGAAAAACCATTTTTTGATGGAAAAAATCAATTGGAACAAAAACACCGACTATTTGATTTATTTGAACAAATCAAAGACTGCGAACCATGAAAGGAAAAAGTCTTTGGATGTTTTATGAGATTTGAAAATTGTTTTTTCTTTGTGTATTTTTTTCCAAACCAATTAAGAATATTATTAAATGAATAAATTGATAAATTAACCATATTAATGAAATATTTTGTTTTATTTTAATTTTTATCAGTTTTTCTCGAAAACTTCACTTTTGAAAACTTGATTGGCTCTATTATTTCTCCTTTCTTGTTCTTAATCTAAAAAAAAAACAATAAGTCTTTAGAAATTTTCCATGATTAAAAAATTACATCAGGTTTAATAAGATTTTGATGTGTAGTCATTGTATTCCATTCTGAGCCTGAATAAAATAAAATTACCCAAATAATTAATTAAATTAAGTACCTAGAGGCATGTTATTCAGAAAGTTAAATTGTTCCTTGGATTTGAAAGGGACTGGAAGTTCAGAAACGAGGTATTTTGATATCTTTAGAAATAAGAAAATTTATCAATACTTCGATTTTTTTTCATTGTACATTTTTGTTCCTTTTTTCATTGATAATGACACTATTCAAATTGCCATCTCTTCTAGTTTTTTTGATTCTCTCCTAGAAAATATTATATTCAAGTTATGAAATACAAATAAAAAATTATTTTACAATTTCCAATTTTTTCCTTTTTAATTTTTCTTCGGGTGATGTTTTTTTTTGTTCGATTCCAAAACCTGCCCAAGAGCCCCATCCTTTTAATTTATCTTCCTTTGTGTCTTCCTTGATTTCCATATCATCAATTTTTTCTTGATAAAAATCTCCTTCATTCTAAAAATCAATAAGTTAATTTAATAATCCATAAAAAATCAACCTTATTATCAGCTGTATGATTGAAAGTGATATTTTGATATATATTTTGCAAATCTTCTTCTGCAGCGTTTTCTAGGTTATTTATTTGAGACTCAACATTTATTTTTTTATTGTATTTCGTCTTGAGTTTTCCTAAATTGATGCCTTGTGTCAAGTCTTCATTCTGATTAAATTTAATTAATAATTTTCTTGTTTTTTGAATTTACTAAATTTATTTTCTCTTCAATAATTTCTGATGTTTTCACATTTTCCTTCATTCATTCATTTTATTAATAAAAATATTTTCCATATTATATATAATACTTGAGCATCGTTTTTATTTATAAATTTGTTTAAAACTTTAGCAGCTGACATCTCCTTAGAAAGATCATATCCCTTCTCTTTTTCATTTTTTTCATCATTTGCTTTGATAAACTTTTTTCTCCCTTCAAAATTTTCCTCATTTTCTTCAGTTTTGTTTTTGGGTTCTTTTTTTTTATTGTTCTCTTGGTCTTCTTCTTCCATTTCGCTATCATTTTTATCTTCTTTTTCTTTTTCATCTGAACTTACACTAATTTCACTTTTTTTTAATCAAAAATAAAGTTAAATCATGTTAAAAATTATATTTACTCAAAATTTTTTGACTCCTTTAATCGTTTCAAAAGTTTCGCAGCTTCGTTTTTAATTGCACCTTCCCTCTTTTCTACAAATTTATCTAAAAACTTTAATCCTTTTGCTTTTTTCTCATTTTCTTCTTCGTTTCCTTCTTTTAAAAACTCTTTTTCAAGCTCTTGGACCATTTTGTCCTTAAACTATTTTGCAAATATTTAGAAAAACAAAAATCGTCATAATAATCGACATCTTGTTCATTTTCTTCTTCAGAATAACCATTTTCTACTTCAGGGTCCTCATGAATTTTTTTCAACAATTCAGCCCGGATTTGATTTGCCTCATTTATTGAGTCTCTAAAAAATTAAAATATTGTTCTGAGAAAAAAAATATCTACTTACTTAATGTCTTTTTTGTTGTTTCCACCATAACGAATCAAATTTTTCACATATTTTGATTTCATTTTATGTCTTAATGACAACCTTTCCTATTATTATGTAAAATTGCTTTATTTATTTTAAAATAAAAACTTCTGCTCTTTGAGCGGTCATTCTTTCAATTTCATTGGCTTGAAAGGACGGATCCAAATTCTGATTGTTTAATTTTTGTTGTCTTAGTTTCTTTTTTATTTTTTTTTGAGTGAATATCAAATTTATTAAGAAGGGAACCTTATTTTTCAGTTTATGATAAAGCTTGCTTTTTATTTTTGACAATCTTTTTTGTTTCAACTCTTGATAAAACATTAGATTTTTATGCTTCATGATTTCTGAAACATTTAACTGTGAATTTCCCTCTTTCATTTTCTCCTCCTGCTTTTTAAACATCCCCTCATTTTCCACGTTTAGTTCCTTTACTTTATTTTCAATTTTAGTGGTAAATTCATTATTTGAAAGTGGTTTCAATTCAATTGAATTTCTAAATTTTTTTTATTTTATTGAAAAGAATGAGTTTTACATTCTCTTCGAATTAGTTTTTGTATTTTGTGTTAAGTCAAGATGTTCAGTCTCCCTATTTTTTTTAATAATTGGCTGCCATTTCTTCATGTCTTTCACAATCATATTATAATTTGCTTTTCTTTCAGCTTGATCTTGAAGTCGAGTTGAAGCAGCCTCTTGTATTTTATGCTAAATGTTCATAATTTATCATTTATTAAAAACTATAAAAGGGGTACCCCCTTTGAATGGAGATCCGAATATTGTTGCTTGATTTTGGAAATTTTGAAATTTTTTTGCTCAAGATTTGTCAACAAATCAGATAATTTCAGTCCATTATCTTCATTGGAAAAGGTTTCTTCAGGGGATTTCAAGACAGAGTCTAAAGGGTCATTTTTGATATCTAGATCTATGTCGATTTTTTTCAATAAATTTGTGTAGTTGTCATCCTTATTCCCTTTTATTTTCTTTTTGGGGTTTTTTCCTTTAAGTTTATCCATTTAGATATTATTTTATCTTTTTTGTTTTTTGCAATTTTTGCTAAATAAATAATAATTCATAGATAAAATTTGTATAAACTAATAATTTTATCTATAAATGGAATTTTGTCTTTCTACTGAGTTGTGTTCTTACCAAAAAGTTATTCAAAATAAAAATTTCTTGCTTCTTTTTTTCATTTAAAAAAAAAAACAATTTTTAAAAAACGGAAGGCAGCTTTTAGATAATAATATTATTTAAATTTTTTTGTTTTACTACTCAGAAACAAATGATTAATTTTTTAGTCTGCACTAGTTTGAAAAAAATGTATTACTACCTAAATTCATCTGTACTAATTAAATTTTTCATAATGCATAGCTTCTCCCTTTAATCATTTATTGCGTATCATAATCATATGGTATCACCAAAATTAAAGTTTTATGGGCAAAAATACAGCAAGAGCAATTGTAAAATTTTTATTACGCATCAAAACCTATAACATTAAAAAAATGATCCTATTATCTATGACAGTTCAATATAATAATATGTTTTACGATTATGAAGTCAATCGGGCTTTAAAACCCAATTCAATTTTTTCTTTTTGAACAAAGCATTAAAAGGCCTACCAATTAACTAATGGATCTGTATTCAAATATTAAAATTGTTGTAGTCGGGGAGTGTTTATCAGGAAAGACCTCCCTCATTAATAGATATATGCATGACACCTTCCAAATAATGAGGTAAAAATTTCCTAAATGAGACTTCCTTTTATCATTTTATAAAAGGTTTTTGGAGTGGATTTCAAGATGGTAAAATATAATTTTGGGTTCCGTGATTATATCGTCCAAATCTGGGACACAGCTGGACTTGAAAAATATAAATCCATTACAAAAAGCTATTTTCATTCAGCAGCATGCATTATCGTAGCTTTAGACTCGAACGATGAGTATTCCCTCGCCAAATTGGATAAATGGATTTTGAGCATACAAGATTGTTTGTCTGAGGACTCCTTTTGCAAAATAATTGTCGCAGTAACAAAAACTGATCTCGAGGCAAAAATGGACATGGAATTTTTAAAAATTGTGGCTGAAAGATATGATTTCAAATACTTTGAGGTGAGCTCGAAGACTGGAGAGAAAGTCAATGAAATGTTTGAATATGCGATTCATGGAAGTTTGGTGGCAAGGAATAAAATCTACTTGTCAAAGAAGGCTGAATTGTTTAAAAGCAATAATGACTCTTATCTTAATAACTCTCCAACTGAAGGAAACAGTTTAGCGAGCAATTGTGATCTGTTAATGAGTTTTTCATTGAATTCTCTTCCAAAATCTGATTGTAACAAGGAGAAAAAGTGTTTATGTTAGTCATAATAAATTTGTATTTTATCTGTTGATAAATATAATATATTAGCTTTCAGAAATATAACATTATATATTCTTATTGTCTGTTGATTAATTAATTATTTTTTTACAAAAGGTTTTGAATTAGCAAATTTTATTTTTATTTCTCAAAAAATTTTTTCAAAACAACTCAGTTTTGAAAAAAAAATATTCCATTTTTCTAAATATCAAATATATATTAAAAAAATATATTATTTATGTTGGTTTTCCTAAACAACACCTTTATCAGATAATTCCACTTTCACTCTCATAAAATAAGTGTCATCAGGGTACCCAAAATGTGAGCTCCCTCCAAATAAACTTGTTTTATGATGAATTCCATTCCAAACAATCACATTCTTTGCTCCTGTTGTTACTGAATCTCCAACGATAAAAATCAATCTTCTATCAAATGCCTTCCTTAACAATCCCAATACTTCATTGCCTTCTTTATTGTTGGGCAAATATGCTGTTCTATGGGTTGAAGGATAAGAAACTCCATTTTTTTTGCCAGCATACATAATATAATTTATTGTGATAGTGCCACAGTTTTCATATCCGTTGCAATGAATAGAATTATGAACCGAAATATCCATTTTTCCATCAGGACCATCACCTTCATTTATTTTTAAGAAAAATTATTAGACGAATAATGAAATTAAGACAGTTTTTTACCAGTCATTGTTCCATAGATAAAGGAACAAACTGGACATTTGATATATTGTTTATCTTTACAATATGGCGCCAAACACTCCAGATGGAAATAATGGCCCTCGCAATTTGAAAGTTTGATGGCATCGGTTTGATTTGTTTTGAAAAGATTGTCCAAAACACCAGCTATGTTCAAGGAATCAATGTTATCGTAAAGGTCACATAAACAGATGGAACATTTGTCTTTTTCAATGTCAGCAAATGAGTTAGATTTGCCTTTTTGCTTCTGATTTTCCTCGCTGAACCTTATTAAGGAAACAAGGTAAAATTCGAACTTGGTAAAAAAATCATATGATATATTCGCGACCAGCTTGGGTCCACTTTCTTTTTTTTGGGAGTATAAATTCGAAATTTTGTATGATTCATGGTTTTCAAACAAATCAAAGTACAAAACAAAAAAGTCAGGTACATGATCTAAAGTTTCATCTATATTGAGGGTATATTTTTTCTTATTGATAGTAAAAACGTAGCTTTCTTTCTTTTCCTCAATTCGAAAAACAAACTCTTGTTCGATTTCCATAGAAATTTATTTTGAATTCTTTTTTTTTTTATATTTTCCTTAACTCCGATAATTTGGATAAATAATATTAAATTTATTTCTATTCTATAAACGCAAATTAGTTCTTAAAATGTGTGGATTGTTTTCTTAAAAAAACAATGAAAAAATATTAATAAAAAAGATCATTTTGTCTTAAAATTATAATGAAATCGTTCTTTTGCATTTCTTCTATTTTGCTTTGCTTTTCATGCAATTTTCTGCTTAAGTGGCGGAACTGCCACCCCCCTCGTTATTATGACAACACCGGGTGTGGAGAGGGGTCATCTCGCATTTAAGCGTGTAAAATGGCTTTATTCAAGTCAAAGAAAAAATAATTTATGTTTTATAGGACTTATACAAGAAAAAAACATTGTTATTTGAAAGTGTTAATTTGTTCTGTTCACACGTGTGAGAAATTTGTTAAGATAAAACAAAATCTTATAGATATTTTAATGAATTCCTTTTAATTTGTTCTTTTCACGCGTGTGAGAAATTTGTTAAGAAAATAAAATCTTATAGGTATTTTAATGAATTCCTATTTTCGGAATTCATTATAGTTCTTTAAATCAAGCTCATCAAATAAAACATGAAAAATTTACCTTCTAATTTCTATGAATTTTATAAGGATAAGAAGACCAAGAATTTACTCCATCTTAGAGAAGACATCAATGAAGATGAAAAAGAGTGGTTAAAAGATGAAGGTCTTGATATTCCTTTATTTATTTTTAAGTTTTTTTTATTTAGAAAGGTGGAGAATCATTTTGAAAGCGTCAGTAGATTCAGTCGAGACTTTCAAGGCAACTCTCAATGAATTTGAAATTTTTTTTCAATCAGATGCACAGAATTTTTTTGCCCAAAGTCTAATCAAAGAAATTCACCAAGAAGCCTTGGAAAAAAAAAAAAAATCAATCGAGTCAAATATAAGGAAATGTCTTAATTTCCTTGTGTTCCTTTGTAAGTCTTCCAAATTTCCGTAATTTAATTTGGAAAATAGCGGTAATTGCATCATTTATCATCTTTTTCATCGGGATCTCTGAAAAAAATTGGACCGCAACAACAATCGGAGGCATTTTCTTTATTATTATTGGCTTCTCCTCTATGATTTATTGGATATGTAAGGAGATAGTGAACGATGATCTCCAGTATTTTTCACAGAAATGACTGAATTACAACATTAATAGAAATTTATTTAGATTTCCAAATCAAATGAGAAATATCAAAGTGTGCTTTCTTCTCCTATGTAATTTTTCTGAATTTGAGTCGTTTACTTTAAATTAAAACAAGGGGCGCTTGTATCAATTGTCCTCTTGATCATTGGTCTCTCTATTGAAAACTGGGTGACAACTATTCGTGGAGGTTGTTTTTTGATTCTGATTGGCTGTCTTGTTAGCATTAATTGGGTTTATGAACAGGTTTTACAAATCGAAACCCAGTCTCAAAAAATACAATTGTTCACAATCAAATTCTGTTGCTTATTTGGTTTTTGTATTTTTTCTTTTTAATTAGATTTGATGATGGTTTAAATTAGGGAAAATAGTATCTCTAATTATCTTGATTATCGGTTGCTCAGTGAGAAATTGGGTCACGACAAAGATTGGTGTTATTTCCTTAAGTTGTAGTTTATTCTACACCATAGTTTATTTGATATTCATATTGATTCTCGATGAGAAAAGGAAGCAAAAATATTCAAAGAAAGAGAACAAGGAAGAAACCAAATCATATTAAAAGGGAATTTGATAAAAAATTAATTGAGAAAAAGAATTCATTTAATTTAAAAAGAATTATGAAAGAATTAATTTTTTTTTTTTTTTCGGTCCGACTTTTTTGGTCCGCGGAAAAAAAAAATAAAAAAAAATTTAAAAGCACACCTTGAAATAAATTAAAAAATACCCCAAAATAATTTTTTTTTTAAATAAAAAAGCAAATCATAAATAATATATATAAATAAAAGATATTGATCTTCAAATGGGGAAAATAGTACATCCTCTTGAAAATGATAACATTCGATCAGGACATAAAAGAACCCTTTCCAAACTTCACAAAAAACCTACAATATTGAAAAATATAAAAAAAATACGAAAACTCAAAAAGGCATTGAAGCTGAAAAAATCCTCAAAACCATCATTAGAAGTAATTTTTTTCCCCCTTTCGACTATATGAAATTTTTTTTAATTCCAGCATGAAATTTTATTATCTAATGATGAAAGTGAAGAAATTTTGGAAGAAAAAGTTGAGAATAAAAATCAAAATGTGGCCTTTGGCACATTAAGCAAATATTGGAAGACATCTTATGAAATGCCAGCAATTTACACCGGGGGGAGAATAATGTTTTCTATGAAAAAGAAGCAGATTTTCAGCATCTCGAATTTCACCATTTTCATTTTCGACTACGAGACGAAGGAAACTATAAAAAAAATAACCCATGTAAGCATTTTAAGAAGAAAAAAAAATAATTTAAAAAAAAATCTTAAGGAAAATGAAGAAATCAGCAATTTCACCTTCAACCAACAAGAGAACATTTTAGTGACTTTCACAAAAAATTATCTTGTCCGAACCATTGATATGCAAACCTACGACACTATTAAAACGATTAAGGTTTATAATTTTTACAAAAACACCAAAAGTAAATTAATACTAAAAAAAAAAGCTTTCAGATAACAGTTTTGCGTTGGATATGGCTTTTGATCCTTCAGGCCGATTTTTAGCAATTGGAACTCCTCAAGGATTAGTGAAAGTTTTAGATATGAAAAAAGGAGCTCAAACTCATGAATTCAAGGGACATAGAGGCTCCATAAAGCAAATATATTTCAACCCAGATTATCAAAAATATCAGATAATTTCGATTTCGGAAGAAGGGACGATTAAAATTTTCGATTTGGTGGCCAATGCGTAAAAATTTCTTTTATTCAAATTTAAATGGAAATAAAAATAATGTTTTTGTAGATGTTTAATCACGAGCAACACAAATATTTCATTTTCAGCTTTGAGTTTGGCAGAAGATGGATCAAAATTATATGCCTATGAAAATTTGATCATTTATATTTACGATATAAGAAATTTGTCATTAATGAAGTCTTTCCCAGTTTCTGAGGTAATCAAATTTTTACTTACAAAAAAATAATGATCTATGAAATTACTTAGGATTTTTTGGCAATCAACCATATTAAAATCAATGAGGAGGAATTTTTAATTGCAGGTGGAGAACATGGAACTTTGAAGATTTTAAATTTAACGAAGGAATCTCAAGTTTTCAATGAAGAAAAAGAATTCAGAAACCCTAACATCATGAATATTATAAGTTTCAGAAACAAAAACCAAATTGGAGTAGTGACAGGAGAGCAAAATATTCTCATTTATGAAGTGAAAGTAGTTGACTCCAAGCTGGCTTTCAAACATAAAGAAACTGTCATCGGATTTAATGACGAGATCATCGATTTGAAATTCGTGAAAAGTTCAAAAGATCATCAAAAAGGGAGGAAAGATACAATTATTATGGCAACGAATAGCAATCTCATAAAGTATTTTCCTAAAAATACATTTTATTTGAATATCATTTTTTAATAATTCAATTATTAAAATTTTTAGAGTTTTCAATAAAAAGGAAAAAAAATTCTCAATGTTCGCCGCGCATTCAGACACAGTCCTTTCCATTGATGCAATCGATGATTTGTTAATATCATCTTCCAAAGATAAAACTATAAAGTTATGGAAACTTAAAGAAAAGGATTCAAGTTATCAACTCATCGGGACATTTACTGGGCATTTGGAATCCGTTGGTTGCGTGGCTTTGGCTCCAAAAACTACCTCCTTCTTTATTTCAGGTTCTGTGGACAAATCAATCAAAGTTTGGAGTCTTAAACAAGCGATGAAAACTTTCCAAAAGCAGAAAAAGATTTTGCCCAAAAAAAAAGAAGCATTGGAAATTTCGAACGCATTACGAAGCATATATGCCCATGAAAAAGATATCAATGCAGTCAAATTCGCTCCAAATGAGAAAATTTTCGCATCGGCCTCACAAGATAGGACGATAAAAGTTATTTACTTAAAATTGTATGTTTTAATAATATTTTTCAAGATTTGGGACTCGTCAACTTTTTCAGCGAAATTAATTCTGAGAGGCCATAAAAGAGGGGTTTGGGACATCGCATTTTCTCCCATGGAAAAATTATTAGTTTCATCGAGTGGAGATAGTACTTTGAAAATTTGGAATCTTGTGGATGGGTCTTGCTTGAATTCTTTGGAAGGTCATAATGGTTCGGTTCTTAAGGTGAATTGGATATGTTATGGTTTAGAAATAGTGAGCGGTAATACTTTTATTCGTCCATGATATTAGATAAAATGTCTATTTGTATATTTAGGAGGGGCTGATGGATTGATCAAACTTTGGAATTACAAAAAAGGACTTTGTATGAACACTTTCGAAAAACATGAAGGGAAAATATGGGCTTTGGATGTTTCAGAGCAAGTGTCGAATGGTATTATTTAATTTTTCGAAAAATTTGAAGTTTTTTATTGAAGAAAAACAAGAAATAATCACTGGAGCAAATGACTCTCTTTTTTGCGTTTGGGAAGATTTAACAACAGAAGAAGAACAAAAAAATCAGGAGGAGTCTCATAAAACCCTGATAGAACAACAAAACATTAGCAATGCCTTGAGAAATCGGGATTTTTACGAAGCAGGAAGAATTGCTTTTAGAAACGGAATGGTGAAGAATTTCCAAACAGCCCTAGATTATATTTTCAATGAGGTTGAATTTAAAAATGAAATCATCTATGCTGAATTGGAGAATGCGGTTAAATCAAATAAAAGCGAAGAAAGCTCTCACTTTGAAGAGAATTTCATGAATTTCTTGAAAGAAATTATTGACATCGATGTCAATAAGTTGCTTTTATTCATTAGAGATATGAATTCGACTGCAAAATACTGCAAGATTGCACAGAGGACTTTATATTATTTATTCAAAATCACACCAGTGGAAAAGTTCAAAGAATTTAGAAGCAAATTTGAGACAAAGGAGAAAAACAGGAAAAAAATTAACGAAAGCAATCAGAAAAAAAAGAAGGAGTTTGATGAATTGATAGATGTCTTGATCGCATATTCGGAAAAACATATGAATAGAACACAAAATTTCATCAAAAAAAGCTTTTATCTTGATTTTATGTTGAAAAAACTGAATTTATTTATTTTTGAGCAAGAGAACAATAATCATTAATGAAATAAAATATTTTCGTGAAAACCTGAATAAAATTGAATATTTTTTTTTTTAATTTGAATAAATTATTTCCCAAAAAAAGTTTTTCGAAAATTACGGA
>Ga0302140_10008997_pt1 | contig 12414 bp, 15 predicted proteins | sample I_Bog_E1_1_FD_202095 | JGI IMG/M metagenome (GOLD analysis project Ga0302140, IMG submission 202095) | Peat permafrost microbial communities from Stordalen Mire near Abisko, Sweden - I_Bog_E1_1 | ecosystem: Environmental > Terrestrial > Soil > Wetlands > Peat | place: Sweden: Abisko, Stordalen...
TTGAGGTACTTCATCTCCCTATGTAATGACCTCATTGCTCAGCTGACCCTATTAGACACCGAGAAAGAACTTTACAACCACCATAATGTAATATTGTTCAAATCACATTCTAGAATTATGCTAACCTCTCATTCTAGACAAATTCGTCAGCCATATTCTTGGGCGGAGCTCGAGATCTCAAAAAACGCTGTGCAGGCAATCTTCACACACCTCGACATCTCGCCAGGGTTCTGGGCTGTGCTGAAATTATTTGGGAGCAAGGAGAACGCCGAACGCGAATCTCTCGGTGGCTTCAACGAGGAGGTGTGGAGCGATAATGATGCCTCTTTCGGTAAGTAACTGGGCATGGTGCATTATTTTCATCACATGCTGGCATGACTAACGCTTCCAAGAGTTTTCTTATACAGCAAAGCACGCCGAGGAGCACGGCAGACCAGATGTTTATGATCCTTGGTCACTTCGACAAACTGGCGTGTACCATAAATATGATGCCGCAAAGAATGAGAATACATTCATCGTACTAAATCCGAGCACATTTCTCACCAAGCGATTCGAGGAGATGGATCCTGGCACTCCGGCACTGGGCATCCACCGTCTGATCCTAGGTGCGATGACAGAGCGATGGACTCAATACCTGGCTTTCCTTGAGTTCCGGATGAAAGATATTGTAAGTCAATGCACGAAAGCTCCACCTTTGTCCTTGCGTAGTCTGATCTTCCGTAGAGCAAGAAAGCTATACTTTCGAATAGCCCCCACGGTGATAGTCGGGGATTTAGCGTGCAGTTCTCTGATGCACAGAGCATTCAGAACCTGCAAGACACCATAAGTCGCGTTTCGCACATGCTGGAGCTCAATCTCGGTATCTTTGAGGGTGTTTTGGCCTCACAAAGACTTCTTGAAGAGCCCGAACCCAACCAGAATACCCCGTACTCGACGAAATCCGTCCTGTCGAATATATCGACTTTGTTTGCGCAGACCAAGAAATGTAAGGGCCATAGTGAAAACTTGCTAAGAAGATTGGATGGGAGTTGGGTCTTGGTAACCTTTATCATTCTGCTTGCGAAAGGACCAATCTAACTAGAAACTGGACAGATCCGTAGTATTCTGGATGCAAAAGCACTCGAAACTCTGCAGGTCAGCAGCAGGACATCAGCTGAGCTGGCATCTCTGGCTCGTGAAGACGGGAAGAAGGCCACCCAGGATGCCAGAACACTGAACACAATCACGATCTTGGGCTTCGTGTATCTCCCAGCGAGTTTTGTAGCTGTGAGTTTGTCTATATACCTGACTATAATCACGCACTAATTGTTGCGTCATTGGGGCAGACGCTTCTTGGAACCCAATATATAACCATTCATAGCGACAATTTGAGCGGGAAGATCTCGCTGGACTTCGCCCAAGAAATGTGGATATTCTTTGTACTCACAGTTATCCTGCTCCTAATCACTGTAGGAACTTGGCTATTATGGGAAAGGCATAATCGTCTTGCTGATCAGGCAGTGATAGACCTGGCGGAGAAGATCGAATAGTTAGTCTAGGGGCTCGTCTAGTACGCCTTGAAAGCTGCGCAAGGCGTATAGGTAGTTTTATGATAATTTTTCTTCTTCTAGTCTAGTGGCATCATGCTTGGGTACGGAGCAGGCTTGCCCTTGATCTCTTCTAGCCATCGTGCCTTCTCGTGCTTGTAGAGTTTGTAAAATTTATACGCATCTGTATCACATTTAATTAAGCCCCACAAAAGCCAGCGATCATATCTCTTACCTTCTGGCAACTCAAACTTAAGTTTGAGGGATTCTAGTATGACTTGGTTGTTCTTTTCCATCTCGTACAGCGCGGGATGATACATCGGAATTCCCGGGAACTGGCAGCGAGTAGCCAGAATATTTGCGCTAGGGAAGTATCTGCACTGCTTTTTGTCCATTGGCTCGAAGTCTACATCGCGCATCCTCAATTGCTTCATGTTTGCTTGATTGACAATGTGGCTTTCCTTGGCGACTTGGAAGAGTCAATTGAGCAATTTCAATGAAGACGGGAGGCACGTACATGGAAGGATGATGATACGATCTTTGCAGTATATCACGACTCTTCCCCGTGGCACTTGTGCTTCCGGATTTATCTGCCGATTCGCTCGCCGATTCTGTGACAATTCTAAAGGAGGCGTGTCCGAATGGTTCTTCAAAATTCTTAATCAGTTACGACTCTGTGCGTCATTTCAATCTTACTTACACTGGGAGGAAGTATCGGGAGCTTTTCTACCCACAGCTCCACCCACAGAGGAATCAATCCCTTGCTAATGGAGTCTGCTTCACTCTTAGAGCTACTTGACTGAGTGATCCAATTCTTGATTTTCGATACCGGTTTCTCAAAAGGTGCATGGTATTCATTTCCTTCGATAGCTACAATCTGAAACCTAAACTTTAATATCAGCTCCTGGCTTTCGAAAAGTCATACGTAGAAAATACTCTAAATCTGGCCAATGATTTAAAGTCACGTATGCACATTGAACGATGTTGACTTAGCTCTCAAGGTGTCTGAAAGACGAGAAGATACGAAAGATAGTAGATACAAGATATATTTGTGGCTTTCAAAGTTGGGGATTTTGAGATATGATTCCCTCTCATGCCGAGTGCAAAAGAAGTGCAAGCAAAGAACCGCTCTACTAACCTTTCTGATATTTTGTGGCCGATCAAAGCCATTTGCATTTTCCGACCTTCTATATGAATGTGTCAGGCTTGCGAGCTAAACCTGTGAGAGCCAACTCACCACTCTCATTTTGGATTACAAAAGATCCATCTTGCAAAGACACAGCATATTCGTATCTAACCGAAGAAAAAGCCATCTCGAAGGCCTTGTTCTCTACTTGCGAAGAATGATGAGAAGGCAAGATTAGCATCATTTCTTGTCTCTGATCTGTTAATAAATTAGCCTCAGCTGGCCACTACTCTTGGCTCAAAGCTTACTAGATACTGGGACCAGGGGGTTGCCAACCCAGATTCGGAGTCGGTTCCCTCCATTCTCCAGGATTCGAAGAGGGACGCTTGTTGATTGTCGACCCTGGGTTCCACGAGGATAGTAGCCCACTTGTCTAGAATCTCATCAGCTGAATGTCAACTTGAGGATTCTTCCAGGGAAAATGACTTTAGATCAACCAAAACTTTTTCATCTTTTTGCTTCAAAGATTCAGCTGTAACTCCATCATCATTGGTTACTTTCATTTGAAAGATTTCTGCCATCTCTTCCACAACCTTGTCGATCGCAATACGTCTTTTCATCTGGGGTTCTAGCATCCTCATGATGAGGACCAGTAGCTTCTGGACGAATTGCTGGCTATCTTTGTCTTGGAGCATAGGATCTTGCAGAAGTGCATCTTTCCACTCCACGATCCTCGGCTTAACAATGGCACCTGAACCCGAGCCAGCGTAGAATCTAGAATGAGAATGGCCTTTTTCTCTCGTGAATCTGACATTATCCAACCCTTTCTCTGCGTCCAGCAATCCATCAACACCCCTGACAGCATATGCAAGTACCTCCATCACAATTATACCCAGTGACCACACGTCATATGCACGATCCTGCTCATTTTCTAGATACTCTGGAGGCGCATAGATATCCGTCCCGCCGGCTCCGTGGATACGGCTCGTCATCGCAAAGCCCTGCTCCACGAATCTGGTCTGACCAAAGTCGGTGATCTTGAAAACATCTCGGTGACTCGGACCCGAGTTATCTATGAGAATGTTCTGGGGCTTGAGATCTAGATGGTAGCCGAATATGACATTGTCCGGCTCATCAGGATCCGGGAAGTTAATGATCTTGCCAAGAGCCTTTGTAATTCCCAGGACTTGCTCCCAGATAGGGTTTCGACTGATGGGCACGTGCTGAGGTGCAAGCCATTTCGTATCTCGAAGGTACTCGAAGAGGTTCGTCCTTGCACAAGGAAACAGTATATTGAACTTGTCTCCAAGTTGATAGGTCTTTTTAATTTGGACCAAATGATCGTCTTTTAGCGCAGCAATCTTCTCTAGAGCAGTTTTCTCTTTGCCAAATTCGACTGCGTCCTCGCCAATGATCTCTTTGCGCGCAAAAACCACCGACCCCCGGGGCCCGCCAGGAACCTAGAGAAACATAATAAGCACACAATTGCTTTCGCGAAACGCGTCAGAGCGATCTTACCAGGCTGGAAGCAACAGGAATCTTGCAATAATATGAATGGACGTAAACCCTGGAGACCCTACCATAGCCGCCACTGCCTATGGACACCTCATCAAGAAACGGTAGGATGGTTCCCTGCTCGTAGCGCTGAAAGCTGCCATCGGTAAAGGTAGGTACTGAGAATTGCCACTTATACTCTTGGAATGCAGAGACAAGCTGCTCCCTAGATCGAGGAGGCAAATGGCTGAAGTATCGGTCCATTAAGTCATAAGTCGAGAGATATCTGGGCAGGGGAAGCGAATTAGGATCGAACGAAATGATAAAGGTCCCTATGAGGAGAGGGTGACGCAAGAAAACAAGCAACGCAAAAAGGCTCAGCGTCGCATCTGTTTGCAGGATCTTTCCTACATCGTACTGCGATGGGTGTGCGGGCTTGTTGTCGACCAAATGTTCTTGGCAGTCCTTGCAATTATGAAAGAGAATAGTCTTCACATCATCGATGGCGAAGATCTGGCGCAGCACCTCAATTGGATAGAATTTTTTGCGTAACTCAACTGGCTCCCTTTTCCCACTGGCACGGGTCTCATCTGGAACCGCGGAATCATAGATGCGGTCCCTATAGAGATTAATGAGATCCCCATGGCAATCCCTAGTGTGGCGGTTTGGTGCTGGTGGCATTTTCTGTGAACAGGAGACTCCTTCGATATCAAGCAAGCCTGCGACAACGGCACGCCGAAGTGGGAGTGGTGCATATATGAATACGGACCATGGTCAAAAGCATCTTCGAGGCGTGAAGCGCCAGGGTCGGAGATCTCAGGCAGGTTGGAGTGGAGGTCGAGGCTGCGATGTGGATCTAGAGATGGCCGTCACTCGACAAGGCCGCGCCGGCTGCATCCGGGGACGAGGCCCAGGACCCAGGTGGGTGTGGGTGTAGGCACTCAAGAGGGAGGGCTAACGTGTGGCAGGGCAAGGCAGAGCGGCTCTAAAAGTAGTGAGGCTGAAAGGCGATCGATATATACTTCAGAACGCCCACTCCCTTTGTCATCTTGGGTCGTCGTTGCCTGCTAAACCGCTAACCTCCATTAGGAAGCTGCCGAAGGTCTGGCGCGAGTACGGGGTGCTGACTGGCGGCACGGGCCGCCCTCAATAGCCTCCGCTTCGACTCACCGAGACCGTGCAGCCGTGTCTCGGGGAATACGAAGTCAACCGCCGCGAAGTGTAAAAACAAATGACGTGGGCGTAGATCGTGAATTCGTGGCAGACACAGCACCGCCATTCACACCCACACCTCCCATACCTCCCTCACCTCACACCTCACACACCTCGCGATCTTACTCGCAAGGTCCTGCCGCCTCGTCCCTTACCATCGACATGTAGACGTTTTGCCAAGGGGCGGGGCGTGTCCTCTTGCTCATAAGGAGGTCGCTGCTCCGGCTCTCAACAGAGCGCTTCGATGATCGGCGCGGCTAACAGTAGCGATGGCCAGCCAGGATATCCCCGAAGTTGATGCCCGTCCGGTTGCCACAGTGCAGAGCCTCGCACAATCATCAACGACTGCTATCAGATCCACTCCGGGAAATTCAAGTGCTCGTCGGTCGGGACTTGCCAGTAGCCATGAGAGTCGTCCTCGTTCACTCGCCGATTCTGAGGATATACCGCTTCATAGTTTGCACCACAGAGCCTCTCGCAGAAACACGTCTCGGCCCCGTCAGCAAGTCGAAAATTTCCCCACCAATGGGTCTATTAGTAGTGCGGACCGCCAGGACTCTGATCCAATTACACATACGAATGGCATCTTTGAAGGACTAGACCAGTTCGCCGGCACAAAGGCAACAGAAGATGCTAGGAGCGTCAGCGTCAGATCAGAACGTACTTTTTTGCAAAGAAGAGATCTTGGGATTATCGATGTGGCGGCCTTGATTATCAACAAGCAGATCGGGACAGGAATTTTCACAACGCCCGGTTTGGTATTGAGTTTGACTGGCAGCAAGACGACGAGCATCATCATGTGGTTTTGTGGAGGTATTTGGGCCTCTTTGTGGTTCGTCACGCAACCCCTCCCGCGTGAAGTTTCTCACTCCAAGTCTAGCGTGGTCATCTACGTTGAATTCGGTTCCGCGTTTCCGTTCAACGGTGGCGAGCTTATCTACGTAAGTTACTCTTTTCCTAAATGCTAAAAAGCGATCAGCTGAATCTGATTATGAGACAGTTAGATGAGGTTCTCAGACGACCTGAGCTGCTTGCAACAGTCCTCTTCTCTGCATTTTTTATTTTTGTCCCAAACACGGATGGCAACTCGCTACAATTTGCAAAGCATATTTTACTCGCATCGAATCCTACTGTGACCGAAACCACGGAGCTGGACAAGCGCCTTATCAGCTATATCGCTATCAGTATCTTGACAGTCGCTTGTTTCATACATTACTTCTCCCGAAACTCTGGCCTGCTTTTGAATCTTGTATTCGCAGCTTATAAAGTCGTCCTTGTCATTGTTCTGATCATATGTGGACTCATTGCCAGTAAGAAACCAGATAATGGACGGTCCGACTGGGGTCAGCAGCCTGTTGCGTCCAAAGATGTCCTAGCAGCCATGATCTACATCATATACAGCTATCAAGGCTGGGAAAATGCTAATTATGTTGGTGGGGAATTGAAAATCGAGTCTCGAGCTTTGAAATGGGGTGCTTTCTTGGCTGTTGGTATCACTACAGTTCTCTATACTTTGGTGGTTCTAGCGTTCGTGAGTTCCCTTAAAGATCACAGTCTTGCAAAAGCTCAAAGTTAATAATTTTGGTCTTAAAGTCCCTAGCATGTCGCTTCGAAGAACTTTCCGGACAAGATCTGGGTGTCGTCAGCAATTTCGCACCCAAAGCATTTGGCAGGCAGGGAGTTGAAGGGATCAAAGTCTGCATCGCGCTTTCTGCGTTCGGAAATCTGATTGCTGTGGTGTATACATCGTCCAAAGGTTCCTAGATCACAGCTAAAATGTCTCGAATACGCTAATAACGTATAGTCAAGCAACAAATCGCCCGCCAGTGCATAGTGCCCTTCTACAATTTCTTCGCCCGCGATGACAAACAATTCATGACTCCTGGAGGAGCCCTAATATTGCATTGGGTCATGGCTGCTGTCTGGATCATTGGCACTCCGAACACCTCGAATGGCTATGGGTTCATCATCGGTCTCTTTATCTATGGGCAACTTGTAGTGGGAGGTATGGGAGTATTTCTCTTTCCCTTGTTACTTTATGGAAATTCAAGTCGTCGCTTTGAGGTTGTCCCTAAAGCTGACATACCGTTAAAGTCTTCGTTGGGGCCGCCTTTTTCTACATACGGCGGAATTACGAAATGAACACGACGCGGAGCAATACCCTGATGGGCGGCCAGTTGATTTGGGTTCCAGTCATACTCAAGAACAGAGTCCTGCGTGTTATCTGCGGCTTGACGTTCATAGGCATGAACCTGATGGTCCTGATTCAGAGCGCTCGAGCATCAGGCTCGCCCCCAGCCTGGCTTCGACCTGTCCTAATTGGTAGCCTCCTTGCACTAGCTTTCATATACTGGCTGGCAATTGTACTCATCGAGAAGAGATCGAACTCCGACAGCCCTCTTGAAATTCGAATTGAGAGGGATGGCATGCCGTTGGTGGATGAAGCCGATAGACCTTTACTACTAAAGGCAAGGCTAGAAGGCAATTCTAGAATTGTGGTTTATACGGTTAGTATCTTGGCTGAATGTTCTGTGAGCCAAATTTACTAACCGTCCCCTAGGTCCACGGAAAGCTGAAAGGGGCGTTGGAATTCATTGAGGATATTCTTCATCAGATTTTCAAGCTTGTGTCGCGGTAGTTGTACTCTAATCATTCAATCTCCGTATCAAATTTAGTTAGTGATCATAGCTGCTTCTATTCACGCGTTCGTCACCCTCAGTTCGCCTGAGATGCCTGAGTAATCTACGCAGCTCTATAGCAGTAAACACCACTTACCTATAGTTTTAGCGTCCTAAGGACTCTGCTAATATGGTTAGATATTAGCCTAAGCCGTTAACATATTCAATTGGCAGTAAGTATAAACTGAAAACTACTCAATTAGGAAATCTACATGGCGTCTTCGCTCTCCTTCGAAATTCACGAATTCAATGTTTTCAATCCCATCTAACACTGCACTGAGCAGAGATGAGTGAAGAGTGATACTCTCGTATCCATGTTTATTAACGTTCGATATAGATTGTGATATTTCATTCTTATTAACTGCCTTGCGTCTGCCAGGGCTCAAGTAGGCGGACCTCCTTCGTCTTTCTGACGATCTTCTTTGTTTGCCATTTGCCATCTCGTCTTTTTATTTACCAACAGCAGACGCAATAGAAGCTCCTCCAAATACTCATCATCCGCGCGCGAGGAATTACAGCAGCCCCATCGTCCAGTTTGCCCGTTACGTCGACGGAAGGCTGGAACTATTCAACACTCGCACCAATGAGCAAAACTACATCGCCATCTCCCACGTATGGCGGGATATCAGATGGCTTCAAGTGCCCGGAATCGGACATAAGATTCTCGTTTCCGAACAAAAAGCACATTTTCATCAAGAAGAAACTTGCAAAAAGTTGGCAGCGCCTCATTCTGGATGGGTATCCTGATGGTGAATCAGATATGAAATAGCTGTTTACTAAACATGTACATGTGACTTAGCGAATGCCGATAGGGGAACGGATTTGGCCCTTCCGGAGGGGACTAGATCAGGACCTGTGCTGACCTATACTAAAAATGATTATTGATCTTTTCCTGCGTAATGCTCGTCTTTCTAATCCCTGCTTTGATATTAAATGCTAGTACCAGATCTGGAAAAGGTACCCGGAAGACCCAACCGCAAGTTCTTGGAAATGGATTCCGCCGAAAACAACACACCAAAACACCGCAACTATTCCCCCTCCTGATCAGCCCACATCCATCCTTAGTGTTAACTTGTTTTTCTGGTGGTTAACGTCATTGTGCGTGATCACTATTGACTTGTGACACAGCTAGCTGTTTATATAAATCGAACAGGATCCGTACGATTGCACCTAGAAATTGAAAACTTATTAGCGAATCCAAACTGTTGACACAATTTTCAATCAGTCCATAACATTATCAACATGCGCTTGATCAAGAATGTCGTCGTTGCTGGAGTAAGTTTCAGCATTCGTACTTGAGCCCGACCACTCGAGCTAACATGCATATCTCACGAAGGGTTCAGGGAACCTTGGCCCTGATATTATTCGAGCTCTGCTTGCAGCCAACTTCAGTGTTAGCATTCTTTCCCGCTGCGGATCTATGTCGAACTCTCAATTTGGGGGTCTGGTCCGTGTCATAACAACAGATTACTCCCCTGCGTCGCTCGACTCTGCTCTCGCGGGTCAGGATGCCGTAATCTCTGCCTTAGGTTGGGGAGCAGAGCATAATGCCCAGACAAGGCTGCTCACAGCTGTTGCTGTGAGCTCGAATTCGGAATCTGGATATGGTGTTCAGCGATTCATCCCTACCGAATTTGGTATGCCTAACCTCGATATTAGGGGCCACCCAGAGATCAACAAAATGATTCAGGGCAGGCTTCAATTTCGAGAGAAGATGATCCAGGTCGTGCAAGATAATCCTAAACTATCTTATACTGGCATTTTCACGAGCTTGTGGTTCGATTGGGTGAGCGGACCAACTTTCAGTTTTTGGGTGTCCCATTTTGGACGAAAGAAAAAAGTGAAAAGGTTGAATTCGTTGCGCAACTTAGCTGACTACAGCAATTTTAGGGTCTTAAATATGGACTACTTGGCTTTGATTTGTATGATCAATCCGCTAAAGTTGTGGATTCTGGCAATCAGCCCTTCAATGCTTGCGATATGGCCATCATCGGCCTGGCTGTTGCTCGCGTACTACAAAATCCAGTTGAAACGGCGAACAAGTACATCACTATCACTTCGCACAAAACTACGCAAAACGAGATCTTGAGAGAATTAGAGCGTAAGACAGGATCTAGTTGGAGCGTTACACATGAGAAGGGAGTGGAATCGTATAATGCAGCATGGCGATTGATTCAGACAGGCTATAATGGCTGGCCGTCTATGCTCCAGTCTTACGTCTTCAGGGATCGAGACCCACCCATTGATGCCCCGGGCACCCTTGATGGGAATGAGCTTTTGGAAATTGGCTACAAGGATATTAGGACAACTGTGGAGGAAGTCTTCGAGACATTTCCTTCCATTTGATCGCCATAGCTGTGTTAATTGGCGTTAACAGCAGTTCAAATTGACCGCATGGTAGTTTGTTTTTGAACCTTGAAGGCAGGACGAGGTATGAAAGAAATGAGCATAAATTGGACTTTTAAATTGATTTATAAAAACTGTTCAAGTTTGGTGCAACAAGCTGGGGAAATCAAAAATCGTCGAAAGATTAGCTGCCGGCGCCGTCCATGTTTATTCGGCAAGACTGGCCAGCGAGATATTGGCGCTCCGAATTTTCATCTTTCTCAGATTTGATATTAATATAATACCCTGTGATTCTGGGAACTTCAGATCTTCTAATTTATGAGCTACTATAAGCAGATTGTTTGAGATGTGAACATAAAAAGCCAATCCTGCTAAAGTGTGCTCAAACTCTGCACCCACTTATTTCCTCGATGTCATGCTGGGAATGGAAACCTGTCTGGCTGCTGTAGAACAATTGTGGACAATCTTGCGACGAATCCGTCCCTCTGCTGCCGTACCATCTCCCAAACCACATAGAAATGAAGTTCTAAAGAGCTGCCCTACGGGCAAGTTCTTTCGTCAAAACGGCAGTATCCCAGAATGTCTTCCCAACATGAAATTGGCGTCCATCGGTCCCTTGCCCTTCTACTTCACTTGGTCCAGACACAAACTCAATTGCCCTCACAGGAATCCCCACTTCTTTCAAATTGCCTTCCCTGGGATAGAAGATCATATCCTGCTGATGAATCAAACGGTGACCCTTCTCGTGACCACCAATAATCACAGTTGTTATCTTGTTTTTCGCGACCAACTTCTCGTAAACTCCAAATAAAGCAGGGCTTTTCATCACTTCCCAGATCTCGGCGCCGCTATGAAGCGTAGTACCATTGTTGAAGTAGAACTGAGCATTCGGGGCGAACCAGTCTTGGAAAGGTCCTGAGAAGTCACCATTTATGACGACGTCGTTGTATTTCTCAAAAAAGTTGAGAGCAGGTACTTTACGAGAATCTTCGTTCCATTCCCCGTAATGAGTAATGGCTGTGCTTGTGACCGTGGGCCCACCTTGGACTGACTCCATTTTGTACCTGTCAAAGGTTCTCTTCCTCACTTGTCTGAGCGATTCTGACAATTTTAAAAGATTTTTGAGATTTCGGTGTGCTTGATTTGACTTTGCAGGCTGAGTTTAAATACTTAGACTTCTAATACGCACCGAAATCTCATCCAACACACACTAACCCCTCAAAGATGCATAAGCGAGAGCAATTGGCTTTATTTCAACTTGAATTAATTCCATTATAACTATACCTGGAAAGAGGCTCTATCTAACTATTGAATAATTTAAAAGCAGCACGCGATATATGCTTTGTAATCGAAGTCGTTGCAGATCCAACGACTCAGGGATGATGAGAAATCAGACCTGATATTTTATCAAATGTGGCTCCTTTTGGGCCCCTATCTACCTATCAAATAGTTTAAAGGTGGCAGATGCATGATTTGAAATTGAAATCGTCTCAGATCCATAATGCCACATCAGACCTGATTAGTTACCGAAGGTAACTCCAATCAAGTGCTAATTTCAATTTCCCGATCTGATGTCAAGATTTGTGATCCTGCTGGGATTGCAGATTATCTTTATGAAATATCAATAATCAACAACAATGGTCGATTCCCAGTGTTCCTGGATGCGACTGGGTGGGATGAAAGCGATTGTAGGATAAGTTATGACGCCAAACAATAACCAACCAAACGCAGAACTACAGCAAGGCAGCTTTCTAAGTGGTGAGTAATCAAGGGTTTGGGTGTTTAAAAGCAAGAAAATCGCTTCAAAAAACTGTCTCGCCACCGACCTCCACTCGTCCTTCCTCTCTTGAATGCTGCCTGTGACATCGGCAAATCACCATGTCTAACTCACCCAAGCCTGTCATCCTCTTCTTAGGAGGTGCAGGTGCACATAACAGTGCTCTAATCAAGGGCTTTGCAGCAACCAACAAGTATTCAATACAACTGCTCACCCGCTCTCTCACTACACAGGATGCCATTGAGGTCGGAGTCT
>Ga0302140_10009000_pt1 | contig 12412 bp, 15 predicted proteins | sample I_Bog_E1_1_FD_202095 | JGI IMG/M metagenome (GOLD analysis project Ga0302140, IMG submission 202095) | Peat permafrost microbial communities from Stordalen Mire near Abisko, Sweden - I_Bog_E1_1 | ecosystem: Environmental > Terrestrial > Soil > Wetlands > Peat | place: Sweden: Abisko, Stordalen...
GACCATCGAAGACCTCTCAGAGCGGTACAACCCTATGCTGCGTGGTTGGTGGAACTATTATGGAAGCTTTTATAAATCCGCTATGGCCCGTGTCTTCCATCAGGTTGACCGGAAGTTGGCGTATTGGGCCCGCCGGAAGTACAAACGACTGGTAGGCCATCTGCGAGAAAGCTTCTACTGGTTGGGCCGGTTGGCTCGCCTCCAGCCGCAACTCTTCATCCACTGGCAGGTTCTTTGTCGGCCGGCGACTCGATAATGGGAGCCGTATGACGCGCGAGTGTCACGTACGGTTCTGCAAGAGGCTGGGGGCGAAACTCCCCCGGCCTACTTACCAAGCTGCCAAAGGTCACGGTTTGCATTGAACAACTTTTCTGGATCCATGGGAATTCAATCATTTAGGATGATCAAGAAATTGACATTTGTTGCGCAAAATGCTTGTTGCCAAGGCGTTGAAAAGTCCGGCTTTTTCGGAGAAACCGGTCACTTTGAGCGCGAACCGGCAATCACCCCCTTGGAATGCGCCGTGGAAGAAACCGATGATCGAGGACGGAAGAAGCGCACGACGGAAGCCAAGGACAGCGGACGCGGCATCCCGCAGGGCTCTCGCATTTCCCCACTGCTGGCAAATCTGTATATGCGCCGGTTCGTGCTGGAACGGAAGCGGCGCGGGCTGGAGAAACGTCTCCGCTCGCGTATCGTGACCTGGGCGGATGATCTGGTAATCATGTGCCGGCGCGGGAAGGCTGAAGAAGTCCTGCAACGCCTGCGCGACATCATGGCCACGCTGAAGCTAACGGTCAACGAGGAGAAGACACGAATCTGCAAGGTCCCGGAAGACCAGTTCGACTTCTTGGGCTACCCTTTCGGGCGGCTGTACAAACGGACGACGGGGCAAGTCTATGTGGGTGTGCGGCCGTCGAAGAAAAGCATCCGGCGCATGGTTGAGAGGATCCATGCGATGACGGCGATCTCCGCAACGTGGCAAGAGGCCCTACAGATGGTGGAGAAGTTGAATCGTACGCTGCTCGGCTGGGCAAACTACTTCAGTGTAGGTACGACCCGTGGCGCTTATCGCGCGCTCGATCAGTACACGACTGTGCGGTTACGTCGGTAGCTGCGGCATAACCACGAGCTCAGGCGCAAACGGGGCCGGAGCTATCCACTCTCGCACTTGTAGGGGCACATTGGGCTCGTCCGTCTGACTCAGCTTGGCCGCGGTCCGTCGTGGGTGAAGGCGTGATGTTCTGTCCGAGAGCCGGATGTGGGAGATCTGCCAGTCCGGTTCGTTGAGCGGGATGTGGAAACGGAGCTATGCGACGGTTATTTGGGCACCGCCAGACGAAAGGGGCGGCATCAGACAAACCAAGCCTACGGCCACGGCGCGGCATCTTGACTCTACCGTTTTGGCCCATTGCCTGCCACTCGCTATATTTGCGCAGTTAAATTGGATCGGAAACGCTGGTTTGGCGCGAATGATCGGTCCCTTTGCGCCCATCCTTTGAGAGTGGAATTGGCCTAGCCCGTTATCCGCCATTGGGGAGTACCTTGCGTATCGGCGCTCCGGGTTTCATTAGCGCTACAGAGTTTCGACCGACAGACTATCCATTCGATGGGCGCGACCATTCGTCGCGAGGCGTAACGCTCCGTGCGACGCTAGGGGCCTTGGAGCGGGAAACCCGACTGTCGTCTATACTCAGGTGCGCCTTGGAGTCGGTCTCAACAACGTTCAATTATTCAGGGATCATGCCATGCATCGATGCTGCACAGCTTTGCTGATGGGACTTATGTGTCTGGCTGCGACCGACACCACGCACGCCGACAGCGCAACGGCGCCACCATCAGCCCGTGAACTGCTGCGGGAGCTGGTAGAGATCAACAGCACGCACGCGCACGGCTCCACCGAAGCGGCCAAGGCGCTGGCCGCGCACTTTCTCGCCGCTGGCTTCGCGGTGCAAGATGTCACGTTCCTGGCGCCTGCCGATTATCCGAACAAAGGTAATCTCGTCGTGCGCCTCCGCGGTCGCGGGCGGGGGCGTCCCGTTCTGTATATCGGACATCTCGACGTCGTCGAGGCCAAACGAGACGATTGGAACTACGATCCGTTCAAGTTGACGGAGCATGACGGCTGGCTGTACGGCCGTGGTGTCATCGACATGAAAGGTCAGGACGTAGCCATGGCGGTCGCTCTGATGCGTCTGAGACGGGAGGGTTTCCAACCGGCACGCGACTTGATAGTAGCCTTTACTGCTGATGAGGAGGCGGGTGGCGATGCCAATGGCGTCAGCTGGCTGCTGGCCACACATCGAGAACTCATCGATGCACAGATCGTGATCAACCCCGACGGCGGCGAAGCCGGCATGAAACAAGGCCGCAAGCTCTACGTGGCCGTCCAGACCAGCGAGAAGAATTTCCTGACTTTTGGCGTCGAGACCCCCGACAAGGGCGGCCACAGCTCCCGCCCGACGGCGGACAATCCGATCTATCGGCTGGCCGCCGCGCTCATGCGCCTTTCGCAATATCGCTTTCCAGTGCATTTGACCGAGACCACCAAGCAGTACTTCGAGCGCCGCGCCGAACTGGAAACTGGGCAGACACAGGCGGATATGCGCGCAGTGGGTATGGGAAGCGCCGATCAGGCGGCCATCGAGCGTTTGTCGGCCGTCGTCGAGACGAACATCATGCTGCGCACCACTTGCACAGCAACCCAGATCGAAGGCGGCCACGCCGAGAACGCGTTGCCGCAGCGCGCCCGCGCCACGTTGCAGTGTCGAGTTATACCGGGCGAATCGGCAGATTCGGTTCAGGCGGCACTGCAGACCGTACTGGCCGACCCGCTCGTCAAATTCAGCACCATCACGCCCGCGACCCCCAGCCCGGAATCGCCCCTAACCCCCTCTCTTGTGCGCGAGGTCGAGAACGTGGTGCACGGCCTATGGCCCCACGTCATCGTCCTGCCAGAGATGTCCCCGGGCGCGAGCGACAGCCGCTACACGCGAGCGCTGGGCATGCCCAGCTACGGGATCGACGCCATGTTCGATGACTTGGACGACGGACGCGCCCACGGACGGGACGAACGGATCGGAGTGCAGGCCTTTGATCAGGATGTCGAGTTTACCTACCAATTGATGAAGGTGCTCGCGCGGAATTAAGCCGGCCCGCCCAGCTTGGCGACATACCAGTTTCTATGCGAGAGCTAAGATTTCGCAACTGCGATTTCGAGGAGCACGCTGCCGGAGTTCCCACTAGCGGTCGCTGGTGACAGGCAGCACTGGTTCGCGTGGAGTCCTTTAGAGTTTCCCGTATGCGTCATTTTCCGCGCCGGCGGCCTGTGCCGGACCTTGGGGCACGCTGATGGCGAGCGCTACGTCAGAAGGCTCCAAAGCCTTTCGTCCAATCGCGCGGCCCTTTAGTGGAACAGCGCCACCAGCCTTCATGGTGCCGATGCGGCGGAATCCACCATTCGACCCACAGGACGTGAACCCTCATCCGTTGCGAGCGCTCCGGATGATAAGTGCCACACGCCGTTACCCGCCCGCTGTCTGTGTGCCAAGAAGCGACCGCCCGCAGACCGTGGTGTGAAATCTCCGGTCTTGGGACCCGGACCTCCGTCGATTCCCTTCGGTCCGGGATGCGGGACAGTATCGTCAATCCGAGCGCAGCGGTCAGGAAGCTCTCCAGGAGTCCCTCCATCATCGCCTGAGACGTGTCGATGTCCATGTCGCCCCTTTGCTCGACTTCTCTCTCTGCTCCCGTTGTTTGCCCCGCGTGCCCCCCACTTTGCGCTCGGTAGCTCATGCTGGAATGAATAACAGCAGCCGCTAACCGACCGCAAGGGGATGACGAGGGAGTGGGCTGCGATCCCGATGCGCGTCAAAGAAGTCTGCCATGACCGCTCCGATGGTTGGTCAGCGGCCGGGCGCCGCGACCTGTGACGTAGTATTTGTAACCGTTTCACGCCAAAGGGTCTCGGCCAACCGCTACGATTTCATACCCGAACGGCAGCGATGCATCGATGAGCCATTCCCACACCGACAACGCGAACGTCCGCATCGCAAAGAGCTCGTAGCGACTCGGCCCACTTCGATAGATCACGACAGGAGTGTGATGCAATCCTGTTTGCGCGAATCGACCTGGAACGAAGACATCGGTGTGGAGATCTAGCGCAATTCCCTTTGCCAAGAGATCCCGCGCAGCGGATCCTTCGACGACAATACGCGTTCGGCTGTGCGAAAGTGACGTAACGGCACCGACATCTGGCCTCACTGAGACTACCAGGTCACGCAATAGATCATCACCGTCCGGTATCACGATCCAGTACTGCTCACTGCCGGTCTTGAGTAGACGCAGATCACCAGCATTCAATACTTCCCCTGTGTTTGTTGGCAGATCCAATCGGAAAATGGAGCGTAATGTGCTCTCTAGCTCCAGTGATGTCGCCGCGAATGCCGCTATCTGCACAAGGTCCCAACCTATTGCCTCTCCGATTCGTACCCGCCGGTGACCGTCCGCCCCATTGCAACCGTGTGGGCTCATGGCGCCGACGATTGCCGATTTACGATCAAACACGTAGGCGCTCCCCGGTGGGGTCGAGGAACATCGGCGCCACGATGCGCGCCTTCACTTGTTCTCCTTTGAGGGGATAGGCGCACACGATTTGCTCGCCTTCGTGTATAAGACCGCCTTGATACAGGCCTAACGCGACAAACTTCTCTAGCTCGTTCGACCAAGTCACCGAGGTGATGTAACCACGACCGTGGCCCTCGATGCTTTCGGCGGCTGCGAATAAGATCGAACCGCCGCGGAGCCGTTTCTCGGACTCCAGACACTCGATCCCTACCAGGCTCCAGCGATCCGACGACTGCAGCGACGGCCGTTTTCGTAGCTCGCAGCCTACGAAGGGTTTCTCTTTGCTCGCCATCTTGCCCAAACCAAGATCATCGAGCGTATTGCGGTGATCGAGTTCCAGGCCGGCGACGTGGCCCTTCTCGACGCGCAGCGATGCTAGAGCCTCTAGTCCGTAGGGTCGGATGCCAAGGGGTGCTGCTCGAGTGAGAAAGTGTTCCCATAGGCGTACGCCGAAGTCGGCAGGCGTGTAAACCTCGTAAGCGAGTTCACCGGAAAAACTCAGGCGAATCAGCCGTAATGGAACTCCATCAAGATCGATTTCAAGGCATCCCATATATGGAAGCGTCGCGTTGGAAACGTCATGACCCGGCAGAGCGAGCTCCAGCGCCGCCCGGGCCTTCGGACCCGAAATCACCATGCCGGCCCATTCGTCCGTGACCGACGTTACATGCACCTGAAGATCCATCCATGCGGTTTGGAGAAGGAATTCCAGCCACGACATTACTTCACCCGTTTGCGCCGTGGTCGTCGTCATGAAATAGCGGAATTCGGACAATCGCGTGGTTGTGCCGTCGTCGAGTACCGCTCCGTCGTCAGTCAGCATGACGCCGTAACGCGCCTTGCTGACAAGGAGCTTTGCGAATCCATTGACGTAGATTCGATTGAGCAATTCCGCGGCGTCTGGACCCTGGACATCGATTTTTCCCAATGTGGAAATGTCTGATATCCCTACCGAGTTCCGCACCAGCCGCATTTCCTCAATATAAGCACTCCCGACGTCACTGCCTGCCCAGCGATACCACCAAGCACGCATCCAAAGGCCGGCTTCGATCATTTCCCCGCCATGATTGAGATGCCAATCATGCAGTGGCGAACGCCGTGTCGGGCGAAAGTGTCGTCCAAGCGTTCGGCCCGCAAGTGCTCCGATAGCGATGGGCGTAAAAGGCGGCCGAAACGTCGTGGTGGCCGTCGCAGGAATCTCCACGTCGCGCAAGGATGCCATGATGGCAAAGGCATTAATGTTGCTGGTCTTGCCCTGATCAGTGCCCATACCGAGGGTCGTATATCGCTTCAAATGTTCAACCGAGGTGTAGCCCTCCTGGTGCGCGATCGTGAGATCCTTGACTGTCACATCGTTCTGGAAATCCACAAATGCCTTGGCGCGTCGGCGATGGGGCAAATGCCAGATAGGCTCGATTCGATAGCGCTCTTGAGCGACCGCGTCCTCAATGTTCGGCGCCAGAACGGACAGTTGGTTCGGGGGCATATTACGCCCACAGGAGGCCGCCGCGCTGCGGCCAGCTTCAATTCCCTCGCGGATTGCCGCACCCAACCCGAAGGACCCTCCGAGGGCGCCCGCGCCAAACTGACCCCGGGCGTAACCACCTGGCACAAAGGCTGCAATGTCCTCGCGATAGCGGGGCTTGATCCCTCCATGCGAGGTCAGGTGGACTACCGGCGACCAGCCGCCCGCCATACAGACGAGATCGCAGTCTACTTTGCGACCTTTAGCTGGCCGAGTATGTTCTGAGGCGTTTGAAAGCCTCGGAGCTTCCGCGATAATCACGGACTTAACGGACTTCCTGCCCAGGACATCAACTATAGCCGAGCCCAGCACTAATTCGATCCGTAGAGCTTCGGTCCTGGCGGTAAGTGATTGATCGATCTCACGCCGCAGATCCGCAATGATGACAGTGGCGCCTACTCGCGCGAGATCGAAGCCAGTTGAGTAAGCGCTGTCGTTGTTGGTTACGATCACCATCCGCTGTCCGCACGCAACCGCGAACCGATTCAGATAACTGCGCACGGCTGAGGCGAGCATCACACCAGGACGATCGTTGTTGGCGAATACGAGTGGCCGCTCTATCGCGCCAGTGGCAAACACAATGGCACGAGTCCGCAACGTGGTCACGATTTGCCGCGCCTCGCCCTTGGTCGGATCCGGTCGCAGATGCTCGCGCCGCTCCACGAGTACCACCGTTCCGTCATCATAGAGTCCTTGTGCTGTCGTGCGGCGCATTATTTCGACATTGGGCAGCGACTTGATCTCCATCTCGATGTGTTGACGCCATGCCTCGGCAGGTCCCGTCGCCTCTTCCAGCAACAAGCTACCGCCCAAAAGCAAATCCTGCTCAACGAGAATAACGCGTGCCCCAGCGCGCCCGGCCGTTAGCGCGGCGGTCAAGCCTGCAGGGCCAGCACCGATGACCAACACGTCGGTAAACGCATACCGAGTTTCATAGCGATCGGGATCGCGCTCATATGAACCCCGGCCTAGGCCCGCGGCACGGCGAATGAAGGGTTCGTAGAACATCCATGCACCGCGGGTGGGCCCCATGAAGGTCTTGTAGTAAAAGCCCGCGGCGAGGAGCGGCGCTACACATGAGTTGACCGACATGAAGTCGAGTCCCACTGAGGGCCACCCATTCTGGCAGCGGGCCGACAGGCCTTCGGCTATGTATGTGGTAGTACCGGGGATATTCGGCTCTCTCCGGCCACCTTCCCCTAACGTGAACAGGCCATTAGGCTCTTCGCTCCCGGCCGAAAGAAAGCCTCGTGGACGGTGATATTTGAAGCTGCGGCCAATTAGCGTCACGCCATTGGCCAACGAAGCGGAGGCCAGCGTGTCGCCATGAAAGCCTCGCATGGACCGGCCGTCGAGCGAGAATTCTACGGGTCGACTGCGATCAACGCGACCGCCGGTCGACACACGTGAAGGCCCGCGCGTCATTTGGGCTCACCCTCACACGTCACCACGTCCATCCGCGCAAGACGCGACTCGCCGGGTTCATTGGTTGCGGTATTGCGCTCGAGCACCAACCATTGACGGCAACCGAGCACGTGCTGCCAGTACTCGCGATGCAATCCCTTTGGATTGTCGAAAAGAAAGACATAGTCGTGCCAGACTTTCGGATCCGCCGTCTCACGGGACGGTCGTGGTTTCGTCGCATCGCCGCCATAGCGAAATTCGGTATAGTCCCGCTCACCACAGATCGGACACATTATCCTCAACATCGCATCACTGCTTGTACGTCCAATTGCCGACGCCGTAGTCATCCAGTTCTCTGCCGCGCGCAAAGCGATCCAGGCTATAGCAGCGACTCAATGGGTGCTCATCGTCATTGGCAATCGTGTGCGCAAAGCACCACCCCACGGCCGGCGTCGCTTTGAAGCCCTGATAACACCAACCCCCATTCAAATAAAGATCACGCAGTGGAGTGCGGCAGATGAAAGGACTGCCGTCGGGCGTCATATCTTGGATACCAGCCCAATGACGTAGCAGTCGTAGCCTCGAGATCGAAGGAATCAAGGCGACCGCGCATTCAGCCACTGTCTGCACTTTAGGGAACTGCCCGCGCTGGGTATAGCTGTTAAATCCGTCAATGTGGCCACCGAACACGAGGCCCCCCTTATCGGATTGAGAGATGTAGAAGAGTTCGGCGCCGAAGGAAATCACGTGATCGAGAAAAGGTTTTATCGGCTCCGAGACGAAAGCTTGTAAGAGATGGCTCTCAATAGGGAGGCGTAAACCCGCCATAGCAGCAAGGTGGGACGAATGGCCCGCCACGGCAATCGCCGTTCGACCAGCCGATATCCGACCTCGCGTGGTATTCACGCCTCGCACTCGGTCGCCGTCGATTACGAAGCTGTTGACCTCGCAGTTCTCGATGACGTCGACGCCGAGCGAATCAGCCGCGCGCGCGTAACCCCACGCGACGGCATCGTGGCGAACGGTGCCGGCACGTTGCTGGAAAAGGCCGCCGCATATTGGAAAGCGCGCTTCCCCCGAATGATCGAGATAAGGCAGCAGCTTAATCACTTCCCCTCGATCGAGTAATTCGGCATCGATTCCATTCAGACGCATGATGTTGCCTTTTCTGGCAAGCACATCCATCTGGCTCGGTCCGTGCGCGAGCACGATTTGACCTCGCTGAGACAGCATCACGTTGAAGTTGAGTTCGTGAGACAGGCCTTCCCATAACTTCATGGAATACTCGAAGAATTGCGTATTCCCGTCGAGAACATAGTTCGAACGAACCAAGGTGGTGTTGCGCCCAAGATTGCCCGAACCAATGTAGGCACGCTCTACCACCGCGATATCCTTGATCCCGTGATGAGCGGCGAGATAGTAGGCCGTTGCTAATCCGTGACCACCGCCACCAATGATCACAACGTCGTAGGTGGGTTTAGGGTCAGGGACGCGCCAAGCGCGAGGCCATGGAGTCTCCGCCACGGCATGACGAAGTAATGAGAGTGCAGAGTAGCGTGGGCGCATAGAAGGCCAAGCCTAGCTGTCTTTTGTTATCGAACAAAGCGTATTATTCTGATAACAATGATCGAAAAGCGAGATGAGCATGAAACTTGATCTCAAAGCCGTCGAGGCGTTGGACGGAGTAGTCAGATACGGCGGATTCGGTCGGGCGGCGAAGCGCTTGCACCGGGTGCAGTCGTCAATCAGCCACCAGATTGGAAATATGGAGAGGCAACTGGGTGTGCGCCTCCTCGATCGTGACGGTCATCGCGTGCGGCTGACGCCTGCGGGGGAAGGCGTATTGGCGGAGGGCCGCCGGCTCCTGGTTCAAGCTGAAAGGGTTCGTTCAGTGGCGCGACAATTCTTAGAGGGGTGGGAACCCCAGTTGCTGATCGTCATCGATGGGATCGTGCCGCTGGATCCCGCGTTGGCGGCGGTCCGTACCCTAACGACGGAAGGTGTACCGACTCGCATCCAGGTCAGTGTCGAGTTTCTACGTGGCGTGCAGACGCGCTTCGAAAACGACCGGGGCGATTTGATGCTGGCGGCGGACTACATGCCCAACACCTATCTGCAAGACGAGGCGCTGCCGGAAATGGACTGCGTGCTATGCGTCGGCCAGTCTCACCCGCTTGCAAAAGCCTCTACCGTCTCACTCTCTGAGCTTCAAGATCATGTGGAACTCTCTGTGCAACGATCTAGCGAAGAGCAGGAGGGAGATCGACATCTGTTCGGTTGCGAACGGCGAGTCTACCTCCCGAGCTTCCAGACCAAACGAGAGGCGCTCGTGATGGGAGTTGGGTTTGGGTGGATGCCATTTCATCTGGTTTGGGAAGATCTTCGCTCGGCTCGCTTGCGCGAGCTCCCCTACGTTGGCGGCGCGCGCTATCGGTTCACGCCGCGTCTGGTGCATCGATTGGACCGACCGCTGGGACGAGCGGGAGTGCGGTTCGTTGAATTGATGCGCAGCAGCGCGTGGCCCCATGTGATTTTGCCCCAGAAGCGCCACCGGAAAAGGCGATGACAATGACGCGCGGCCCTATCGGAGCTTGCCGTGGCCACCTGTACTCTCCTGCTGATCGGAATAAACCATTGGGGTCGCGTACTTTTCATGCAGAAACTAGCGGTTTCTCTAATACGACGCACCATTGAGAGACTTTTGGGTGGCTGGATTCAAGGCGTACCCTCCCGTTTTTGGGCGGAGGGCGAGGCATGGGGTGCCCGCAAGGAAGGGAATTTTACGTACGATGTCTAGCGGCGATGCGCCATCAAAGAAATCAGCAAGTTATGCCCTCGACCGAAGGTAGCGTTCCAACCGAGGTATGCGAGAGTGGCGATATTATTGAGATCGAGTACTTCGCGGTGTCCGGCGTACGTAACGCTCCGAATCTTGAGGCCATCCCGAAACGATAATTGCCGGCCAGTCTGTCGCAGTGCAGCGTGCGGCGGTGGTCGAGCGTCAATTCCTCGCAGATGTTCCGACAAAGCTGGGTCTGACTCTGCAAGAAGGGCGAGCGATTCTCACCGGCATTGAACATGAGGTGGTTCAATCCCAGGTAGAACTCCAGAGCGGTGCCGCGAGCGTGTGCGAGGACTGCCAGGGTCGACTGCGCATCAAGGATATAAGAAAACGTCGCCTCGAGGATCGTGCATCAGCATTACCACGTACAGACCCGGCGGGTATACTGGCCTAAAGTTGCAGCGAAAAGCTTGATCAGGAGACGGTCATGAGCACGAACAAAGACCAGGTCAGAGGCCACGTCAAAGAAGCGAAGGGCAAGTCCCAGAGAACTCTCGGCAAGGCTCAAGCCAGCTTGGTGACGTCAAGCAACGCGTGAAAGAATCATCCGGGAAGCGGCGCTGACCTTCGCCAAACGAACTGAACTGTGTGGGGGCTGATGCCCTTAGCCATTCGGAACGAATCGAGGAGACAACATGAATTCACTCAAGGGTGCAGCGTTGGCGCCGATCGTTGGCGGTATTCTGGGCTTGGCCTACGGCGGATTTACCTACACCAAGGAGACCCATCAGACCAAGATTGGCCCCTTCGAAATGTCGGTGAACGAGAAGCAAACAATCAACATCCCAGTATGGGCCGGCATTGGGGCGATAGTGCTCGGTGGGGCATTACTGTTCGTGAGTGGCAGAAAAACCTAGACGAGCGAATTTAAGAAGGCAATCACGTTTTTGACGGGGGCACGCATTTTAAATTGCGCGTGCGAAAGAATTCTTCGCCGCCTCCTTAGCGAAAATCCGAACACAGCGGCTGCGGGCCGCATCCGTATCACCACGTACAGACTTTGCAGACAACCTGGCCTAGCGTCGCGACCGATAGGGCATTACCGCTTGAGTTATTAGTAGGAGGACGTCATGAGTATCAATAAAGATCAGGTGAAGGGCCGCGTCGAAGAGGCGAAAGGAAGCATCAAAGAAGCTACCGGCAGGGTTGTCGGTGATGCGACGCTGGAAGCGAAAGGCAACATTCAGAAGAACCTCGGCAAGGTTCAAGCGAAGGTTGGCGATATCAAACAGGATTTGAAGGACTCCGCGAAATAGGGGACTTTGCTTCAGGCCATTCTAACGGCCAGCAGCACGCTCTTCAGCCGCAATATTTCTGTCGAATCAGGGGGATTCATGCGCTCGGTGCGTGTGCATGGATTTCTCCTTGCTACTGTACCTCAACCTGGGCATTCGGGAGAGTAACCGGAAGTGGGGGTGGACGACGCAGCGAACAAAGGCAGCTCAACACCGAAACAGCAGTCAGCCGCTCGTTTCAAGGCTGATCTCGTCGTCTGTATTTATGCCTGACGAGCGCCCTTATGGTGTTGCGCGGTGGTTATCCCCAACTTCCACTTGCTCTCAGCCCGAGTGTTGCGTCGCCGCAATGTTCCTGCTAAATCAGAATGTCCTCTTTTCATCTATCTAGAAAGGTCCTCTTCGGACCTGCCGTTACGCTACTTCGTCGTAAGCGGTAACCACGTGACGTACTTCCGACTCGGATAGGGATCTGGACAATGGCCTCCGGTTTTTCAACAACTGGAGCGAGCGATGGAGAAGATCAAGCAGCGGCGGTATCGGGCGAAGACGTGGCGTAAGATTCTGGACCGATTTGAGGAGAGTGGATTGGCGGCGCGCGCATTTTGCGCGCGTGAGCGGATCAGTATGCAGAGTCTGCGACGATGGCGGACGCGGCTGCACGATTTCGCGTAATGGACCCACCCGATTTCGTCTGATTGGACCCACCCTGGGAGGGTTACCGGCGGAGCCTCAGGCGACGAGTTTTACGCGACCTTTTTGCGCCCCGCAAGTTTCCGC